>Ga0180431_10001474_pt1 | contig 32960 bp, 29 predicted proteins | sample SS_ome_11_FD_132459 | JGI IMG/M metagenome (GOLD analysis project Ga0180431, IMG submission 132459) | Hypersaline lake sediment archaeal communities from the Salton Sea, California, USA - SS_1_MS_1 metaG | ecosystem: Environmental > Aquatic > Non-marine Saline and Alkaline > Hypersaline >... | reverse complement strand
GTTGAGACAGCGCCCAAGTCGTTACACCATTCGTGCGGGTCGGAACTTACCCGACAAGGGATTTCGCTACCTTAGGACCGTTATAGTTACGGCCGCCGTTCACTGGGGCTTCAGTTCAGTGCTGCCGGCTCCGAAGAGCCATGACACATCCCCTTAACCTTCCAGCACTGGCAGGTGTCAGCCCCTATACATAGGCTTTCGCCTTAGCAGAGACCTGTGTTTTTGTTAAACAGTCGCCTGGGCCTGTTCTCTGCGGCCTCAAAGCTGCTCGGGGAGCGAGTCCCGTCACGCTTCGAGGCACTCCTTCTCCCGAAGTTACGGAGTTAATTTGCCGAGTTCCTTAACGAGGGTTCTCTCGAACACCTTGGGGCTCTCACCCCCGCCTACCAGAGTCGGTTTGCGGTACGGACGCTCGCAATTCAACTACGAGGCTTTTCTAGACAGTATAGGCTCAACCAAGTCGCCTCGGGTTGCCCCTCAGCTTCCCCCTCTCCTCAGCTTAACGAGCCGACGGATTTGCCTATCGGCTCACGCCTACGATCGGGGACGCACCATGTCCAATGGGCACGCTCAACCTACCTTCCTGTGTCCCCCCGTAGTTTTAACAAAAAGCAAGCGGTACTGGAATATTAACCAGTTGTCCATCGCCTACGGCTTTCGCCCTCGGCTTAGGCCCGACTAACCCTACGCGGAATAACCTTTCGTAGGAAACCTTAGGCTTACGGTGGGCGTGTTTCTCACACGCCTGACGCTACTCATGCCGACATTCTCACTTCCCTCCACTCCACCCCGACTCACGACGAGGCTTCGATGCGGAGGCAACGCTCCCCTACCGCCCGATAATTCGGACCCATAGCTTCGGTGGTAGACTTTAGCCCCGCTACATTTTCGGCGCAAAACCACTCGACCAGTGAGCTGTTACGCACTCTTTCAATGATGGCTGCCTCTAAGCCAACATCCTGGCTGTCTGAGCAATTCTACATCCTTTACCACTTAGCCTACACTTGGGGACCTTAGCTGATGGTCTGGGCTGTTTCCCTCTCGACGATGAAGCTTATCCCCCACCGTCTCACTCCCGGGCTTTCTAGTTACGCCATTCGTGGTTTGGTTGAGTTTGGTAAGCTGCTTGCCCCCTCGCCCATCCAGTGCCCTACCTGCGCAACTCAACACCCGAGGCTGCACCTCAATGCATTTCGGGGAGAACCAGCTATCTCCGGGTTCGGTTGGCATTTCACCTCTAACCACAGCTCATCCCCCAGTTTTGCCTCACTGGTGGGTTCGGGCCTCCAGTCGCGGTTAGGCGACCTTCACCCTGGCCATGGTTAGCTCACCCGGCTTCGGGTCTAATCCATGCAACCTGCCGCCGAAACGGCTTCGCCCTATTCGGACTCGCTTTCGCTGTGGCTCCGTCGCTTAAACGACTTAACCGAGCTACATAGATTAACTCGTCGGCTCATTCTTCAATAGGCACGCCATTACCCTTCCGGAGAAGGGCTCTGACTGCTTGTAGGCACACGGTTTCAGGTCTTTTTCACTCCCCTCCCGGGGTTCTTTTCACCTTTCCCTCACGGTACTTGTTCACTATCGGTCGCCAAGAGTATTTAGCCTTGGAGCGTGGTCACCCCAGCTTCCCACAAGATTTCACGTGTCCCGTGGTACTCAAGATCATGACCGGGAGCCTTCCCCTTTCGCCTACGGGACTTTCACCCCCTGCGGCGGCTCGTTCCAGAGACCTTCGGCTAGGGTTACGGTTTGTAACTCCCGGAAAGGCCTCGAGACCTTTCCAAGTCATGTCTTACAACCCCCTGAGGACATAGGGCTCGAGCCCACTAAGTCAACAGGGTTTGGGCTGATCCCCTTTCGTTCGCCACTACTTAGGGAATCTCGTCTGATTTCTTTTCCTCGGGGTACTTAGATGTTTCAGTTCCCCCGCTTACCCCTCCTAGCCTATGTGTTCAGCTAGGAGTACTCAGGTTTTACCTGAGTGGGTTGCCCCATTCGGGAATCCCCGGCTCAGCTTGCCCGACAGCTCACCGAGGCTTATCGCAGTCTCGCCGCGCCCTTCATCGGCTCTTGGCGCCAAGGCATCCCCCGTGCGCCCTTAGTAGCTTGACCTACATTAAACTAACTGACAGAACCTTGACAGTACCATATTCAATTGTTAAGGTGCTTTTTTCAACATTAAATGCGGCTTGATGTACTCAAGCCGCACCTGTTACGTACATCAGCCTCGTGTTACGGGATATTAACTTGTGTCAACTGCTATTGTCATCGGCATCAAGTCGAGTATACAATGGTTAAAATAGGTTGTCAAGTAGCCCTCTTCGTTCCATTTTTTAAAATATCACGCTTAAAATTATTAACTCAGGACCCCCGCCCCGATCAGTTCGGCGAACTCCTCATCACCCATTCCCGGAATCTCTTTGGCGACATATTCGGTGTGCTCGCCGAAGGAAGGGAAGGGCCTCTGGGGCTCTGAGGGGGTCTTGGACAGCCGGAAGGGCGGCCTCTCTGAGAGATGAAGTCCCATCTCGGCATGTTCCATCTCTTCAAAGTGCTTGCGGTGCCTGAGCTGAAGGTCATGGTCAACGTTTTCTGTCCTGTGCAGCAGGGTATCGGACTTCGGTGATTTTGTCCGTGCGGGGTTGCCCGTGACCTTGCACAGCGCTTCCCACTCCTTGTCGCTGAATACCGCTATGGAGACCCATCTCTCGGTACCCTTGCAGTGGTACACGCCGTGGGGCGCAGCGCCATGCTGAGTAGTGATGGCACCATGCATAGCATGGTGCCATCACCTGCCATCTTGACATGTAATAATAATTGCACAGTCGTGGGAGAACATGTAGAATAACGGGCAATCAGTATCGAACTAGGGAGGTCAACGTGCTCACCAGATACGACGAGATGCTGTGCCACCAGGTGGTCTCCACCTTCGATCACCCCGCGACGAGCGCCAGAGAGTGGACGGAGAGGCTGTGGTTCAGCGTTCACGACACTTCGGGCGCATTTCAACTGGTGTCTGGCTTCGGCTACTATCCCAACCGCAATGTAATGGATGCCTTCGGCCTGGTCGCGATAGAGGGCAAGACCCTTCACGCGGTCAGAGCCTCCCGCGAGCTCCGGCCGGGGATCGACGAGATCAGGGTCGGGCCGTTCGCCTACGAGGTCATCGAGCCGCTGCGTAGGGTGCGGTGCTCTCTGGCCGACAACGAGCACGGGCTGACCTACGACCTGACCTTCGAGGGTAAAATGCCGCCCATCGAGGAGTCGCCGCAGTACACCCGCAGCCGGGGCCGGCTGATGGAGAACATTATCCGCTACCTGCAGCTCGGAAGGGCAGGCGGCCGCCTGAATGTAGAGGGCATGTCCTACGAGATCGACGGGGAGCGTTATCTCGCCGAGAGGGACCACTCGTGGGGGCTCCGGCGCGAGAGCGGCATACCTGAGAGCGGCGTCCAGATGGGGGAGCTGCCCCAGATGTTCCTGTTTAACCTCGCTGCGATGCAGTTTGAGAAGTGGGGCGCCTGCTACCAGCTCAGGGAGGACCTGGGAACGGGCTACCGCTACTTCAGCGGCGGCGTGGCCTATCCCTACGAGGACGGCCGGGAGCGGATCGAGCTGGTGAATATGGAGCACGACTTCGAGTTCCAGCCGAACAGTAGGCGGATGAAAGAGGGGCGCGTGACGCTGTTCGCCGCCGACGGCTCAAAGATGGAGGTAACCATGCATCCCCTGAGCACGGTTTTCCCGAAGTGCGGCGGCTACTTCGGCTTCAGGGGCTTCACTCATGGCCTCTGGCTGGGGCCCAGTTTCATCGACGGCCTCAGGCTGGATATAACCAACCCGGACACGGTAAACGAGGCGTCCTTCCTCGATGACGTGATGTGTGAGCTCCGCTGCGGGGACGACGTCGGCTACGGGATCGTAGAGCTAGTGATCCCCGGCAGCTATCCCAAGTACGGTTTCTAGGAGCCTTCTTGAGAATCAAGGGCAGGTTGAAGCGGATGCTCCGGGCTACCCTGTTTTGTCGAGTCCTCGGGCAGACTCCTGGAGGGAGGTAGAAAGTATGTTTTCACAGGAATTGGACTTGGTGGCGCTTGAGGCCAGACTGGCCAGGTGGCTGCAGGGCAAGATGCCCGAGGGGCAGGATATCTCCGTTTCGGGGTTAAAGCGGGCATCGGCCGGATTCTCCAACGAGACCTTCTTCTTTGACGTGACCTGGAAGGATCAGGGGCAGGCCAGGTCGGAGACAATGGTTCTCCGGCGTCAGCCCGAGGACGCCACGCTCTTCCCCGACTACGACTTGGGGAAGCAGTTCCGTATCATGGAACGCCTGGGGAAAACAGACATCCCGGTGCCCCAGGTGTACTGGCTCGAGGAAGACAAGGGAGTGCTCGGCAGCCCGTTCTACCTGATGAGCAAGATCGATGGCGACATCGCCCCCGAGATCCCGCCGTACCACTCCTTCGGCCTGTGCTACGACGCCACGCCCGAGCGCCGGAGGAAGCTCTGCATGAGCGGCCTCGAGGTTACCGCCAGGATTCATACTCTCGACTGGAAGAGCCTGGACTTCTCCTTCCTCGGCGTACCCGCGCCCGGCAGCACGGACGCCATCGATTGGGAGCTGGACTACTACGAGAACTTCCTCAACTGGGCCCGGGAGGAGCCGCAGCCGATACTACAGGCGGCACTGGAATACCTCCGGGAGCACAAGTTCGCCCCCAAACGGACGACCCTGTGCTGGGGCGACTGCCGGATGGGCAACATGGTATTCGGCGACAGCGACGAGGTGCCCGGGGTGCTCGACTGGGAGATGGCGTATCTCGGAAACCCCGAGGCGGACCTGGGATGGTTCCTGTTCATGGACTGGCAGCACAGCGAGGGCTACGGCATACCGCGGCTCGAGGGCTTCCCCAGCCCGGAGGAGATCGTCGCCCACTGGGAGAAGCTGACCGGCTGGAAGGCAGAGAACATCTTTTACCACGAGGTCTTGGCAGCCTTCAAGTTCGGCGTCATCATGATGAAGGTCGTCAAGAACATGAAGGCGAGCAACGCGCCCATGACTAAGGACATGGACATGAACAACTCCGCCACGCAGAGGCTGGCCGCCCTGCTGGAGCTGCCGCCGCCCGGGGAACAGCGGCAATTGACGAGTATCAACGATGTCACGGTTGTCATCCAGACGCACCTCACCGGCCCCGGCGGCTATAGCTGGTACCTTGTGGCCGACAGGGGTCAGGGAACCCGCTACGAGGGGATCGCTGAGAACGCCGACGCCTCCACGACGATGTCGTTCGAGACCTGGAAGGCTATTCAAAGCGACGAGTTGAATCGTGTCGAGGCATTTATGGGTGGGCTCATCCAGGTCGAGGGCGACGTAACGCTGCTTATGCAGCTTGAGGACATGCTCAACAGGTTCAGCCAGGGGCTTGTCTGAGAATCTGACAAAACGGGGTAGCCTGGAGCATTCGCTCCAGGCGGGGTTGAATCAGATGCTTCAACCTGCCCCTGATTTCTGGACACCCTCCCAGTTCGCCGGGAAGTACTGCTGATAATGAACATCCTGGTCACCAACGATGACGGAGTCGCCGCCCCGGGGCTGTGGGCGCTCGCAGAGAAGCTCAAGCGCGTGGCGGACGTGCTCGTAGTTGCCCCTGATAGGGAGCAGACAGGGGTCGGCACGTCGATCACCCTGCACCAGCCGCTGCGGGTGAGAACGGCCAAGTCCGCCGTCGCCGGAGTCGAAGCCTATTCGATCGAAGGGACCCCCGCCGACAGCGTCATCGTCGGGATGCGGATGCTGTGGGAGGACCGGGTGGATCTGGTCGTTTCAGGCATCAACGAGGGGCCGAACCTGGGCCGGGACGTGCTCGTGTCGGGGACCGTGGGGGCCGCTCTGCAGGCGCACAACTGCGGCCTGCCGGCGATAGCCCTGTCCGTCGCCGCGATCGAGGACATGCATTTCGAGGTCGCCGCCTCCCTTGCTGCTCTCCTGGCGCGGCGGTCCTCTGCGGGCAAGCTGCCGCAGAGCGCGCTGCTCAACGTCAACCTGCCCAATCTGCCCCTGACCGAGATCAGGGGGATCGACATCACGCGGCTGGGCGACAGCGGCTACACGCAGGGCTTCGCCGTGAACAGGGTGGTGGGCAGCTACGACGCCCGAAGGACGTACTGCTGGATCATCCCCGGGGCGACCGAGTTGAGGGAAGAGCGCGGAACGGATATCTGGGCGGTCACGCGGGACCGGATCTCGATCACGCCTATTCACAACCGATTGACCAGCCACGAGGAACCCGAGTCGCTGCCGGCTGTCTGCTCCTGGCTCTCCCAGGAGCTGTTATCGGGCGGTCTGGCCGTGTCGGACCACCTGAGCCCCTGAAGTCGATCCAGCCTCCTAGGCCAGAACCCCGGCTCCGATAAGTTCAGCAAACTCCTCATCACCCATTCCCAGAATCTCTTTGGCTACATATTCGGTGTGCTCGCCGAAGGAGGGGAAGGGCCTCTGGGGCTCTGAGGGGGTCTTGGACAGCCGGAAGGGCGGCCTCTCTGAGAGATGAAGTCCCATCTCGGCATGTTCCATCTCTTCAAAGTGCTTGCGGTGTCTGAGCTGGAGGTCATGGTCAACCATGTCTTCGCCGGTCTGCACTATACCCGCAGCTACTCCCACCGCTTGCAGTTTAGCCATAATTTCTTCAGGGGTCTGGTTTCCGGTCCACTCTGCCATCAGGCTGTCAAGCTCTTCGATGTTCTCTGTTCGATGCAACAGGGTATCGAACTTCGGTGATTTAGTCCGTGCGGGGTTGCCCATGACTTTGCATAGTGCTTCCCACTCCTTGTCGCTGAATACCGCTATGGAGACCCATCTCTCGGTCCCCTTACAGGGGTATACGCCGTGGGGCGCAGCGCCGGTGCAGCGGTTGCCCATGCGGTTCTGTATCCTGCCGTTGACTTTGTAGTCCATTATCACAGGAGATGCGAGATGGACGCTGGCTTCCAGCATGGCGAGGTCTATGTACTGCCCTTTGCCCGTGCGGCGTCGGTAGTCGACAGCAGCCATAAGCGCTATCAGGACGTACCACGGTGCGATGAAATCGGTATAGGCAGCGACCGGTAAACATGGCGCCCGGTCAGGCCAGCCGAGGAGGTGTACGAATCCGTTTGTCGCCTGCAGAACCTGGCCGAATGACGGCTGCTGGGAGTGGGGTCCGTATTGACCGACCATGCTCATGCTGAGCATGATAACGTCCGGCTTTATTTTCTTTAACTCCTCATAGTCCAGGCCCCGCCTCTTCATCACGCCGGGGCCGAAGGTCTCCAGGACTATATCGGCCCTCTTCACCAGTTTCTTCACGACATCCACACCGCGGGGCTCGCGCAGATTGATATTGATGCTGTACTTGCTGGAGTTGTAGTTGGCGAAGACGCCGCTGCTGTTTAACCCCGTAGCACCGGGTTTTATCGGTGTATATACCCTTGTGCCATCGGGCCTGGTGGCGGATTCTATCTTGACGATCTCCGCGCCGTGGTCGCCGAGGAATTTGGTTACAATGGGCCCGGTGAAGACCCATGAGAAATCTACTACCTTTAATCCTTCCAGTGCGTACTTCATTTTCTTCATCTCGATATCCCTCTCGCTTAGCAGATTAAATAACGTTTTCCCTCTTCAGTACAGCAAGCTCTTCCTTGGAGAACCCCAGTTCCTTCTCGTATATCTCCTCGTTGTGCTCGCCGATAAGGGGAGCCCTATGCCCTTTTTGCCACGCCGTCTCGGTGGACTTGAAATAAGGGCCCGGGTAGGTGATGGACTCACCCAGCTCAGGGTGTTCCAGATCGACCCAGAAATCCCTGGCGGCGAGCTGCGGTGATTCGAGTATGTCTTTACCGGTGTTCACCGGCTGGATTACATTTCTCTGCCTTACCGCCTCCTCGTGAAGCTCCCGCTTGGTATGGTTCATAAAGTACTTACCGATCTCCTCCTCCCAGTGATTTATATCATCCTGGGATACCTCGGCAAAGCTCAGCTTGGTCCACTCAATGCCTTTCATATCCATTCCGATACCTTCGGCGTTCATGGATGCTATTAAGTCGTTCATCACCTCCGCCCCCGGCTGTGCCATAAGCAGCCGGTAGCAGACATAGCCGTCCTTGCAGGGCCAGATCAGCCTGTAGGTAACACCGTAGCGCTTCCAGAGAGGCCCCTCCCTGGTGTGGTCCAGGGATTTGAGGATGTACCAGTCGTGGGGCGCGTAGCAGAGGGTCCACACCATGGACTCCTGCATGGAGACGTCGACATGCTGCCCCTCGCCGCTGAGACATCTGTAGTAATGGGCCATCAACGTTCCGACCGCTGCCTGTAATGAACCCTGGTAGTAAGACTGGTCGCTGCTGAACCGCACCGGGGGCCGGTCGGCATCTCCGCATATGTACACGTAACCCGCCATCGACATTGTAATCAGGTCGGGGGAGTTATATTTGCTGTAGGGTCCGGTCTGTCCGTATGGGGTGACCGAGGTCAGGATAACCCGGGGGTTGACTTTACTAAGAGCCTTGTATCCCAGCCCCAGCTTATTCAGATATCCGGGGGTAAAGGACTCGATAACGAAATCGGCGCTCCCGGTCAACCTCTTGAATATCTCCTGGCCATCTTTCGTCTCGATATTGAGCGTTATACCCCTCTTGTTCATGTTGAAAGCGAACCAGTTGAGGCTTTTTTCGGGGTCGGGGGTGTCGTGGTAGTAAGGGCCGACATTCCTGGAGAGGTCGCCACCGGGCCTCTCAACCTTTATCACGTCGGCGCCGAACTCAGCCAGGACCTTGCCACATAAAGCCCCTCTGTCGTCTGTCAGATCGAGGACCCTGTAGCTATCCAGCATCGGGGGCTTTTGTTCTTCGTTGGGCATCGTAGACAACTCCTTTCAAGGCCAGTCGGGGGATCGCTTCCCTGATCGATAGCGCACAACTGAATATTCTCCCATATTGCAGCTCTGATGTCAAAACGGAGGGAAAGGAGGGGGAGCCTTCTTATGGGCTGCGGCGCGAGCCAGGGCATCCACCTTTCGGCGCACTTCCTCGGTCGCCTGGCCGCTCGCCAGATAGCGGTCGAGTTCCTCGTAGCTTAGTCCCAGCTCACTCTCATCTGTTTGGCCTTCCCAGAGGCCGGCCGAAGGGGGCTTGTCGATTATTTTACCGGGGATTTCGAGATAGTTTGCCAGCTCTCTGACCTGACTCTTGAGCAGGTTTCCCAGCGGCATGATGTCAACGCCCCTGTCGCCGTGCTTGGTGCAATAGCCGACAGCGATTTCGCTTCTATTGCTGGTTCCGACCGCCAGGTAATGCAGTCGATTGGCAAAATAATACAGGGTGCTCATCCTCAGTCTGGGCTTCAGGTTCGACTCGGCAAGCTTTCTGGTGCCGGGACTGTATCCGTCGTCGGGAAGAGCCTTTATGAGGGAATCGAAGACTTCGTCCAGGGGAACGGTTACAATGGGGACGGCGTACTTCCGGGAGACGAGATGCGCGTCATCCAGGTCTATCCGATCGCTGTAGCAGGGCATCAGCACTGCGAGGGTGTTATCGGGGAAAGCGCGCTGGCATAGGACTGCGACCACCGAGGAATCAAGCCCGCCGCTCAGGCCAAAAACCACCCCCGCGCACCCCGACTCCGATACCTGCTCTCTAATCCAGTCCACGAGCTTTTGGGATAAATGTTCCATAATCGAAGGCTCTGTAAGATTTTAGCACAAGTGGCAGGGTAGGTGAAGCGGTAGCGAAACCCGCCGAAAGTTCTTGTGGATTCCTGCTTGCGCAGGAATGACATGATGTAGGGGCAAACCGACGTGTTTGCCCTTCGTAGGGGCGTTCAATTGAACGCCCCTACATCTCATGATGACAAAATCATGCCAGTTCGGGCTCGATCAGGCCGTAGTCCCCATCGCCTCGCCGGTACAGAACGCTGAAATGGTCGTTTTCGGCGTTGAAAAAGATAAAGAAGTCGTGCGACAGAAGCTCCATCTGCTCCAGTGCTTCCTCGGGTGACATCGGCTTTACGGGGAAGTGTTTGACCTTTACTATTCCGCGCTGGTCTTCCTCCACCGCCTCTTCCTCCTGCGGCTCTGCGAGCTCGGCGGCGAGCTGTTTCCTGGGGGGCGTCCTTCTCTTGCTGCGGTAGAGCCTTCCCTTAAAACGCTCAATCTGCCGGTTCAGAACATCTACGACATTATCGATGGCGGCAGTGATATTGGATGCCCTCTCCTCTCCACGCAGCAAGGCGCCGTGAGTATTTATGGTTACCTGCGCTACGTAGCGTTTCTCGACGGCCTTCGTCATCTCATGGGTGAGCTCGACTTTAACCTCGCCGAGGTCGGGGAGGTGGCGTTCCAGCTTGGTAAGCTTGTCCCGAATATAGTCCTGTGCTGCCTCCTCAACCTCCATATTTTTTCCCTTGATGACGAGTTCCATCTTATATATCCCTCCGCGTGATACTAAATATTAACATGCTGGATCTGGCACTGCATATGCCTATTCCAAGATAGTCTATTGTATGCCATTCGCTACATGATTTTCAATGTTTGCGTTTGGGGATGCTGCAGGAGGGGATGCACAACTGTGGATACAGAAAGCAAAAATATTAAGCCCCCGAATACTGGAAAATCACGGGAAATGCTACCGGTCCCCGAAAACTATGCCCTGGAAAAGAGATGCTTTCAGGCCGAGCTCGAAAACGCCGTACACGAAGCCCAGCATGGCAAGGGCAAAGAAGGCGGCAAAAAGCAGATGCTTTCCCCTCCATTTCAAATAAAAGAAAGCATAAACCGGTATGGCTATACGAAAGCCAAAGAGGTATATGAATAATATGAATGCGGTTACCCAGACCGTTATAAGGGCGAAGCGACGCAATTCAGCCGTGCCCGTTATTTTTATGAGGCTCTTCAAGTCGGCAGAAGGTGTTCCCTTTTTCCCCAGGCCATAAATTTCTTTACCGGCCTCAACTGTCGCCATAACGATTATGACACCACTCACTATTAACGGCATTGCCACTGATTCCCAGTACTCGAAAGCCAGAGATTGTATCAGGCCGTAAATCCCCAGTATCAGGAAAAATAGCGCTACCAGGAGTCTGCCTTTTGCTTTCATGCTCTCATAGACCTGCCCTGTAAACGGGGAAAAGCTTTCCTCAGATATGGGAATCCGACCATTAGAAATATAATAGCGAGCAGGACCATCGGGATAGGTCTGAAGAAGAACAGCGGTCCGTATATTTTCACTGAGAGCCAGATATAGTTCTCAAATGAAGCGCCGAGTACAAAACCCAGAATCAGCGCTGGCCTGGAGTAGCCATAAAGCTTCATTGCCAGACCCAGCAGGCCGAAGCATAGCACCACGAGGAAATTCAGCGGAGCCAGGGTTACGGTGAAAACACCGGCGAATATAAGTATCAATACACCTGTGGATATAAAATCCAAATTTACTGAGGCTATTCTTGCCAGATAGGGTGCAGCGAACAAACAGATGATTCCACCGACTATGTTAGCCAGCGCTATTCCCAGAAGAAGTGTCAGCGCCAGTGGTAAATGCTCGTCCATCATTGTAGGCCCCGGAGTAATCCCGACCATCAAAAGCGCGGCCAGGATGATGACCATGACAGTACTGCCAGGAATACCTAAAGCCATTGTTGTCAGTAATGAGCCGGCCTCCTTGCCATTATTAGCCGCCTCCGGCGCAATAACACCCTCGACAACGCCGGTACCGAACTTTTCCGGATATTTGGAGGTCTGTTTCGCCTGGCCGTAGCAAATCCATGTGGCGACCTCGGCTCCTATGCCCGGAATAACTCCAATGATATAGCCGATAACGCTGCTGCGAAACCACAGCCACTTATGCCTCCATACATCCTTGGCTCCTTCGAACACATCGGTTAATCTGGCATCAACCGTTTTCAGGGCGATAGTCGGCTGCCCTTTCATAAATAGATAGAGAAGCTCGGACAGGCCAAAGAGCCCCAGAACCAGGGGTATGATCTCAATCCCGTCGAACAGGAACGCGGTTCCATAGCTGAAACGATGGACGCCGGTTATCGAGTGATAGCCTATAAATGAAATCATAAGTCCCAGCATGCCCGAGAGGATACCTTTGGTAAACGAACCCGAAGACAGAATGCCCAGGAACGACAGTCCCAACAGCACAAGGGCCGCCATCTCCGGCTGTCCGAAAGCCATTATCATCGGCATTATCGCCGGAATCATCGCCAGCGCAAAAAATACAGGGATAACACCGCCGAACATCGAGCTTGTCACACTGGCGCCGATAGCCCGGGCCCCCTCTCCCCGTTGACTCATCGGGTAGCCGTCGAGTGAAGTAGCGGCGTTGGGAGCTGTTCCCGGTAAGTTCAGCAGTATCGCAGATATGCTGCCGCCGGTGAAGACCACAGCATGCAGGGCGATTATCAGGATGAGGGCGATCTCCAGAGGCATGTTGAAAATGAAGGGCAGGAGAAGCGATAAGGCAATAAGGCCGCTGATTCCGGGGATAACTCCGACTATCAGGCCGAATATAACAGCGGCCAGCAGTACAGCCAGATTGATTGGCTGGAACAGTGTCTCCAGTGCCGAGGCGTATGCCTCAAGCATAATCCAGGCTCTCCATATCTCTTAGGAATAATGGAGGGGCTCAAGCTCTATACTTGGCAATCATCTCAGCAAATTTGTCCCGAAAATCGTCCAGTGTAACAGCCAGGTCCGACATGGTCTCAGCGACAGTTTCTCCAGTAACGTATGTCGGGACGTCGAAGCCGGTGACGCTGTCTATCTCCTCGCGAAATTCCTCATCCTGAGCCCATTCAGCGGCCAGACCTCGAAGGAATGCCAGCCTGTCCTCAGGAACCCCTGGCGGAGCGAGGAAGACAACGGTGCTGGCCAGTCCTGTCTCCCACAAATGAACAAGCGCCATGTCGTCATCTTGTATGTCGATAAGTTCGGTGATAGCGGGCACATGGGGCACGAGCGGGTCTCTTTCTGAAGCCAGCACAAACATCGGTTCTGACATACCGGAATCTAAATACGATAGAGCGGAGCGTATAGTGCCGACCCATCCAACTGTCTCGCCACGATTTGCCGCCAGCGCCTGGTCTGCAATGCTGTTGAGACCGGTGACAACCTTCGCATCGAGACCGAGCAGTTCTACAACAGTCATACCGCCCAGGGTGATGGGTCCGGAGAGGCTGGCCCCGCCTATTATCAGTTCGCTGCCTGCCTGGAGGTCGGCAACGGATTGATACGGTCCGTTGGGGGATACTATGAAAGAGTAGAGACAGGCCCCGATGTTCATGATATAGGAGAAGTCCTCGATATCGTATATGGCGGCTGGCTCGCTCATAATTTTATTGGGCACCAACTTTCCCTGGGTTATTACCCCAAGCGTCAGGCCGTCGGTCTCGCTCCGGTAGACGTAGTTAATGCCTTCGAGACCGCCTGCCCCGAGCCTGTTGGTTACTATGACATTGGCCCCGGTATCCCTTTCGAGATATGATGCCAGCACCCGGGAGACAAGGTCGGTGTAACTACCTGCCGAGTGACTTACAACTAGATTTATCGTTTTGCCCCTGTAGAAATCAGCGGGCGTGGCTGCTTGCTGCGTATCCGAGCCGCAGCCCGGCGCAGCAAGCATGAGAACGTAAATCAACACCAGAATTATCTTTATGCGCTTTTTAAGCACTGAGACCTCCTTTATGTATGATGCGGTTTCCCCGCTTTCGCTATCTCTAAAGTCATGATCTTGCCACGCCGCTGTATGGGATACATCCGCCTTACGCGCAGCGCCTCTGCCTGAGACCAGAGGCTGGCGGTCATTCCCCCGTAGGATTCAACTTTACTGAATTCGCTGAGTACCGTGGATATTACCTCATTATCATCAACAGTACCGACACTCGGACTGATAATAAGGCTGAGCCGTGTCTGACCGCGGTTGTCCTCTTCCTCCAGGAGTTGGTAGTCTGTCGCTGTACCGCCATACTTGCGGGGCAGTACTTCCTCCAGAATCCGGTCGAAGTCGGAACCGATGATGCTCACGCCGTTGCCGGTCAGCTTGGCAAAGCTTCTTATGTTCCGCAGATGTTTATCGAACCCCAGTTGTTCGAACACGCAGCCGCAGCTGCATGTTTCAACGGTTCCGTAGTCATCGCTTTCAAAATTCAGTAATAATTTCGGCGCGGACGGTAGTAGAGGCGTGAACAGAAAAGAATTGACTTTAGCATCCGTATGATCGACTTCTCTCCAGTGCTGAATCATCGCTATAGAGTCGGTAAGTAGATGGACGTCATCGGTTGCCCCTGTACCCAGACAGCCGATGCCTATTCTACCGACTTCAGAAATTGTATAGTTAGACGTGACTGAAGCGCCTGTAGCTTCTATACGACTGCGCTTGGCCGCGGTGAGGGGCTCTCCGCCGACCAGGAAATGAGCGCCTTGAATATCCAGTTGATGTTCCATGGCCGCGTGACATACCTTGACTGCTGCGCTGACAGAGCTGCCGAGAGAACATCCGCCATACTGTTTCCTGGTGTCGGCCATCCACCGGGCCACCTTATAGGCATCACGCAGACCCACGTACTCAGGACTGACCAGCCTGGCGCCCCAGAGCCGACTGCCGTAGATAATATATCTCAGTGCGAGTCTGTGCTGCAGCGATGTCTGTGCCTGTGATTCATCTACTGTCGAAAACCACCTGGCTATCGGCTTTCTCAAAATCCAGAAATCTAATACATGGCTGATGCCGTTCGTAGAAGGTGGGACTTCCTTCCAAATACCAAGAGGGTCATCCAGAGCGTTACTGGCCTCAAGCAATGGCAGTCTGTAGCAGCTTTGAGCCAGCCTGTTCCCCAAACTGAATTTTGTCTTCGTCCCTGCGCTCCTCGAGCCACTGCTCTGCCATTTGTACCAGCTTGGTATGGAGGGGTTGTCAAGATCACTTTGCTTGAAGTGTAAATAGTTCCCACCTCTTACCAACTCTTTTTTTCCTTTAAACTCCTCCCAGCTCATATAAACCCCTTCAGCGAGCAATCCCTGCAATGTTGGCTCAATACCGTTTTGATTGACCTGCTGTTCGATATCTCCGAATTCGCAGCCCGCTGACTTGAGCAGCTTATTGTATGGATTCCTTGGATTTTTGTAAATGTTATCGATAAGCCAAATGAAGTTCTTCTCGCGATTATGAATCCTTTCCGTGATAATTTGCTTGCTCTGTTCAAGAGATATACTGTTTTGGAGGAATTTCCTCAGATCGAAAGCAAGTCGGGAGTAATTTATTAAGTCAGAAATTATCGACATCTTCCCATTCTTCCTCTTTTACACGACCAAACAGGCTTGCCTGACGAACCAATTGCGGCGCTATGGCTATTGAAACAAATACCTGCACTCCCAACCATATATAGCCGATGCCAATTATGCCATATTCGGGGATTACAAACCAGCTTGCTATTAGTACGGCGGCGGCAATGAATGATCTGATTACCAGCAGCTCTCTCAATCTGTCCTGTGCCCGTAGAACCCCTGAATAAATAAGAATTATCCCCCTCGGTATGCTTGAAATGCCCAAGAGCCAGAGGAGCCCTAAAGCATTAGCTGAATAGCTTGGGCCAAAAGCGAGCAGAATCCATTTGCCGGCCGCGATCAATACAATTAATGCCGGCATCAGTAATATAACCGTGAATATTATGGACTTGGTCACGTTCTGTTTGATATCACTCTGCGAGTGCGAGGCCTCAGCGAAAAGAGATTGAGAAATCGACAATGATACAATAGACAGCAGGCTTGCAATCGTCCATGCCACGTAGAAGTGCGCGTTATCTTCTGTTCCTAATACATTGACCACCATAAGGGGCAGAATCGAAATCGGTACCCTTGAGAGCAGGGAAATAAGGTAGCTGCTTACCGTATACCGGCGTACAGCTCTGACCTGGCTCAGGTTTATGGACGGAACCGGCTTGTAACTTTCTTCAACCCTCGGTAAGAAAAGAAGAATTGCCATAAAAACAGCAGTACCGAGTGCTATGGTCCAGGAAGCAACCACGCCGAAAGTATGCAGAAAGGTGGCGAAGCCAATGACCAGGAATATCTTCAGGAGCGAGACTGTTGTGTCTTTGAAAAGCACAAAGACATCTCTCCTTCTTGCTATAAAGACCGAGTTCACCAGGGGTGACAGAGTAAACAACACAGCCATAGCCAGGAAAGCCAGGAAGAATATGGCATTATCTTTAATGAAGCTTAACGCCGGGGACCAGAAATCCGTGCCGACTATGAATATAACGGCAATTACTAAGCTGGCGATTCCGCTCAATGTAAAAAAGGAATTGATCATTTGTCGAGGGTTGACGGCCTGTGGAAGGAAACGAATGAGCGAGCTGCTCAAGCCAAAAATACTCAGAAGTGCGATGAGATTCATAGCGGAGATAATTGCCGAACCAAGTCCTACTTCTGTAGTCGAGTAGAATCTGGCAACTATCATCCAGAAAAAGAAGCCGAGAGAGGTAGTAATGACACTGCTGGCGACTAAATAGAGAGCGTTCCTGTACAGTGATACAGCGCCCACCCGGTTGAGCTTTTGCAGCAGCCCTGTTCTGCCCAGGATTCTCAAAACGGGCATGTAAATAATCCGATTAACCGGTTTCAATCCAGCCTCACAGGTAGCTCAACTCTATTGCCTTCGTTGTGCGATTATAACTATATTCTCTGGTGCCCGTAAAGGTAGTGGTTTCGGAGCGATGACACGTGCCTGGAGGACAGTGCTTTTTTTACGTGGCTCTCGATGCTCTAAATATTCGTATAGAAAAAGGTACGCACGTTTTCAGGCGTGTGCCCTGGCTTTAACCATTAAACTGGAATAGCTCCTGATATCGCACCTTTTATATTGCCATCTTATTCTGATAACATGAGATTTAATACCCGCCTGACTGCCTCATAAGATACACCGTACTCATCAGCTATTTGACGACAGGTTTTTTACCTTACTTTGCTCGGCGATCTCCGTCCATATCTCCTGAGGTAGCTTGTGTGTTGTTCCGGTAGTTATGGGAGCATACACCGGGAACGTATTTTCACCAAGTATCACACCCAAGTTTGTGCCCCATATTGCGTTCAATATTCCAACTGGTGTATAACTAAAGCACATTGTTAATACAGGCAGAAGAGCCCGAATTCGCTATGCCCTGTATGGTATCAACATAGGATGCCGCTCTGTATGTAGTTGATCTCTGTCCCCATAAACACGTAGTTCGAAAAGGTAATGGAGAGAGTATATTCCGGTCATTCGAAACAGCTGCTCGTCCTGATTGCTGCCGTAATCTCGATAATCCTGTGGCTACTGTCTTTATTCTATTCGTATACTGAATTTCAAAATACTCGACTGGATGACCCCCTCGCCGAGCTGAACAGCCTCGTTCCCCTCTACTACATAGCTATCGGACTTCTCGCCCTCGCCTGCGTCGGGTGCCTCTTCTGGTGCAGGCGGCACCGGTTGCTGCATATAGGGCTACTGCTGGTATTGGCCTGCATGCTGTGGCTCACCCCCTACATTATTACGGGCTTCGTGAGACTTCCCGATGGTCCCTGGCACGTCGGTTCCGCTGTCAGGATAGCCGATACGCTGGAAGGAATTCCGGTCCCGGCATCCGGGTATGCATGGAACTATCCCGGATCGTTCATATATCACAATTACTTCCTCGACCTGCTTGGAGTAGAGCCCCTGACGTATATCTATTTCTTCCCCTTTCTCTGCACATTCCTGCTGGTGCTTCTTCTCTATTCGCTGTTCACGCGGTTATTCGATAGCAGAACCGCGTTTCTGTCCCTGCTCATAGCGTTCCCCGGACTGCACTACCTCCAGCTTCACGCGTCACCACACACTATAGGCGCGTTGCTGATGCTCACCATGCTGGTGCTGCTGGCCACGCGTTCCTCTCCCGTTAAGGTGATGCCGACGGCGCTTATACTTCTTCTCATAATCGTCGTCGTCCATCCCATTACACCTCTACTCATTGCCTCCTTCCTGGGCGCAGCCCTGCTGGTCGGTCTGGTATATGCCCGCGGCATAGACCGCCGCAGGCTGGCACTTGCCGGTCTACTGGTAATCTGCCTGGCCGTCTGGTTCGCCTGGTTTTACTCACTGGGCGATACACCTCGGTCACGGGCGGGGATTCCCGATGTGGAAGCGCTAACCCCATACGGCCTTGGCATATTCAGCAACTTGACTGACGAGCTTCAGGTCGTAGGTGGATTTCTTACCGGAACCCGGTTTATTTACGGCAACATCTTTGCCTTGAATAAAGGCATATACTTCCTCTATGCCGCCCTTGGAGTGCTGGCGATACTCTACAGGGCGGCGGACAGCTATCTGAAGCGGTCAAGTATCGGGCGATGGCTGACACAATTTGCAGGTCTCCGCAAAAATGAGGCCCTTCTGGCCGTGAGCGTGGTACCGCTCATAGCGCTGGCATATATGCTGGGAGAAGGAGCATATGATTTGATAGAGACAGGGCTAACATATGCAATTATCGCCCTGTCAGGGCTTTTGGCTTCCGTGGTTATCAGGACAAAGCTGCAGAATATACAGGCTTTACGCCTGGGCGCAGGCGTCCTGGTGGTGCTACTTGTGCTACTTGTGCTCTCTTACCCGGTTATTGCCTACAGTATCGATGCCTATAGCAACTTTCCTTATTCCGAGAAGAAGGGGCTGCAGTTTTTGACGCAGAACGGCGCGCTCGAGGGCAAGACGCTCATGTCGACGAATACGTCGCAGATAGTGCTGTATATCAGGCCCGAGCAATACAACGTGCGATTGCTCAAGTTTCAGCCCAGGTATGCGCCGATACAAAGTGGCGAGGGAATCGACCTGATTGTATTCAGGAACACCGGTTACTATTATTCGGCGATGCGTTACAGCTTCTCCTTCGATGACAACTACTACAACGACTGTCTAAAGGAGGTACAAGACGAAACATACAACAAAGTTTATTCAAGCCCTACAACTACCTTATATGTCGATTCAGAGATCACGTGAAGACGCCAGCCAGGGTAGTAATCGATTCATCAACCTGCAGAAGTGGCGCATATGCGCTCGACCTTTTATCAAACCGGAGAGAGATTCAGGAATAGGTTCCTATCAGATTTCCTGATATTGAGTTAATGTCAAGGTGCGATTCTATTCAATAGCGCAGGCTGATTCAGACGTGTGGACGAAAACGCGTATTTATATCACGTCGTTTTCAAATTCTTATTTAGGTACAAAGGCGAACTCGCGGGCTGCGGTTAGACCCCACACGGAGCCGGCACCCGCCGCCTTGAGAGCCGCAGCGCAGGCATCCAGGGTGGCGCCCGTGGTGCACACATCGTCGATGAGCAGTATTCTCTCACCGTGCAGCACCTGTCGGCAGATGAAAGCGCCACGAACGTTGTTGCGGCGCTCTACGGCGCTTGCTGTCCTCGCCTGGGTTATGGTATCTCTCTGCCGGAGCATTAGCCCCTCGGCTACGAACAAACCCGTGAGCTTGCCGGCTTCTGTTGCCAGCAGGGCCGCCTGATTATAACCGCGCTCCCGCAGCCGCCTGGGGTGCAGAGGCACTGGTATCAGGACTTCGCCGGGCAACGGGTAGGAGCGCAGGTACTCGGCCAGTAAGTGCCCCAGTGGAGCAGCCATGGCCTTGATGTGTCTGTACTTGAGCTGGTGAATGGCCTTGCGAACGGTGCCGCCGAATAAGAACATCGAACGGATGCCGTCTATAGTGAGCGGGTGGCTGATGCACGCAGGACACAGGTACCCTTCATTAAGGGGGGTCCCGCAGCGCTGGCAAAAAGGTTGCTTTATCCTGGGGAGCGAATGGCAGCAGGAAGGGCAGAGCAGGCTGCCTTCTGTCCCACAGCCGAGGCATCGCAGGGGGAACAGGAGGTCAAGAAATGACGTCTTAAATTGGTGCAGTGAGATGGGAGGGCTCAAAGCGCCGCCCCGATTATCTCGGAGATCCGGTTGACTCCCTCCTTACGCATGTACTGCTCTATCCCCTCCAGTATGTTCAGGGATGCACGCGGGTCGGTAAATGTCGCTGTGCCCACCTGAATGGCGCTGGCACCGGCTAGAATGAACTCCAGGGCATCACTGGCTGTGGCGATGCCGCCGCAGCCAACGACCGGCACCTCAACTGCCTGTGCCACCTGATAAACCATGTGCAGGGCTACGGGTTTTATCGCAGGCCCGGATAAACCTCCACTCTCGTTGCCCAGGATAGGCCTGCGGCTTGCAAGGTCGATTGCCATTCCCCTCAGCGTATTGATAAGCGACAGCGCGTCGGCTCCGGCATCGACGACGGCGCAGGCGATCCCGGCGATATCGGTGACGTTGGGCGATAATTTAACGATTACCGGCAGGGAGCTGTTCGCTCTTACCGCAGCGGTGGCCGCTGCCGCAGCATCCGGGTTCGCTCCGAACTCCATCCCTCCCGCGGATACATTGGGGCAACTGATGTTTACCTCGATGCCGCCGATGCCCGGCACTCCGTCGAGCCGTCCGGCCAGTTGGGCATACTCTTCGACACTCTGCCCCAATATATTGACGATTACAGGAACGCTCCACTCAGCCCAAATCGGCGCTTTTTCCCGGATCAGGGCGTCTATACCGACGTTCTCCATCCCGATCGAGTTAAGCACTCCACCCGTCGTTTCCACCAGGCGGGGCTGGGTATTACCGGGCCACGGCTCGGGTGTTGTCCCTTTGCAAATGATTGCGCCCAATCTCTGGATGTCGATGATATCGGCATACTCTGTGCCGTAGCCGAAGGTGCCCGAGGCGGTAATAACCGGGTTTGCCAGGAGCAGTCCCCGCCTGTTCCGGGGTGCCAGTTGAACGGAAAGATCGGGTGATGTCATAACGCCCTGTAAGTTTGTTGTAGCAGCAGGGCATCCTCTTCAATGTTGGGGCTTTCACAGATCAAGAGGCCCCCTGCCTTGTAATCCTTCAATGCCCTGAGCAGCTCGACATACTGGAAGTCTGACTCGGAGAGTGTGAGGTGCTTGTTCCCTCCTTTCGGTCCGTATTCTATACCGGAGACATGAATGTGCATGTTATCCAGGGCGCTTCTTCCCAGCCTGTCTTCGATCTGCTTCAGAACGGCGGTGAACTCGCCGTAGGTATTGACCTCTCCCGCCCGAGCGTGCAGGTGTGCGAAGTCGACGGCCGGGGCCACCCCCTCTATCTCGGAACTGAGCTCCAGAATCTCGTACAGAGTGCCGAACTGACTCTCCTTACCCGTGGTCTCCGGTCTGATCCATACGCGATTGCCTTCCGCCCTGAGCTTTGCCACTATCTGCTCGAGGCTTCTTTTCACTGTGCCGTATACTTCGGAGGGTGCATTCTTTAGATAGTAGGCGGCGTGGAAGACTATGCTTACCCCACCAAAGATGGAGGTGATGCGGGCAGTCTGAAGTATGCGCTCATGGCTGGCAGCTATCTTTTGGGGCTCTCGGGCATTGAGATTTAAATAATAGGGGGCATGGGCACTCAGCATCACTCCTCTGTTCGCCGCCGCTTCTCCGACCGCGTGTGCACTTTGAGGGCTCATCCTCACGCCCTGCACGAATTCCACCTCCATGCAGCCCAAACCCAGTTCGTGGACACGCTCGATTCCTGCCTGAGTCGATTGCGCTTTGGAAGAGAGCGGAGTACCCGCTGTACCAAAGAGCAATCCCTCTTTGCTAGCCATCTTCTTCTTCGGTTTCTATTGGCATCCTGCGCCCCACCGAGGTGGCTACCGGAGCCACCTGTCGCATGAGCTGCTCGAAGTGCTCAAAAGTCAGCGACTGCGCACCGTCCTTGAGTGCCTGGTCGGGATTGGGGTGAACCTCGATCATAATGCCGTCGGCGCCTGCTGCCACAGCGGCCAGGGCGAGCGGTGTCACGAGATACCATTTACCGGTGCCGTGGCTGGGGTCGCCGATAACGGGAAGGTGGCTTAACTTCTTTATGATGGGTATGGCGCTTATGTCCAGAGTATTGCGGGTGTAGGTTTCAAAGGTGCGGATGCCTCGTTCACAGAGTATCAACTGGCGATTTCCCTGTGACAGGATATATTCAGCAGAGAGCAGCCATTCCTGGATAGTAGCTGACATACCGCGCTTGAGCATCACCGGCTTTTTAACCCTGCCCACCTCGTCGAGGAGCATGAAGTTCTGCATGTTACGTGCTCCTACTTGCAGGATGTCGGCATACTTCGCTACCAACTCGACTTCCGCAGCGGAAAGGACCTCGGTTATAAAAGGCAGTCCTGTCTCTGCACGCGCCATAGCCAGTATCTCCAGTCCTTGCTTGCCCAGGCCACGAAAATGATAGGGGGAGGTGCTTGGCTTGAATGCGCCGCCTCGTAAAATACATGCTCCCGCCGCTTTGACCGCCTTCGCCGTATCAAGAACCTGTCTTTCTGATTCCACTGCACAGGGGCCGGCAATTATGGCCAGTTTATCACCACCTAGAACCACGTCGCCAACCTTGACAGTGGTGTTCTCAGGCTTAAATTCGCGGCTGGAGAGCTTATAAGGTTTCGAGATGGGAATTACTTCATCGACGCCGGGCAGCAGTTCGAGTGTATCGCGCATCTCGGGATATGTCTGCCCTACCACCCCGATAACAGTACGTTCAACACCTTTCGACATATGTCCGGTGAGCCCGGACTGGGTTAACTTCTGCATAACTCCGGCCAGCTCTTGCTCGCTGGAGTCTTTCTTCATCACTACTAGCATCTAAACTGTCTCCAATTGATTATTATTTGGTGCCCGACAAATCTGACCTCAGATTGCTTGCTCCCTTGATATACACATGGACGATCTCGTTAGCGCTCTTATCGGTATTCCAGAGTATTAAAATGCGTACACAACCTCGCAGGCTGCCCGGCACATCTATTTCGTCGGAGCATAGTAGAGGTACCTCAGACCAGCCCAGTTGACGTGCGGCTGTCGCGGGAAAGGCTGCGTTGAGGTCGGAGGTAGTAGTGAATATGGCACAAGCTACGTCCTCCGGCTCGACACCGTTGGCGTCGATCATCATTTGCAACAGTTCCTTGCTCGCCTTCAGTATGTCATCGACGGTATTATTATCTACAGTAGTTGCTCCTCGGATGCCTCTACACCACATTTTTATCTATTCCTTGTCTAGCTTTGTTCGGCCTGTTAAGTATAGCATAGCTGCGGCGGTTTTCCACCCCCTGGCTGTTGTGTCACCATGGTGAGTATGAAGGAGTCCATGGAAGGTGACATTGAGAGGGCGCTACTTACCCAATCCCGTGCCTGGCTGCTACGTTTTCAAAGATATAGTCGACGTTATACGGCTTCATGATGCCTTTGGGTTCTCCCAGAGGGTCAGCGCTCCGGGGCAGGCCCAGTAACACCTCGAGCGTTGCTTTTATTGAATATGGGAGGGCTGTTAGGTGGTACCCACCTTCGAGTGAGATCAGAAGCCTTCCCTGGCAAAGCTCGTCCGCCAGTTCCTTGATGATACTCACGATGTTGCCGAAGCCGTCAACCGTTAGTTGCATCATGGATAGCGGGTCGGCCCAGTGATTGTCATAGCCGGCGGATGCCAGAATAAGCTGCGGCTTGAATCGCCGTGCAACAGGCGCGAGGAGTTCCCTGTAGGCTCGGTTGTACTCGTCGTCGCCACAGTAGGCGGGCAGCGGCACGTTTATGGTAGTCCCCTTGCCCTCGCCGGCACCATCGTCACCCATATCACCAGTACCGGGATAGTGGGGATACTGATGAGTGGAGAAGTAAAGCACCCGCGGGTCCTTGTAAAAAATCCCTTCCGTTCCGTTGCCGTGGTGAACATCGAAGTCAGCGATCAGAACACGCTCCAGATCATGGTTCTGAAGAGCATATTTGGCTGCGATAGCAACATTGTTGAAGAGGCAGAATCCCATCGCTTGATCGGGCGTGGCGTGGTGCCCGGGAGGTCGGACCAGGGCGAAAACATGGTTAACCTCGCCTGTCATTACAGCGTCGAGTCCTCGGAGTACACCTCCTGCGGCATAGAGAGCAACCTCATAGGAATCTGGCGAGGCAACGGTATCGCCGTCGAGCCACCCTCCTCCACGGGAGGAGTATTCCTGAACACGGGTAATATGGTATTCACTGTGTACCAGTGAGATTTCCTCAAGAGAGGCGGCTCGCGGCGGTAGTATAGTAAGTCTGTCTATTAGCTGCGATTCTTCCAGCAGGTCAATCGTTACTACCAGACGCTGGCTGTTTTCTACATGAGTGCCGGTGTCATGCTTCAGGTAAATCGGATCATAGACGAGTCCCACTGTCATCCTGCACCCCCTATCTTCCCGCAGGGTAAGCAATAATCGAACAAAATGCAAATCCCCCTAAATAGAGGGCTATCTAAACTGGCCGGGAGGGGACCCCCAGCCATGATTTCCCCGCTCTATTTAGGAGGATTTAGAGACTACGGAGTTAGGAGCTTGGCTTGAAATAATCGATGTCGAGGATGCTTCCCTCTCGCTCCTCCTTGAAAACCGGCTCCAGGCGCATTCCTATCTTTATCTTGTCGAGATCGATGTCGCCCAGGAGGTGGGCCATGCCGGTGTCGGCCCCGTCCATCTGGATGACCCCATAGGCGAAGGGTGGCTCTTTAAGCATGTATGGCTCTTTATATCGAACTACTGTATAACTGGTCAGGCTGCCCTTACCGCTTAGCTTCACCCATTCGCTCATTCTGGCAAAGCATGTGGGGCAGTGCAGCCTCGGTGGTACGTATACCTTGCCGCAGCTCGGACACTTGATGCCCATAATCTTCTTGTTGTCCCTGATCTCTTTCAGGAATTTGGTACCGGTGGCACCTGTGCTGACCAGGAAATTCGAATGAGCAATAACATCGACATTCACCGGGGTATCGGGTATTTCAGGCAAGTTTTCGGTCATTTGAACACCTCAATATCTGTTTTAATTACTCCTCGACGGGCTTCCAGTACAGGATGTCGTCGGCTCTCCCCTGCCTTTCCTCTTCCGGCCTCCACACTGCCTCCATGAGCATCCCGGTCTTGAGCTTCGACGCATCTGTCTCCATGCACCAGCCATCCATTCTGGCACCCCCCTCGAGCTCCACGGCGATTATGGGATTCTCCCAGTTCTGCAACTCGCCTGTTCTGGAGTTAAACATGGGGAAATTGATCTTGAAAGCTGAGATAAGCCTGCCCCGCTGCCCTTGATCTACCCACTCGGTTTGCTTCACATGGTGAAAGGGGCAGACGATGCGGGGCGGAATTGTACATCGCCCGCAGACCGGGCATTTGGTGGCCAGGATTCTGCACTGCTTTAGCCCGTTGGCGAACTTGCTTTGATATCCCAGCGCATGGTGATAGGTTACCTGGCGCGGATATCTAAACTGTATGAATTCCGGTTCTTGCTTCTGCTCTGTGCTCATGATTGCCTCCTGAGTATATCTCGATAGAACCAGGCTATAGCGTCTTTTTAAGTAGCATTATCACATTCTCTCCCTGTCCGCCGTAACCTGTGGCCAGCGCCCTGTCGATCTTGCCCGGTATCTGGTGCTCGCCGGCATCGCCGCGGACCTGGAGCGCCGCCTCCACTAACCTGACTACCGGCGTCGCGCCGATGGGGTTGGTTGCGGTAACACCGCCCGAAGGGTTGAACGGGATCTCCTTGTCTATCCCTACCTTGTTCTGCTCGAAGAGTTTCCAGGCGGTGTAGTCTTCACAGATTCCGACCTCCTCTATCCACCTTAGCTCTGCAGGAGATGCCGGTTCGTATACCTCCCAGGCCTGGATCTCTTTCTTGGGGTTGGTTATACCGCGCCTCTTGTACACTGCGTCGCAGGCATAACGGAGGGTCGATGATGTGGGGTCCTCGGCCATGGTGAGGGCGCCGCCCTGGTGGCAGGTCAACCAGTCCTCGACCCAGACCGGCTTTTTGGTGACCTTCTTAGCTTTCTCCTCGGGGCACACTATGCAAGCGGCAGCGCCAGCGGTCGTCGGGCACATATGGAGACGCCTTATCGGCCATGCCAGGAGCACATCGTTCATAACCTTCTCCAGAGTGAGCCCCAGCCTGAGTTGTGCGTACTCGTTTTTCATCGCGCACTGGTCCTGTTTGACCCGCACCATTGAGATGTGTTCCTCGGTACAGCCGGAGCGGTCCATGTAGGCATAGGTCCTTCGGGCGAAATTAGTGATCGGGGACATGGGGAACTGGCCTGTCCAGTACTCATTGGCTCCGCCACCGCCACGTCCGAATGCGCCGGCGGCCTCATCCATCTTCTGCCATGCCAGACAAAGGACGGCATCGAACAGTCCGGTTGCAGCGATGTTGAAACTGGCTGCGGCGATTACGCCGCCTGTTGTGCCCACATTCTGTAATTCGAACCCGGATTTGCCTACTGCCCCAAGCTCGGGGATAATCCACTTGTCGGGGGAATAGTAGCCATCGGCAACCTCGAAAGAACCCATTACAATATTATCAATGTCTTTCATGGTCATCTGGGCATCCTCAAGGCACCGCTCAACGGCTTCGGCACACAATTCAGCCGTGGTTACATCCGGCCTCTTGCTCTTATGATGGGTTTGACCAACCCCTACTATAGCAATCCTCTCAGCCATGGATTCCTCCTAGTTCTCCAGAGTTATTACGCAGTGTAGTTGTCCCGCAGGGCCGTCGACACCGTGGGCCACAGCTTTCTTTGCTCCAGAAACCTGCCTGGCCCCGCCCTCTCCCCGGAGTTGCAGTACGCACTCGGCAACCCGCTGCATACCCGAAACGCAGACCGGAAGCCCGGAGAGCATACCGCCGGATGGGTTTATGGGAAGCTGGCCACCCATATCGGTCTTGCCGCTGTCGATCAGCTTGCCCCCTTCTCCCTTGCTACAGAAGCCCAGGCCCTCACTCCAGAGGAGCTCTTGATACGAATATTGCTCTGAGATCTCAGCTACATCGAACTCTTTCATAGGATCCTTTATTCCAGCCATCTTGTAGGCTCGTTGTGCAGCCGTCGTCAATGCCTCACAATCGGCCAACTCTCGCCATCCCAGTTCGTGCTGGTCGTAGCAAGTACCCAGGCCTGTGATCCACACCGGTTTGTCCGTGATTTTTTTGGCTCTCTCCTCAGAGGCCAGGATCATGGCGCAGGCGCCGTCCACCGGCGTTGGCTTGGCTTCTTGTACCCTGATGGGGTCGCACAGCATCGTTGACCTGAGAACGTCATCCACAGTCAAGCTGTCACAGCACATTGCGTTGGGGTTATTCCTCGCATTCTTGCGTGCCTTCACCACCACCTTGGCGCACTGCTCAGGGGTGATTCCGTACTTGGTGGTGTACCTCATCGCCTGAAGGCCGGCGGCGGAGACAAAATCGAGTCCCACTCTTCTCTGGTATATCTGGTCCATGCCGACCCATTCATACAAGTTCTTGTTCATTGCTGATTCCTTGGTGTAAGCAACCAACAACACAGTGTCACAATGGCCCGACAGAATCTGCATCGTGCCGTAATACACGGCTGTCGAACCGTCCTCCAGCACCCTCTCGTCTTCCCGCCGGTACGCGCCGACCACATAGCCGAGGAACATATAGGCTCCAGCGGGGCCGCTAAGCAGGTCATAGGATGCAGCAACTGTACTGTCTATGCCGCCTTCCTTGAATTCAAGCCCCGTCTGGCCCATCACATCCCGGGTGACATCGTACATTAGCTCAGCCACATGGTTGTCAAGCTTTTTCTCCTCAAACTTGGTCTGGGCCACGGCCACTATGCCGACCCTTCCTGCCATAAAGCACCTCCTGTTTCTTGACTGCCTTCCTCTCTTTCCTTAGCCAGCTGGTGCAGCGCACAAAAAAATAACACCCTGCATGCCAGCTAACATTGCAACCAAGGGAATATATTAACCAATCCCATTATCTGTGTCAACATTACATTATGTGATACCGGGAAAATACCATAGGGTTTTTCAGATGACGGTATTATCTTGATCGGACTCTTTACTATAGTGACATACGGCGTTTTCTTAATATATCCCACCGGATTGTAATCATATTGTAAGAGATTTGTAATTTCCTCGTTATATGGCCTTAATAATATCTTAATTCGCGGCACCTACAATTGCATACGATCGCATCGGACATGGGGCTTTTGATTTGAGCTCCGTACAGCCTGTGGTAATTCACGAGGAAAGGAGGTGGTGTATAACCGATTGCCCTTCCTTGACAAAAGTAGGCTACTATGTGTTAAAGTAGGGTGCGAACGGCACTCCCGATAGAGCCGGAAATAGACAGATGACCGACGCTCCAAAAACATCTCCGGATAGAAAAGGTCTTGTAGAAATTTTTACCGGTGATGGCAAAGGTAAAACTTCGGCAGCGCTCGGGGTAATACTCCGTGCCCTGGGACACGGCTTTCGAGTTTGCATCATACATTTTATGAAGGGCAATTTCCCCTACGGGGAACAGAAGATGCTGGCGCAGCTTCCCAATGTAACAGTGTCTGTTTTCGGAAGCACTAGCTTTGTGAACCCCAACAATCCCGAAGAGGAGGACAAGAGGGAGGCGAAACGGGCACTCGACGCCAGCCGGGAGGCGATGCTCAGCGGCAAATACGATCTGGTTGTGCTTGACGAGGTGAATGTGGCTTCTGCCTGGGGGCTTGTGGGGCTCGACGACGTGATTAAACTGATTGAGGACAAGCCGGAGTCAGTGGAGCTCATCCTTACGGGTCGCTATGCGGACAAGAAGCTGATAGAGCTTGCTGACCTGGTAACCGAGATGCTGGTAATAAAGCATCCTTTTGATAAAGGTATCTGGGCCCGGGCCGGACTCGACTATTAACTCGGGAGGATATTCGAACCGGATCAGGTTGCCCGGCGTCGGGTAACCTGGCTGTTCAACTCGATTAAATCAGTAAAAAAAAGGATCGAACCGAAAAAGGAGAGTGTAAAATGATAACCCTAAGCGTAATCAAGGCTGACATTGGCGGATATGTAGGTCATTCCAGTTCCCATCCTGACATACTTGCCAAGGCTGAGGAGTGCCTGGAGAAGGCAAAGAAAGAAGGATTGCTGGTTGACTTTCACGTCACCCGCTGTGGGGATGACCTCCAGCTCATAATGACCCATGAGCAGGGCGAGGATAATGCGCGCATCCACGAACTCGCCTGGGATACCTTCGTTACCGGTACTGAGCTTGCCAAGAAGCTGGGGCTTTACGGGGCTGGCCAGGACCTGCTCGCCGACGCCTTCTCTGGGAACGTGAAGGCGATGGGGCCCGGGGTGGCGGAGATGGAGTTCGAGGAGCGGCCATCCGAGCCCGTAATCATATTCATGGCCGACAAGACATCGGCGGGGGCCTGGAATATGCCCCTCTACAAGATGTTCGCTGACCCGTTCAATACCATAGGCCTGGTGATTGCCCCCAACATGCACTGCGGGTTTTCGTTCGAGGTGCACGATGTCAAGGAGCACAAGAAAATCACCTTTAGTGCACCGGAAGAGATATACAGTATGCTGGTCTTCATCGGTGCCCCAGCCCGTTATGTGGTAAAGGCAGTGCATCACCGCGAGACCGGCAATATCGGCGCAGTTTCATCGACACAGCGCCTGGCCTTCATCGCAGGAAGGTATGTGGGCAAGGATGACCCGGTTTGCATCGTTCGCTCTCAAGGGGAATTCCCCGCGGTGGGTGAAGTGCTGGAACCCTTCAGTCACCCCGCACTTGTGGAGGGCTGGATGCGGGGTTCACACCACGGCCCGCTGATGCCGGTGTCCATCCCCGAGAGCAACCCCTCACGCTTTGACGGCCCGCCCAGAGTGGTCGCAGCAGGATTTCAGCTGACGGACGGCAAGCTGGTAGGCCCGCGTGATATGTTCGATGATCCCAGCTTTGATGAGGCCCGCCGGCTGGCCAATCTGGCCGGCGAGTATATGCGCCGCCACGGGCCCTTCGAGCCGCATCGCCTCCCCCTTGACGAGATGGAATACACCACGATGCCTCATGTGATGAAGAAGCTGGAGGAAAGATTCACTAAACTTGATTGAGCCACGAAAGCTCCTGATCGCCACCAATAACCTGGGCAAGTTCCGGGAATATGTTTTATTGCTTGACGGGCTGCCATTCGAGCTTACAAGCCTCGCCGGGGAGAGAATCAGGGATGAGGTCGAAGAGGGCAGCTCGAGCATGGAGCATAATGCTATCTATAAGGCTACCGAATACTCCAGGCGGAGCGGCCTTATAGCCCTTGCCGACGACTCCGGGCTGGAGGTGGACGCCCTGGGTGGCGAGCCCGGGCCATTTTCTCGCCGCTATGCGGGGGAGGATGTCTCGGACAAGCAAAGAAACGACTTTCTCCTCGCGAAGCTGAGCGCTGTGCCGTGGGAGAGAAGGAGCGCGCGTTTCAGGTGTGTCATCGCTATCGCAACGCCGAGAAGCGGAGTCGAGACCCGCGAGGGCGTGTGTGAAGGAATTATAGCGTTTGACAGCAAGGGGGAAGGTGGCTTTGGCTACGACCCCATTTTTTATTTGCCGGAGCTCGATAGGCGTATGGCGGAGCTAACGATTGAGGAAAAAAACGAAATAAGCCACCGCGCGAGAGCAGCGCATAAAGTGCGGCCGATTCTCGAACTCATGGCTGAGCAAAGAAGTAATGACTAAACTCTCCGATTCCTTTCACCGTCCTGTGAACTACCTGCGGATATCAATCACCGACCGCTGTAATCTGCGGTGCGTATACTGCATGCCCCCGGAAGGAATTCCCTTGATGTCTCACGCAGATATTCTCAGCTACGAGGAAATTTGCACGGTAGCCCGGGCGGCGGCGGACTTGGGCATCATTAAAATCAGGCTTACTGGCGGCGAACCACTCGTTAGAGCAGGATTAGCGACCCTTGTGGCCATGTTAGCTGATATAGAAGGTATCGATGATATCTCGTTGACAACAAACGCTGTGCTTTTGGAACGCTATGCCGGTCAACTCAAGAACTCGGGGTTACATCGGGTTAATGTCAGCCTTGACTCACTTCGCGGAGATAGATACCGCCGAATCACCCGGCTTGGCAATCTGGACGATGTACTCAGGGGCATCGAAGCCGCAAGGCAGGCCGGGTTGAACCCGGTAAAGACCAATACAGTGATCATCCGCGGGACAAACGATGATGAGGTTATTGACTTCGCCCGGTTGACGATTGAGGGTGAGTGGCACGTACGGTTTATCGAGTACATGCCGTTCTCCAATGGTAACGAACATGCCGGCGACCTATTAGTGGCAGTATCTGAGATGAAGGAACGAATTGAGGCTCTGGGCGAACTGGAGCCCACCTTTGAGAGTGGAGGGGGCCCGGCGAAATATTTCCGGCTACCGGGGGCTAAGGGCACCATCGGCTTCATCAGCCCCGTCAGCGAGCACTTCTGCAAGGCGTGTAATCGGTTGCGTCTCACGGCGGATGGCAAGCTGCGCCCCTGCCTTTTTTCGGACCAGGAGCTTGATGTCCGGGAACCACTGCGACACGGTGCAACCGCTGATGATATAAAGCGCCTGATCCAGGAGGCTGCGTCACGCAAACCGGAAGGTCATAGGTTGAGAGCGGGAATTACCTGCGAGCGGTTTATGGCGCAGATCGGAGGCTGATGGCTGAAATGATCGAGATCTACACGGATGGTGCCTGCATAGGCAACCCGGGCCCGGGGGGCTGGGCGGCGGTCATCATAAATGGCGTAGATAGGAAGGAAATAAAGGGAGGGGAGGGCAAGACAACCAGCAACCGAATGGAGATCACGGCTGCTGTCAAGGGGCTTGCCCATACCCCACTGGGGTCACGGGTCAAAATTGAAAGCGATAGTCAGTACCTCGTTAATACCATGACTAAAAACTGGAAGAGGAAGGCCAACAATGACCTCTGGAGTGAGCTGGACAAGCTAGTTGCCGAACGTAGTGTGGAATGGGTTTGGATAAGAGGGCATGTCGGCCATCCGGAAAACGAGCGGGCTGACACGCTGGCGAACGAGGTGGCCGCGAACTGGGGAGGGAGCCCCGGGCCAACTCACTTCGATATTGAGGGCAATGTGCATATGGTTGACATAACTGATAAGCCGGCAACAGAGAGGATGGCGACAGCCAAAGGTGCTATAGTCATGAAACCGGCGACCCTGGAGCTGATTAAGCAGGGTGAGATAAAAAAGGGTGATGTCCTCGGTGTGGCCCGGCTAGCCGGGATCATGGCGGCAAAACAAACCCCTCACCTGGTTCCACTATGCCATCCCCTGCCGATTTCCAGCGTTGACGTCGATTTGAAAATGGACGAAAAACGCTCGACGGTGGAGATCGCTGCTACGGTCAAGACCACGGCCCAGACCGGGGTGGAGATGGAAGCGCTTACTGCGGTGGCCGTGGCGGCTCTCACCATATATGACATGTGCAAGGCAGTGGACCGGGCCATGCACATCGATGACATACGTCTTGCCAGAAAGACCGGGGGCAGGAGCGGGGAGATTGCCTTGGAATGAGTCCTGGCAGGCGAAGGCATCCGCAGTGGGGCGTTTAATCGAACACCATACCGGTGAAACATCTAGCTAACCCCACCGATATCAATTTACCCTCATCCTTCGGCAGGCTTGTCCTGTGTATATCGAAGGGCTCAGGTCGGGCTCTAACCTCTCCCGTTCGGCTGAGCTCACGGCCGAAGCCGGCAAGGGAGAGGTATCCACAAGCCCCACTCCCACAGAGCGGTAGGTTGGGTTAAGCGCAGCTAAATTCACCACGAGCGATGGCATGTAGGGGCGACCCAATGTGGTCGCCCTGATTACTTTACGTCTGTTCTGACTAAGTAGCAACTGTGTTAAAAGTCAAGAGCATGGGCCAATGACGTAAGAATCGACATACCTCCAGGAAGTGCGTTGTTTAAGCATTGCGTTAAGGATAGTGAGCAACTTACGCATACAGGCAGT
>Ga0180431_10001473_pt1 | contig 32961 bp, 31 predicted proteins | sample SS_ome_11_FD_132459 | JGI IMG/M metagenome (GOLD analysis project Ga0180431, IMG submission 132459) | Hypersaline lake sediment archaeal communities from the Salton Sea, California, USA - SS_1_MS_1 metaG | ecosystem: Environmental > Aquatic > Non-marine Saline and Alkaline > Hypersaline >... | reverse complement strand
GCGCAGGATCCCTCGCTGGAGACCATGCAAGGGCCCACGGGCGAGGCGGGCGTGCATCGCGTGCCGAACAAGGGGCAGGCGGAAGGGCGGATCACGCCCCTCAGGACGTCGCCGCAACGGCACCCCGTCTCCGCGTCCGGCCCGTCCAGCGAGAGGCCGAAACGCCCCGCCGCGTCCAGGTCCGCGAAATCCTCCCGGAGGGCGAGCCCGCTTCCCGGAATCACCCCCAGCCCCCGCCACCGCGCGTCGTCCGGCGCGAAGACCGCCTCCATCGCCCGCCTCGCCACCGCGTTGCCCTCCGGCTTCACCGCGCGGAAATACTGGTTCTCCACCTCCGATCTCCCCTCCGCGATCTGACGCACCAGCATGTGGAGGCTCTGCAGGATGTCCAGGGGCTCGAAGCCGGCAATGACGCAGGGCGCGCCCCGGCCCGCGATCGGACGGTACGGCTCGGGCCCGATCACCACGCTGACGTGGCCGGGACAGAGGAAGCCGTCGAGGCCGACCGCCTCGTCGGCGAGAAGGGCCAGCATGGCGGGGGGAACGGTCTTGTGGGCGCAGAGGACGGAGACGTTGCCGACGCGATCCGCCCTCGCCTTCCGGCAGACCGCCGCGACCAGCGGCGCCGTGGTCTCGAACCCGATGCCGACGAAGATCCACTCCCGGTCGGGCTCGCGCATCGCGCCGGCCAGCGCGTCGAGAGGCGAGTAGACGATGCGGACGTCCGCGCCTTCCCCGCGCGCCTGTTCGAGGCTCCCGCGCGAGCCGGGCACGCGGACCATGTCACCGAAGGTGGCCACGACGGCGTCGTGCTCGAGGGCCGCGCGTGCCGCGGCGTCGATCACGGCGTCGGGGGTGACGCAGACCGGGCATCCGGGACCGGAGACGAGGTCGACTTCGGGGGGCAGGAAGGCGCGCAACCCGTTCTTCGCGATGGCCATCGTGTGGGTGCCGCAGACCTCCATGAACTTCACGGGGCGCCCGATCCTTTCGGAGGCGGAAGCGATCTCCGCCGCGAGGGCGCGCGCGGCGCGAGGGTCGTCGAAGGTGCGGGAGGTCTGCATGGGGCGCATCCTGTCGCGGGGGTCAGGGAGCGGCGTTCCGGGCGATCTCGTCGAAGAGCTTCAGCGTCTCCTCCGCCTCCGCGGGATCGTACTTCTGGATGGCGAATCCGGCGTGAAGGATGACGTAGTCGCCGACCTCCACGCCCTCGACCAGGGAGAGGTCGGCCCGGACGCGGTTGCCGCCCACGTCCACCTCGGCCGCGTCCCCCGCGACCGAGACCACCTTCACGGGAACGGCGAGACACATCGTGCAGCCTTTCAAAGCCGAAACGCCAGGACGGGGATTGCCGATTTCCGGTTGGAGATTCCAGCCGCGATCCCCTTGTGCCCGCTTCCCATATGCAACCCCTTCAGCCCTGGCACCGTCAGGATCGTAGCGGATGGAAAGGGTGGAAGGCAATCCAACACCGTCAGACGTTCCTGCGGTCTGGGCGGCCGCGAGGGCCGCCCCTACACGTTGCTGAAATCTGAAATCCCTACCTTCGCGTTTGCCGCGCCAGCGCCATGGCGGCCTGTCCCGCCGCGATGCAGCCGTCATTGGGGGGAAGGAGGGCGTGGGTGAAGACGCGGAACCCCGCCTGCTGGAGCGCTTCCAGCGAGCCCGCGAGCAGCAGCGCGTTCTGAAAGCACCCGCCCGAGAGGGCCACGCGGTCGACGCCTTCCCGATCGGCAACGCACCCGCAGGTCTCGACGACCATGCGGACCACGGAAGCGTGGAACCGTCCGGCGATCACTCCCGCGGAAACGCCGTCGAGGACGTCCTCGGCCACGGCGCGGATCAGGGGCACGGTCTCCACGACGTGGATCTCCCCGTTCCGCCGGACCGAGAAGGGGTAGGGCTCGAGAAGCCCTTCCCCGGCCGCGCCTTCCAGTTCCATCGCGGCCTGCCCCTCATACGTGGAGACCGTCGCCACGCCCGCCAGCGCGCTGACCGCGTCGAACAGACGCCCCATGCTGGAGGTGAGGGGCGCGTTCACGCCCTGGCGGGCCATGCGCGACACCGTCTCGACCTTCGCCGGGTCCGCGCCCCGCAGGTACCGTGCCTCCTCGCCCGGCCCGAGGTCCGGAAACGCTTCCTGCAGCTGCGCCACAGCCATCCGCCAGCCTTCCCGCGCCGCCGCGTCCCCTCCCGGCATGGGCACGGTGCTCAGGCGGGCGACCCGGCGGAATCCCGAGAGATCCCCCGCGAGGAACTCGCCCCCCCACACCGTGCCGTCGTCGCCGAAACCCGTGCCGTCGAGGGCGACGCCGACGACCTTCTCCTCGAGGCCCGCTTCCGCCATGACGGAAGCGATGTGGGCCCGGTGGTGCTGCACGGCGACGCGCTCGACCCCCGCAAGCGCCAGGGCGTACCGCGTGGAGGCGTAGCGGGGGTGCAGGTCGTGGGCGACGATGGCGGGCTTCACGCCGAGCAGGCTTTCGAGGTGGGCGACGGCTTCCCGGAAGGCCTCCTGGGCGTCGAGGTTCCCGAGGTCGCCGATGTAGTGGGCGAGGTGGATGCGGTCGCGACGGGTCACGGCGGGGACGTTCTTGAGATCGGCGCCGACGGCCAGCACGGGGGGGCCCTCGCGCGGGAGAAAGAGGGGGGCGGGCGCGTACCCGCGGGAGCGCCGGACGATCACCTCCCGGCTTCCGACCACCCGGGCCACGGAATCGTCGGCCCGCGTCTCGATCTCGCGGTCGTGGACCAGGAAGGCGTCGGCGATGCCGCCCAGCCGCCGCAGGGCGTCGTCGTGGGCGAAGGCGATGGGCTCGTCGGTGAGGTTGCCGCTGGTCATGACGAGGGCGGGGTAGCGCCCTTCCATGAGGAGGTGGTGCAGGGGCGTGTAGGGGAGCATGACGCCGAAGTCGCGGAGCCCGGGCGCGACGGACGGCGCGAGGGGATGGCCCGGCTTCTTTTGAAGGAAGACGATGGGGCGCTCGGGCGCGGTGAGGAGATCCCGTTCCGCGGGGCCGATCCGGGCGATGCGGCGCGCCGCGTCGAGCCCCGCGGCCATGACGGCGAAGGGCTTTTCCTCGCGCCCCTTGCGGCGCCTCAGCGCCTTCACGGCCTCCTCGGACGAGGCGTCGCACGCGAGGTGGAAGCCGCCGAGGCCCTTGACGGCGAGGATGCGCCCCGCTTCCAGCATGGCGACGGAGGCGGAGAGGGGGTCGCCGGTCTCGAGCCGCTCGCCGCGCGGGTCGCGGAGTTCCACCGAGGGCCCGCACGCGGGGCAGGCGTTGGGCTGGGCGTGGAAGCGCCGGTCGGCGGGATCCTCGTACTCGCGCCGGCAGGCGGGGCACATCGTGAAGGAGGCCATGGTGGTGTCGGGCCGGTCGTAGGGGACGGCCCGGATGATGGTGTATCGCGGCCCGCAGTCGGTGCAGTTGATGAAGGGGTATCGGAAGCGCCGGTCGGCGGGGTCGCGGAGCTCGGCGAGGCAGGCGTCGCAGGTGGCGGCGTCGGGGGGGATGGGGGCGTCGCGCTCGCCGTCGCGCCCGCTGTCCCGGATCTCGAACCCGCGCGACCCGAGCGGCTCCAGGTGGTGGACGGTGACGGCCCGGATGCGGGCCAGAGGCGGGGCGTCGTCCTCCAGATCCCGTCTGAACCCCTCCACCGCCTCTTCGGGCCCCTCCACCTCGATCTGCACGCCCGTGCCGTCGTTCCGCACCCAGCCCGACAGCCCGCGCGCCGAGGCGATCCGATGCACGAACGGCCGGAATCCCACGCCCTGCACGGTGCCGGTGACGCGCAGGTGCAGGCGGACCAACGAAACGGGCGCGGGCGTCATCGTTCCGGCCCCGCCCCCTTCTTGCCCGCCACCGCCGCGGCGACCTTCGCGGCCAGCGCGTCCACCCCCTCGCCCGTACGGCAGGAGATCCGGAAGAGGTCCACCTTCGGCTGGATCTCCTGCGCCTCCGTCTCGAACCGCTCCACGTCGAAGTCCACGTGCGGCAACAGGTCGATCTTGTTCAGGACGAGCAGGTCGGCCCGGGCGAACATGGGCGGGTACTTCCCCGCCTTGTCGTCGCCCTCGGTGACGCTGACCACCACGATGCGGAAGTCCTCGCCGAGGTCGAAGCCCGACGGGCATACGAGGTTGCCGACGTTCTCGATGTAGAGCAGATCCAGCGCGTCCGGCTCCAGCGCGGACAGGGCGTCCTGCACCATCCCCGCGTGGAGATGGCAGCCCTTGCCGGTGGTCACCTGGACGGCGCGGACCCCCGCCCGGTCCATGCGCTCGGCGTCCCGGGAGGTCTCGAGGTCCCCCTCGATGACGGCGACGCGCCAGCGGCCCTTGGAGAAGGCGACCAGGCGCTCGAGCAGCGTGGTCTTCCCGGACCCGGGCGACCCCATGACGTTGACGGCGGTGATCTTCTTCTCCCGGAGCAGGTCCCGGACCCCGGACGCGATCTCGTCGTTGGCACCCATCAGCTTCTTGGCGATGCGTATCTCGACCATCCGGATCTCCCCGCTAGCGTCGCTTTCTCGTCATGATCCGCGTTCCATCCTTCCACAGAGTGTCGAGGTTCGTCACGGATCTTTCAAGACAGAGCCCTTCGCGAGCGTTTCGCGCTGCCGGCAAGTCATGAGTCTTTCCCACCTTCCATAGCCCACTTCGAGAGATCCCTTTGACGGGGTCGCGTGTTGAAAAAACGTGGAGTGGATCTTTCTGAAACGCGGCCCAAGCACAAGGAGAACCCATGGCCATCATCCCTCAACAACATCTCTTCACCTGGAAAACCCCCGGCGAGACAAGGCCTCTCGTCTCGGGCCGGGCGGACTTCTTCGTCTACGATGAAAGGGGAAACCTCTGGTGCATCTGCCCCCTCATGCTGGCCATGGCGCTTTTAGAGAATCCGGGAGCAACAACAGGACCGCCTGAGATCCTTCGTCGCTCCCGTGCAAAGCAAAGCCGGCTGAGGCCGCCCAGCGAAAGCCCCCCGAGAGCCCAGGGGCTTTCGCCTCGCTTGACGTGGACCCGTAGGAGAATCGAGCGCCCGCAGGCGGCGTGACGCGCCTGGAGCCCTCGCAAGAGCCATTCGGGCGGAGGGCGCGGCGCGACCCCTGCCGGCGGCGGCCAGGCGGAGAGAACCACTCACTCCCTCCCTCCTTCCTCCGCCTCGATGGACTGGAGCACGAGGTCGTCGGCGCCTTCGACGTGGAGGTTGCCTCCGCCGCAGGCCGGGCAGGAGAGCGCGATCTTCTCGAGGGTGCCCCGGGCGCCGCAGTCGGGGCAGGCGAAGGCGGGTTCCACGTCTTCCATGTCCAGGACGGCGTTCTCGAATCCCGTCTCGTCCCGGGCCAGGGCCCGGAAGGCGAAGTCGAGGGAATCCCGGTCGACGTTCTGGAAGCGTCCGATCCTCACCTTCAACCGCGTGACGCGAAGCGCCTCGCGGCCGGCGATCGCTTGCCGGGCCGAGGTCAGGATCTCGTAGGCGATGCCGAGTTCGTGCATGGTCGTATCTCTCGGCCAGGCTTCCCCGTTGGTGCCGGAGTCCGGAAACCGGTTTTGGGCTCTACCGTCGGCAAACACATCAGGACCGTGCTTTTTCGAGCCTGAAAACGCTGAGATTCTGCTGAAGTACGCTGAATGGCTTCTTCGCAGGGTTCATTCTACCAAGAAAAATCCCCAGCGTTTTCAGTTCCTCTTCAGCGTTCTCGGGTTTGAAAGAGCCTGGGTTCACCGACGACGTAGCATTCCGGCGCCGGCGCAAGATCTCTAATCCTATTATATTGGTGGGATTACGGCGGTTTTCACCGCTTCTTCGAAATCGGAAACCTCTTGCTTCGGGGTCGAAGGGGAGGATACATTCCGGTCTCATTTTGGGCAACGACGGCTGGACGCGCGCGTCGGTTTTCCGGTTTTCTTCCGGGCGTTCCGGAAGCGGAAGCCGTCGAGATCGCGTCCCGGAGTGGAGGTGTTTCGATGCACGCCACCATACAGAAACCGATGAAGGACATCCTGGCCACCCTGAAGCCGGGTGAAAAGGTGTTCGTCTTCGGTTGCGGGAACTGTGCCATGAAATGCCATTCGGGGGGTCCCGAGGAAACCGAGAGGATGGTCGAGAGGCTTCGCAAGCAGGAGGTGGACGTGACGGGTTCCGCCTGTTCGCCCGACGGTGCGAGCCTTTGCAAGCTGTCCCTGGCGAAAGAGATGGTGGAGGAGCACCGAGCGGAGGTGGATGCTGCGGATTCGTTTCTGGTCCTGGCCTGCGGGCAGGGATTCCACACGGTCGTGGACGCGACGGACGGCGGCCTCGTCCATCCCGGTTGCGACACGGTCTTCGGGGGCGAGACGGTCCGGCCGGACCTGATCAACGAGTACTGCTCGCTTTGCGGGGAGTGCATCGCGGAGACGACGGGCGGCCTGTGCCCGCTGACGCTGTGCGCCAAGGGTCTCTTGAACGGGCCGTGCGGGGGGTCCAAGGACGGGAAGTGCGAGGCGGACACGAACCGCGACTGCGGCTGGGTGCTGATCTACGAGCGGCTGAAGGCGCTGGGCCGGCTGGAGAACCTCGAAGCGTACGCGGAGCCCAAGAACTTCGCCAAGTGGAGCCGCTTGCGGTCCCTGGACGTGGGCCCGATGGAGGCCACGTTCCATTCGCTGGCGGGATCGCATACCGTTTCGCAGGAGGACTGAGCCGCGCAACCCGCACGGGATGCGCGTTCGTTTGAAAGGATGACGACATGAGCCGCTTGAGAAAAGCGCTCGAGACGGGAGGCTTCCCGGTGACGAGCGAGATCGGGCCTCCCAAGGGAACCCGGGTGGACCACGTGCTCGAGGAAGCGAGCAAGCTGAAGGACAAGGTGGCGGCCGTCAACGTGACGGACCTGCAGAGCGCGGTCATGCGCGTCGGGTCCCTGGTGATGTGCATCCGTCTCAAGGAGATGGGGGTCGAGCCGGTGCTCCAGGTGACCTGCCGCGACCGGAACCGGATCTCGCTGCAGAGCGAGCTCCTCAGCGCCGACGTGATGGGGGTCGAGAACGTCCTCTGCCTCACGGGGGACCACATCGTCCTCGGCGACCACCAGGAGGCCAGGCCCGTCTTCGACCTCGACTCCGTGCAGCTCCTCAAGGCGGTCGAGATCCTGAACGGCGGCCACGACCTGGCCGGCCACGAGCTCGAGGGAGCGCCGAACCTCTTCGCCGGCGCCGTGACGACGCCCGAGTTCGAGCCCATGGATCTCCAGCTTCTCAAGATGAAGAAGAAGATCGACGCCGGGGCGAAGTTCTTCCAGACCCAGGCCGTCTACGACACCGAGAAGTTCAAGGCCTTCATGGACCGCGTCTCCGGGTGGAACGTGCCGGTCATGGCCGGTCTCGTGCTGCTCAAGTCGCCCGGCATGGCGAAGTTCATGAACAAGAACGTCGCCGGCGTCTTCGTGCCCGACAACCTCATCGAAGAGATCAAGAAGACCCCCAAGGCCGACCGCAAGAAGAAGGCCGCGGAGATCGCCGCGCGCATCATCCGCGAGGTCCGGCCCTACTGCCAGGGCATCCACCTCATGCCCCTGGAATGGGACGAGGTCGTCCCCGACATCATCGAACAGGCCGAACTCCAGTAGGCCCTTGAAGCGTATCGGAACCCTCGTCGAAATGTATTGACCACAAATCCTATTAAAACTATTCTAAACATATGGTTTTTTCCGTCCGGTGCCCGGGTGCTCCCGGGGCGCGAGATTTCGATGAGGTCCAACCATGGCGACGAAAGAACTTCCCGTTGTTTGGGTCCAGGGCGCGGGCTGCTCGGGCTGCTCGGTCAGCGTGCTCAACGCCGTGGATCCCCGCATCCAGAACGTCCTTCTGGACGAGGTCGTTCCCGGCCAGCACGTGAACCTCCGGTTCCATCCCACGGTCATGGCGGGCCAGGGGGATCCGGTGATCGAGGTGCTGAAGGGCGCGCCCGCCACGCTGCCCAAGGGGTACGTTTTGGTGGTGGAAGGGTCCATCCCCACCGCGGACGGCGGCGTGTTCTGCCACGTGGGTGAGGAGGGGGAAAAGCCCATCCCCTTCGCCGACCACGTCGAGACCCTCGCGAAAAGCGCCCTGGCCGTCATCGGGCTCGGGGACTGCGGGGCCTTCGGGGGCGTCCCCTCCTGCGCGCCGAACCCGACGGGCGCCCGGGGCTGCATCGATTTCCTGCCGGAGCGGGGCGTCGACACGCCGCTTTTGAACATCCCGGGATGCCCGCCGAACCCGGATTGGTTCGTCAAGACGGTGGCCGCGATCCTGTGGACGGGCCTGCCGAAGCCGGAGGATCTCGACGACCTGCGCCGCCCGAGGTGGTGCTACGGGCAGCTCATCCACGAGAACTGCCCCCGGCGCGCGTACTTCGACGCGGGCATCTTCGCCCGGAAGCCCGGCGATCCGGGATGCCTGTACGAGCGCGGCTGCAAGGGGCCGATGACCTACGCCGACTGCGCGGACCGGCAGTGGAACAACGGGACGAACTGGTGCATCCGCGCGGGGGCGCCCTGCATCGGGTGCGCGGAACCCCGGTTCTTCGACCGGTTCGCGCCGGTCTACGAGAAGACCACGGAGGAGAGGCTCGAGGATTTCAAACTCGATTAGAACGCCGGGGCCGCCCGGGAAGCGTCCGGCGCCGTTTGGAAGACGAGGTTGCGATGCAGACGATCACGATCGATCCGGTCACCCGCATTGAAGGCCACCTGAAGATCGAGGCCAAGGTCGACGGCAACGAGGTGAAGGAGGCCCGCTCCACCGGGACGCTGTTTCGGGGGTTCGAGATGATCCTCAAGGGGCGGGACCCGCGGGACGCGCAGAGGATCACGCAGCGGATCTGCGGCGTGTGCCCGACGGGGCATTCCATCGCCTCCACGCTGAACCTGGATGCGGCCTTCGGCATCGCGGACAAGATTCCCCACAACGGGCGGGTGATCCGGAACCTGATCCTCGGGTGCAACTTCCTCCAGTCCCACATCCTCCACTTCTACCACCTGGCCGCGCTGGACTACGTGGACGTGACCGCCGCGGCCGACTACGAGGGCGCGGACCCCGTGCTGAACTCCCTGAAGGCCTTCATCGACCGGGGGGCGCTGGGCCCCTTCCTGCCGCGGTACGAGGGCGACTACCGCCTCTCCAAGGATTTGAACCGCGCGGCCGCGGCGCACTACGTCCAGGCGCTCGACGTTCGGCGCCAGTGCCACGAGCTGGGGGCGGTGTTCGGCGCGCGCATGCCGATGAACCAGTCGGTCATCCCCGGCGGCGCGAGCGAGACGCCCACCGTGGACAAGATCGCCCAGTTCCTCTGGAAGCTGGAGGCGATCCGCCGCTTCATCGACGACGTCTACATCCCCGACGTCCTCGCGGTGGCCGGCGCTTACGGCGACTACGCGGAGATCGGGACCGGATGCAGGAACTACCTCGCCTACGGATGCTTCGATATCGAGGACGGCGTGGCCGATCCCCTGAAGCGCAAGCGCGCGCTGAACGCGGGCCGGGCGGGGGCCTCGGGCGAGATGGGGCCGGTGGACGCCGGGAAGATCTCCGAGGACGTGAAGCACTCGTGGTTCACGGACGCCTGCGCCTCGAAACCGGCCGAGGGGGACACGGTACCGGACCCGCACAAGGCCGGCGCGTACTCGTGGCTGAAATCCCCGCGCTACGAGGGGGAGGTCTACGAGGTGGGGCCGCTGGCGCGGATCTACGTGAACTACCTTGCAGGCCATCCGGGCGTGAAGCCGATCGTGGACGGGGCGCTGGGCCGGCTGAAGGCGGGCCCGGAGGCGCTGCTTTCCACGCTGGGCCGTCACGCCGCCAGGGCGCTGGAAGCGAAATTCGTGGCGGACGCGATGGCGGCGTGGGTCGCCACGCTGAAGCCGGGCGAGCCGATCTGCGCCGACTACGAGATTCCCGAGGCCTCGACGGGCGCGGGGCTCTCGGAGGCGCCGCGGGGCGCGCTGGGGCACTGGATCCGGATCGAGGACCGGAAGATCGCGAACTACCAGTGCGTGGTGCCCACGACCTGGAACGGGTCGCCGCGGGACGCGCAGGGACGACCCGGCCCCATCGAGCAGGCCATCGAGGGGACGAAGATCCGGGACGCCGCGAATCCATTCGAGATCGTGCGGATCGTGCGGTCCTTCGACCCGTGCCTGGCGTGCGCGGTCCACGTGGTGAACGGCAAGGGGAGGCCTTTGGCGAAGTACCGGATCGATGTCTGAGACGATTCACGTGGTCGGGCTGGGAAACGTCCTGATGGGGGACGACGGCGTGGGGGTGAGGGCGGTTCAGCGCCTGGAGGCGGAGGGCGGGCTGGGTCCCGGGGTGGCGCTGGTGGACGGCGGGACGGCGGTCTTCGACACGTTGAGCCCGCTGGGCGGGGGGAAGACGTTGATCGTGATCGACGCGGTGGAGGGGGGCGGGGAGGCCGGCGCGGTCTACCGGGTCCCCTTCGAGGCGCTGGCCGGGTCGGGACGGGGGGGGATGGCGCTTTCGCTCCACGAGGTGGGGCTCTTGGAGTCGTTGCCCCTTCTGGAGCTGGCGGGGGTCCGCTGGGAGGAGGTGGTGGTCTTCGGAGTGGAGCCCGGGACGGTGTCGACGGGGGAAACCCTTTCGGCCGCGGTGGAGGCGGCCCTTCCCGAGGTGGCGAAGGCCGTGAAGAAGGAGCTTTCCGGGTAGAAGCCGGTCAACCTGGTTCAAGGAGGGAGACGATGCTGGTCACGGAACCGAAACCGCTGGACGAGGTCCTGCAGGCGACGGAGGGGGACGGCACGCTGTTCCTGCTCGGGTGCGGCGGATGCCCGGTGGGGGCGGAGACGGGGGGGGAGGGGAAGCTCGCCGCGCTGAAGGCGTCCTTCGAGGAGAAGGGAAAGCGGGTGTCGGGGGTGATGCTGGTGGATTTCCTGTGCAACAAGGCGCTGGTCGGCTCGCGGTTCCAGGCGCCGGGGCGCGCGGAGCAGGTGAAGCGCGCGGAGCGGGTGGTGGTGGTGTCGTGCGGGGTGGGGGTGCAGGCGGCGGCCGCGATGGTGAAGAAGCCGGTGGCGCCGGCGCTGAACACGATCTCGGTCAACGCGACGCAGGGGCTGTGGCCGTCGAGCGAGCGGTGCAGCCTGTGCGGGGACTGCCTGCTGGCCTACACGGGGGGCATCTGCCCGATCAACACGTGCTCGAAGAGCCTGGTCAACGGCACGTGCGGGGGGACGAACGACGGCAAGTGCGAGGTGAGCCCCGAGAAGGACTGCGGGTGGTACCTGATCTACAAGCGTCTCGAGGATCTCGGGCGCCTGGAGGACCTGCGCCGGCTGAACGAGCCCCGGGATCACGCGAAGATGGACATCCCCGACGCCATGCGGCACGGCATCTACTGGGCGCTGGAAGCGGCCCGCAAGGAAGAATCCTGAAACGTCCGACGGACGACCCACCATAGGAGGACTGGCTGATGAGCCGCCTGAAGGAAGAACTGGAAAGCGGCGCCTTCGTGTTCACGGGCGAGATCGGGCCCCCCAAGGGGACGAACCTCGATCCCGTGATCCACGAGGCCGAGGCATCCCTGAAGAACCGCGTCGCGGCCGTGAACGTGACCGACATCCAGACGGCGGTCATGCGCGCCTCCTCGCTCGTGGGCTGCATCCGCCTGAAGGAGGCGGGGATCGAGCCGGTGCTGCAGATGGTCTGCCGCGACCGCAACCGCCTCGCCCTGCAGTCCGACCTTCTCAGCGCCTCCATCCTCGGCATCGAGAACGTGCTCGCCATCACCGGCGACCACATCCTGATGGGCGACCACCGCCAGGCCATGCCCGTCTACGACCTGGACGCGGTGGGTCTTCTGAAGGCGATGAGCCTGCTGGAATCGGGGACGGACATGGGCGTGGACATGAAGGGCAACGCCAACAAACTGGACGGCGTTCCCGCCTTCTTCAAGGGCTGCGTGGTCACCCCCTGCGCCGAAGCGGTGGAGCCGCAGGTGATCAAGCTGGCCAAGAAGGTCGAGGCCGGGGCGCAGTTCTGCCAGACCCAGGCGGTCTACGACCCCAAAGCCTTCGAGGCGTTCATGAAGCTCGTTCAGCGGGAGGGGATCGAGATCCCCATCCTGCTGGGCATCGTGATGCTCAAGAACGCGGGCATGGCCAAGTACATGAACAACTTCGTGCCGGGCGTGCAGGTGCCGAAAAGCCTCAGCAAGCGCCTGAAGGCGTGCGACAAGAAGGACCGGGCCAAGGTGAGCGCGCAGATCTGCGGCGAGCTGATCCGGGAGACCAAGGACATGTGCCAGGGCGCGCACCTGATGACGCTCGGCTGGGACCGCCACGTCCCCGCCATCCTCGAGGCCGCGGGCTTCTGAGCAGCGCTGCACGGACCGCGAGGGCACCAGGTCCGGGTCGCCGTCCCTCTCAGTTCCCCAACTGGAAGTGCCATGGATCCGACCGCGTGTAGCCGCTGGACTGCAGGGCGAGCGTCTTCCACTTCATCACGTTGTCCGGCAGCACCCACCCCTCCGGCGCCCAGGACTCCACCCACCACCTGTAGTAGAAGCCGATCTGGATCTGGTTGCTTGTATCGGGCAACGGGATGTCCAGGGGAACCACGGGCGTGGACCCTCCCGACCAGGCGAAGAAGCGCCACAGGCGGTTCGCCGGCCAGGCGGGCCCGTCCTCTTCCACGAGGATCACGTAGGTCGGCCAGTGGCCCGGGATGTGGCCCCCGTAGTTGAATTCGAGGTAGACCGGCGGATTGACGATGCTTCCGTCCATGGGGCTGTTGAGCTGGCAGGGCGAGGGCACGAAGACGTTCTGGGGCGCGGACCCGTCCGTCGGCGCCTTCGTCCAGTTCACCAGGCCGCACCCCGCCCCGTAGGGATACATCGAGCCGGGCGTCGAAAGGCCCACCATGAGCTGGTAGGAGGGCGCGCCCCCGAGGTCCAGGAACCGGACGTCGAAAGAGTACGGGGCGTTGTTCGTGTCCAGGGGCCCGAACCCCAGCGTCAGGGGAATCCAGACGCCCCATTCCTTCTCGCCCTCCGGATCGTCGAAGAACCCCCGCATCAGGCAGATGGGATCCGCCGAAAGCGGGTCGCCCCACGCCCCCTCGGGAGAGATGGTCCCCCCGTACATGTCGTACGTGTTGAAGCTCATGCCGAAATCGTGGCCGAAGTTCGGGGTTCCCGCGTCGTAGTGGCCCAGGTCCTCGTAGTAGAGCTGGTCCGGCATGGCGTAGCCGGGCAGGCCGGCGGGGGCGTCGAAGGCCGTGAACCGGATCCAGCCGGGAAGCCAGGTCATGGCCCAGGAATCGTCCGTGTCCCCGATCGTGGTCGCCTCGAGCGTCGAGTCCGAGGCGTAGACCGCCGCGTCGGAGTCCACCATTCCCCGCCAGCCCGTGTTCACCGCCGAGGTCATCGACCCGACCGTGCCCGTGGCCTGGACGAGTCCGTCGGTCATCCTCGGGCGCAGGGGAATGGCGTAGGTGTTTTGGAAGTAGCCGAGGAAGGTGCAGTTCTCGAAGCCGGACTGGGTGGCGGTGACGATTCCCACGTCGACGTTGGTGGGAACCTCGTAGGGCGCGAACTCCGCCATCCCGTCGGGCCCCGTGTCCTTGGAATACGTATCCATGCCGGCGCCGAGCACCACCGTCGCCCCGTCCATGGGAAAGCCGTTCCCGGCGTGGAAGACGAGAACCTTGATGGCGTTGTCCGGTCCGACGGGGTACCCCCCGGCGCCCCCGCCCTCCTGGTGCAGATCCTCGAGAACGGACAGCGATCCTTGCACGTCGGGCCCCCACCTGAAATCCCCCTCCTCCGCGGAGCCGGAGCAGGAGACGAGCGCGGCCGCGGCCGCGAGCGCCAGCGCGGGCAGGGCCGCGAGCAGGACCTTCAGCGCCCGGGTGCGCCACCTTCTCGAGGGCAAACGCGTGCCGGGGAAAGGGGCTTCCGGATCGGAGATGGCGGATCGAAACATGATGAACCTCGCGCGGCCCGGGGGAGGGCCGGAAGAAACGGCGAATCCGTACACAGCATAGCCGCCGGCGAAGCGGAGAGCAAGGTCGTTCGGAGACGAGCCGTTCGTGCTGTCGGCAAGTCGTAGGCTTCCCCTTCTTTCCGCGGCTCACTACGAACGTCAGCCCGCGCCCAATCAAGACAGCCACAGCGAGTGGCTCTTTCTTGCAGGGCGAGATGCGGGCTGGAAGCCCGCGGTCCGCCCGGATGAGGGATTTTTTCACAGCCTCTCAGTCGAGGACGACGCCGAGGGCTTGCAGGCGGCGGCGGAGGTCGTCGGCGCCGCGGAAGAGCAGGCCGAGCATGCCGGCCCGGCTCGCGCCGTCGATGTTCCGCTGGATGTCGTCGATGAAGAGGAGGCGGGCGGGGCCAGTGCCCGTGCGCCGGAGGATCTCGCGGTAGATCCCGGGCTCCGGTTTCCGGGACCCGACCTCGCAGGAGGCGATGACGTCGCGAAAGGTTTCGAGGAGGGGGAAGCGTTTCCGGACGTGCTCGAGGTGGAGGGGATTGGTGTTGGAGGCGGCGAAGAGGGGATAGCGGGTTCCGAGGGTCCGGACCAGCGGTTCCATGGCCGGGGTCTCGGTGAAGATGTCGTTCCAGAGGCAAACGAAGGCCTCGAAGGGGAGGGAGAGCCCGAGGGCCTCCATCACGCGTTGATGGAAGGTTTGCGGGTCCAGGCGGCCCTTCTCGAAAGCGCTTTCGAGTTCGGTGGTGGCGAACCAGGAAGCGATGTCCGCGGGGGGGCGGCCGGTCCGCCGGCTCACCTCGGCCAGGAGGGGGGCGAAATCGAAATCGAGGAGGACGTTCCCGATGTCGAAGACCATAGCCTGGATGTCCATCTCGCGCGGCTCCAGGGAAACGCTGCCATCGCCTTCCCATGATGCAGAAAACCTCCCGTATTTCCAGGGCGGACCGCCGTGCTGTTTGTGGGAGGCGTGTGTTCCGGGCCACGCGGACACCCGGCCCGGGACCACGGCGATGCCGCGGACGCGGATCGCCGAACCTCCGGCTTCGCCGGAGGATTCGCCTCCCACAATGGTTTTCCTTTCCGTGCTGTGGGTTGCATCAACGCGGCGCCGGCAAAGCACGGCCAACACAGGTCACAGGTGACGGCTTACAGACAATGCGAAAATCTGCAGCCCCCTTGCACTCCTGCCATGGATGGGGGGTGAAAGGTCCCGAAAAAACCCGTGCACCCCCCTGAGGACCTGGCCTGCGAGGGTCACCCCGGGGTCTTTCCATGAAGGGGAGCTACGAAGGGAAGGGAGGCCCACGACTTATTTGCAGCGCGAACGGCTCTTGTTGGGAATGTGTTCGATTTTCGATTGCGTTCGGTTAGAATGTCCCGCCTTTGGTCCCGCGCGGCGCCGCCGGGCGAGATGATCCCGGCGTCTTTACCGGGAGGAGGGAGACATGGGTCTGATCCAGGAGATGTTCGGACAATCCCCTTTCGGCCCGCTCTTCGAGCACACGAAGAAGGTCCACGAGTGCGTGAAGCAGATCCGCCCGCTCATGGAAGCGCTGGTGAACGAGGATTTCGATGAGATCCACCGGCTCCAGGACACGGTCTCGAAGCTGGAATACGAGGCGGACGAGTTCAAGCACGAGATCCGGGAGCAGCTGCCGCGACGGTACTTTCTTCCGGTGGACCGGGCGGAGCTGGACCGCTTCCTGAAGAGCCAGGACCGGATCGCGGACGCGGTGGAGGATTTCGCGGTGATCCTCTTGATACGGGAGACGAGGATCCACCCGGATCTCCGGGAGGATTTCTCCACCTTCGTGGACCAGGTGCTCCGGGTATCCACGACGCTGATGAAGGCGGCGGAGGAGATGCTGAACCTCGCGGAATCGGCGTTCGGAGGCGCGCAGGCGGAATCCGTGCTTTCGCTGGTGTCGGGGCTCGGGGAGGAGGAATGGAAGGCTGACCGCATGCAGCGGGAGATCTCGAAGAAGATGTACAAGCTGGAGAAGGATCTGGATCCCATGACCCTTCTCTTCTACGAGAAGATCCTCCGGTCCCTCAGCGGGGTGGCCAACCACGCGGAGAACACGGGCGATATCCTGAGAACCATGATCGTGAAAGGCTGAAGCCCGTGAGACCGAAGGCGGACGATCGCGACGTCTTCCCGGCCGCCAACGCGTGCAAGCCTGACGGATTCCTTTCATGGCCACGATCCTGATCATCGGCACGGCCCTGCTCGGCCTCTACATGGCGTGGAACATCGGCGCCAACGACGTGGCCAATTCGATGGCCGACGCGGTGGGTTCGAAGTCCCTCTCGGTCCGGCAGGCCGTCATCGCGGCGGGGCTGTGCAACTTCGCCGGCGCCGTGCTCGTGGGCGGGCACGTGACGGACACGGTCCGCAAGGGCATCGTCAACCCCTGCACGATCGCGGGATCGCTGAACGTCTCGGAGGCGGAGGCGGCGGCCGTGGTGGCCATCGGGATGGCGGCCGCGCTCCTCTCGGCCGGCATCTGGCTCAATTTTTCCAGCCTGCTGGGGATGCCGGTCTCCACGACGCACGCCATCGTGGGGGGCGTGGCGGGATTCGGGATCGTGGCCGGCGGGTGGAGCGTGGTGAACTGGGGGAAGATGGGTCAGATCGTCGCCTCCTGGTTCATCTCGCCGGTGGCCGGATGCGTCTGCGCCTTCATCGTCTTCAAACTGCTCGGCCGGTTCGTCCTCTGGCGCAAGCAGCCCGTGCGGGCGGCCCGGTACGGCGTGCCCGTCATCGTCTTCTTCGTGACGGCCGTGGTCACGCTCGCCACGCTCTACAAGGGGCTCAAGCACGTGGCGGGCGAGAGCGTCCTGTTCACGGGACTCGGGGCTTCGCTGACGTCCCTGGGGCTGGGCGCGTTGCTGGCGCTCGGCTCGGCCGTGCTCGTGCGACGCTACCTTCGCGGCAAGGATTCGCGGCCCGTGGGAGAACAGCTGGGCATCGTCGAGCGGGCCTTCGCGCCGGTGGTCGCGGCCACCTCCTGCACGGTCGCCTTCGCCCACGGCGCCAACGACGTGGCGAATTCCGTGGGCCCGCTCGCGGCCGTCGTCCACATGCTCCAGGCCGGTACGGTCATCATGAAAGTCGCCGTCCCGTTCTGGGTGCTGGCGCTGGGTGGCGCCGGCATCGTGATCGGCCTGGCCACCTACGGCTACCGGGTCATGTATACGGTGGGGCGCCGGATCACCCAGCTGACGCCGTCCCGCGGCGTGGCCGCGGACATCGCCGGCACCCTGGTGATCCTCATCTGCTGCCGGCTCAAGCTCCCGGTCTCCACGACCCACACGCTGGTCGGCGCCATCTTCGGCGTGGGACTCGCGCGGGGCCTGGGGGCCGTCAACAAGGGCGTCATGCGCAACATCTTCGGGTCGTGGATCATCACGGTCCCGGCGGCCGCCGTGCTGTCCATCCTCCTGTTCCTCGCGGGCCGCTGGATCCTTCTCGACCTGTTCACCCAGGCGGTCCGGTCCTCGGCAGGTACGTTTCAGCCCTAGGAGCGAGGACGCGTAGGGATTTCCGATTTGAGATTTCAGCGGTCCGATTCCAGCCGCAGTACGAAAATCTCCAATCCACAATCGACAATCCCTACCAATGCAATCCGAAATCCGAAGCCCTGAGCGAGCGGAGCGGCCCGCAGGGTACAATCCCTTTGACACCCCGGCAGGCCTTTGCTACGTTCCCTCGCCCCTCCCCCTCGTGGATCCCGTTTCGGAGGAAGCCATGAAAGTCCTGGTCGTGGGAAGCGGAGGCCGCGAACACGCGCTGGCCTGGAAACTGGCCCGATCCCCCCGCGTCGACGAGATCCACGCCGCGCCGGGCAACGCCGGCACGAAATCCCTCGGGAAGAACGTGGACATCGGCGCCGAGGATGTCGACGCCCTCTTCACCTACGCCCGGGAAACCCGCATCGACCTCACGGTGGTGGGCCCCGAGGCCCCCCTCTGCGCCGGCCTCGCCGACCGCTTCCGGGCCGGCGGCCTCGCCGTCTTCGGCCCCGGGCGCGAGGCGGCCGCGCTCGAGGGGAGCAAGATCTTCGCCAAGGAGCTCATGCGACGCCACAACATCCCCACCGCCCGCTGCCAGATCTTCGAGAAGGTGGACGACGCATGCCGCCACCTGTCCGAGCGGGAAGCGTTTCCCGTGGTCGTCAAGGCCGACGGGCTGGCCGCCGGCAAGGGGGTCACGATCTGCCAGACCCGCGAGGAGGCGGAGGCGGCCGTGAAGGAATCCATCGAGGGGAGACGCTTCGGAAGCGCGGGGGACCGCGTGATCATCGAGGACTGCCTGGAGGGGGAGGAGACCTCCATCCTGGCGGTCACCGACGGCAAGACGCTTCTGACGCTCCCTTCCTCGCAGGACCACAAGGCGTCCCTCGACGGCGACCGGGGGCCCAATACGGGGGGCATGGGCGCGTACGCCCCCGCTCCGGCCGTCGACGGGAACCTGCAAGAGACCATCGAGGGCAAGATCCTCGTGCCCACCCTCCACGCCATGCAGCACGAGGGACGGCCCTTCACCGGCGTCTTGTACGCGGGACTGATGCTCACCAAGAGCGGACCGAAGGTCCTGGAATACAACGTGCGGTTCGGCGACCCGGAAACCCAGCCGATCCTCGCGCTGCTGAAGTCGGACCTCGCCGAGCTGCTCCTGGCCGCAGTGGAGGGGAGGCTGCACGAAGCGGTGATCGAGATCGATCCCGGCTACGCGGTCTGCGTGGTCCTGGCCTCCGGCGGCTACCCCGGCCGCTACGCCAAGGGCAAGGAGATCGCCGGGCTCGAGGAGGCCGAGGCGCTGGAAGACGTCCAGGTCTTCCACGCCGGCACCGTGGCCCACGGGGGGAAAATCTACACCAGCGGGGGGCGCGTGCTGGGCGTGACCGCCCGGGCCGCGACCCTGTCCGGAGCCCGGAGCAAGGCCTACGAGGCCGCGGGAGCGATCCGTTTCGAGGGGGCCCACTTCCGCCGGGACATCGGCGACAAGGGGCTGAAACGGCTCGGGGAAACGGAAAGGTAAGGGTTCGCGCAAGAAGTACTTCTTGCGCGGGCCCTGAGCGCTGGAAAATTTTTTCAACCGCAGGGTAACCTGCTCCCGCTCGCGTCCGTTTCCACCTGTGAGCGACCGTGCGGTCCGGGTTCCCGGGTCGCGAGAACGGCGCGACCCCCTGCAGCGATCCGCCCCCGCGTTGAAAACCCTGCCGGTTTTCGCCTCGTGGGGGTTACAATGGATCCAGCGCCCCCCCGGCGATTTCGGAGACGAGAGATGAAGCGCATCCTTCTCGCGACGATCACCCCCGTTCTCTTCCTGGCCACCTCCGCCCGCGCCCAGGACGCCGGCGAAAAACACCTGGCCGCGCGCTACGAGCAGATGAAGGCGACCCTGGAGAACAAGGTCCTTTCCGTGGACTTCAAGGACGCGGCCTTCGAGGACGTGATCCAGTTCTTCCGGGCCGCGACGGGGGTCAACATCGTGGTGGACCCCGAGATCTACCGCGACCACCCCAAGGAGGGCCTCACGGTCACCCTCAAGGTGGACGATCTCTCCGCCGGCCACGTCCTCGACCTCATCCTCCGCTTCAAGAAACTCGGCCGGGCCTTCCGCTACGGCGTCCTGTTCATCACCCTCCCCGAAAAGGCCCACGGAAAGCCGTTCATGCGGATGTACGACGTCCGGGATCTCACCCTCCCCCTCAAGGACTTCCCCGGCGTGGACATCGAGCTGAAGAAGGACGACGCCGGCGCGGCCTTCGGCGGCTTCGACGACGGCCTCCCCGAGCCGAAGCACTACACCACCGAGGACATCGTCGGCCTCATCCAGGACAACTGCGGAAGCGAGACCTGGCACGCCGATTCCAGCCGCCGGATCACGATCTTCAACGGCGTCCTCATCGTCGTGCAGACGCGGAAGGTCCACAAGGAAATCGCCAAGCTCCTGGCGCGCCTGCGGGCCATGCGCTGAACCCGGCGCCGTTTGTGGGAGGCGTGTGTCCCGGGCCGCGCAGACTTTCGGCCCGGGACCACGGCGATGCGTCTGCTTTGGACCGCGGGCTTCCAGCCCGCAGCACCGGGGCGACCCGGTTCTCAACACCAAGGCATCAAGGCACGAAGGTACGAAGGGATACGTACACGAAAAAACCTTGGTCCCGTAGAGCCTTCGTGACTTCGTATTGAAGTCTATTTCGGTTTCGAGGTCCACCCTGGGGTATTTCAAGGAAGGCGGGCTACGAAAGGAAGGGAGGCCCACGACTTCCTTGCAGCGCGAATGGCTCTTCCCCGCTCCCCTATTGCGGCCCCCTTCCGCCCCCACTACAATCTCCTTTTTCCTCCGGAGAAAGGAGGCGGAGGGTGGTTCCAGGCACCAGAGTCGTGGTCGCCCTGGGCGGCAACGCCCTCGTCAAGGAAGGGCAGGAAGGGACCGTTTACGAGCAGTTCGCCAACACGCGCCGGGCCATCCTCGGCGTCCTCTGCCTCATCCGCCGGGGGTTGCGGGTCATCCTCACCCACGGCAACGGTCCCCAGGTCGGGAACATTCTCATCCGGGCCAAGGAAGCCCTCGGAAAGGCCTATGACGTCCCCATCGGCGTCGCCGTCGCCGAATCCCAGGGCGAACTCGGTTACATGATCGAGCAGTCCCTCCAGAACCGCCTCATCCTCGAAAACCTCCAGAGGTCCGTGGTCACCGTTCTCACCCAGGTGGTCTGCGCCAAGGACGACCCCAGCCTCCGGAAACCGGAAAAACCCGTGGGCCCCTTCTACAACGAGGAGGAGGCCCAAAGACTGATGGCCGCCGGCATGAAAATGGTCGAAGACGCCGGACGGGGATGGCGGCATGTCGTCCCTTCCCCCAACCCACTGGAAATCGTGGAAAAGGAGACCATCAAGAGACTCGTCGAACTCGACGTCGTCGTCATCGCCGCCGGCGGAGGAGGCATGCCCGTCTACATCGAGGATGACGGCACGCTCGAAGGCATCGACGCCGTGGTCGACAAGGATCTCGCCTCGTCCGTCCTCGCCTCCGACATCGATGCCGACGAACTCTTCATCCTGACCGGCGTGGAACACGTCTGTCTCGATTTCCAGTCCAAGAACCCAAGACCCCTCAAGGAGATCGATACGGACACGCTGGTCCGCCACCTCGAACAGGGCCACTTCCCGCCTGGAAGCATGGGACCGAAAATCCGGGCCGTCATTCGCTTCCTCGAAGAAGGAGGAAAGGCGGCCCTGATCACGTCGCCGAACAAGCTCGAAGAAGCCCTCGAGGGCAGAGCGGGAACGCGCATCCTCCCTGGCAAGAGGCGGTTTCCTTCCCGGATCCGGTGACCCGCCCGGGCCTGCGAAACCTCGGAACCGTTGCGCTCGCTGGAAACGCAAGCCCCATACAATGCAGCGAATGCATCATATGCAGCATATCATATTTTTCGAATTTCATGCTTGAAATGAATAAGAGGAAAATTACAATAAGATGAAACAAGTTCCTGGAGGTTTACCCATGGAAGAATTTGAAGACAAAGAATTGACCTGTGTGGAGTGTGGAAATACCTTTATTTTCACGGCAGGCGAGCAGGAATTCTATCGGGACAAGGGGTTCAAGAACGAGCCCAAGCGATGCCCTCCTTGCCGCAAGGAGCGCAAGGCCATGAGGGGCATGGATTTCGAGGTGATCTGCGAGGAATGCGGGAAGAAGACGACCGTCCCCTTCAAGCCCACGGGCATCCGTCCCGTGCTTTGCCGGGAATGCTTCGACGCGAAGCGGGCGGCCGACCCTGAATTCGAGCACCAGCGGAAAGAATCCTGATCAGGATCTTCCGTTCTTCGCGTGAATGATGGTGAACAGATCGAGGGGATAGCACGGTTTTTTCCAGACGATTGAGAGCCCGGCTTCCCTCATGACGTTTTCCGCGTCCACTTCATAGTTCCATCCGAGCTTCCGGCCGATGGGATCCATGATCCTTTCGCATTTCCTGAGGACGGGGTTCCGGCTCCGGAAATGGTTGAGGACGTAGAAGGAGCCGTCCCGCTTGCCCACGGCCTTCATGTTCTTCAGCATGCGTACGGGATCGTCGACGACGCTCAGCACGAAAGCGGCGACGACATAGTCGAACGTGTTTCGTGAGAACTGCCGGTCGATCTTCATCGCGTCCGCCTGTACGAGATCGACGTTTTCCAGGTCCTTCTTCTCGATCCGTCGCCGGGCGCGGGAGAGCATGTCCGGCGAGTTGTCCACGCCCGTCACGTGGCAGAAGTCCGGGTAGATGGGAAGCGACACCCCCGTTCCCACGCCCAGGTCCAGGATCTTGTCCCCCGGTTTCAGGGGGATCCTGCGGATGAGGGATTTCTGGCGGGGGGCGGTGATCCACCGGAAAAAGGGATCATAGCAGGCGGACAGTTTCGAGTAGAGCAACCCGCCGTTTTCGTCATTTTCCACCAAGGGCAACCTCCACGGCCCGGGAAACCGATCTGAAAAACCGCAAACAATTACTTTATCATATTCCCGAAACGCTCTCAAAATCCCAAGCGTGCTCGAAAATGTCATACGCAAGGGCCCCGGGAGGCGCCGAGGACCCGTTTTCAGGGAGATGCCGAACCGGTAGGATGGGAAACCACGGAAGGAGGAGCCGGATGAGCGAAGCGAAACGGCGCGAGGAGCGGGAAAGGAAGACGGGGCGACCCGACTGGGCCGAGGAGGGGGCCGAGACCGTGGATGGAGAGGCGCGCGACGAGGGCGCCCCGGTCACACGGGAGGCTTCCCCCCGCGCTCGTCTGGGGATCCGCACGGGGATCCGCCTCGCGGCCGATCAGGACGCGCCGGAGACGTGGGGGGAAGGGAAGCCGGCGGGGAAGTACGCGGTGCTGGGCGAGATCGCGCGCGGCGGCATGGGGGCGGTGCTCAGGGCCCTGGACCAAGACGTCAACCGCACCGTGGCCATGAAGGTCATCCTGGGGGGGGACGAGGGGACCCGCGTGGACCGGTTCATCGAGGAGGCCCAGATCACGGGCCAGCTCGAGCACCCCAACATCGTCCCCGTCCACGAGATCAGCGAGGACGAACACGGGCGCCTCTACTTCACCATGAAGATGGTGCGGGGCGAAAGCCTGGAGTCGATCCTGGACCGGCTCGGAGAGCGTGAAGAGGAGGCCTCGGCGCGGTACGCCCTGTCCCGCCTCCTGGAGATCTTCCTCAAGGTGTGCGAGGCGGTGGCCTTCGCCCATGACAAGGGCGTGATCCACCGCGATCTCAAGCCCGAGAACGTGATGGTGGGGACGTTCGGCGAGGTGCTCGTGATGGACTGGGGCCTCGCGAAGGTGCATGGCAAGCCTGATCAACCTGATGACGCTACGCGCCAGACGGATCGACCGGATCGAAGCGAATCCGTCGCCGCACAGAAAGGATCCCCCAACGTTCCGGGCCGGAAGACAGGACGAACCTCCCCCCAGCAGGCACGGACGGTGGACGGCGAGGTTCTCGGAACGCCGGCCTACATGCCGCCCGAGCAGGCGGCCGGGCGCATCGGCGAGGTGGACCGGCGGTCCGACGTCTTCTCCCTGGGCGCCATCCTCTACAAGATGCTGACGCACGTCGCCCCCTACGAGGAGGACGATCTTCCCCGGGTGCTCTTGCGCGCCGTGCAGCGGGATCTCGTCCCCCCCCGCAAGCGCGCGCCGTGGCTTCGCATCCCCCCCGAGCTGGCGTCGATCTGCATGAAGGCCATGGCGCGCCGTCCCGAAGACCGCTACCCCGCCGTGGACGTCCTGATGGAGGACATCCGCGCCTTCGGGGAGCATCGTCTCGTCAGGGCCCACCGGTACGGCATCGGGGCGCGGTTCCTCCGTTTCGTGCAGCGTCACCCCGCCGGGAGCCTCGCCTCGGCCGTGGCCCTGATCCTGCTGGCCGCCGGCGGGGCGGTGACGGGCGTGATGGCCGAGCGGACGCGGACCGCGGATGCGAAGGCGGAAGCGGAACGCCTGAAACGCCGGGAAGCCGACAAGGAGAAGGCGCAGGCCGAGCAATCCCGTGAACTGCAGCGCCTGCGGGCCGAGCGGGCCGAATGGGAGAGGGAGCTCGAGAGCCTGCGCGCGGCCAGGGCCGAGGGGGAGCGCGACGAGGCGCTTTCGGTCCTGGAGAAGAGCCGTCGGGCCTGGGGCCTTTTGTCCCGGTTCGAGAACGAGCTGGGGACGGATCTGGCGGACGTGAAACGCGTCTTCTACTCGACGCGGGGACCGGACGAGAGGGAGAAGGCCGTCGACGCCCTGCAGGATCCTATCGAGCGGTTCGCGGCGACCGTGGGGAAGGACTCGGCTTCCCGGGCCACGCTGCTCGCGCTCAAGGGGTGGCTCGATTACCTGGCGGGCAGGCGCGAGGATGCGCTGGAGCGGTTCGGGCGTTCGCACGAAACGGATCCCCAGGTCCCATTCGGTCCTCTCTTCGACGCCGTCGCCCTGCTGGCGATCTACATGGAGAAGCAGGAGCTTCCCCCCCTGGTAGGCGATCCGCGGGAGGTCTTCTTCTTCGCGATTCCGCCCGAGACCCAAGAGATGGAAACGCTCCGGGAGCGCTTCGCCGAGCGCCTGGAGGCGGTGCAGGCGTGCGGAGCCTGGGGTGAGGAAAGCCGGGAGGACCTCGCCCGGTTGATGAAGGGATTCGCCGGGTTCCGAAGCGGCGACTGGCAGCGGGCGGAAGCAGGTCTTTCCGCGGCCCTCGCCGTCCCCGAGCTCCGGTTCATGACCGAGACCCTCCTGCTCGCCCGGGGGAGGATCCGGTTTCTGCTCCGGGACTTCCCCGGGGCCGCGAAGGACGCCGAGCGCGTGCTACAGGCCGCGCCCGAGTACGAAAAGGCGCTGTTCCTCCTCGGCATCGCCTGGCAAGCGCAGGCGTTGCGCCTCCGGGGAGAGGCCCGGGATCCCCGGGAGGCTTTGAAGGAGAGCCTCCGGGCGATGGACCGCCTTCTCGAGCTCCATCCGGGACACGGATCGGCCCTGCTCAAGCGGGGCATGCTCCGCCTGGATCTCGCCCAGACGACCGCCCGGGCCGACGGCGTCGATCCCCGCCCCGAGATGGAGCGGGCCCGGGCGGACATGGAAAAGGCGGTGCGAACGAAGCTCGAACCCCGGGAAGGCTGGACGAACCTCGGCCTGCTCTACCACGCCTTCTCGGTGGAGGACGGCGTCCGGGGCGGCGACGCCCGGCCCTGGATCGACAAGGCCCTCGCCTGCTACGACAAGGCCCTCGACGAGGACCCCGGCTACTGGCCCGCGCTGTTCAACCGCGCGTTCGAGCTCGAGCGGATCGATCGACCCGAGGAGGCCGTGGAGGAATACGAGAAGATCCTGGCCCGGCTCGGCGAGGACGCCCCCGAGGACGTGAGGAAACACCTCGCCCGGGCCCGTCACAACACGCAGGGGCCTCCCTGGGGAAGGCTCTTCAACACGGGCGCCGGTTTCCTCAAACTGGGCGACTGGCGGTCCGCGCGCCGCTTCTTCGGACGCGCGCTCGAGAGGGCGAAGAAGGACGGCGTGTACGAGAACGCCGGGATGCGCCCCTACGTAACGGCCGGGCACTTCTACTGCGCCTACCTGGATTTCGCCTTCTGGTCCGGCAGATGGGGAGAGCGCATGGAGGATCCCGCCCCGCCCGGGCCCGAGAAGGCCGCCTCCCTGAAGGCCTCGGGGCTGGCCCATCTCGAGAGATCGATCGAGCTGGGCATCGACGACCTCCAGGACTTCGCTTCCGATCAGGACCCCGATTTCGCGGCGGTGAGGGCCCTGCCGGAGGTGAAGGCGCTCGTGGAGCGGTGGAAGCGGGAGAGGAAGTGAAAACGCCTTGGCAAGTCATTCGACCCTGATGGACCTGCTGCCCTCGTGGCCCGCGACACACGCCTCCCACAACTTCAAAACCCTCCGAGCCGCCTTGGAGGGCGAGGGTCCTCCCGAGCCAAGACTTCGATCCGGCGCCTCCCCTCACGCCAGCATCTCCTCCGCCCGAAAGGAGGAACGCACGAAGGGCCCCGACGCGACGTGCCGGAAACCCAGGGCCAGCGCCTTCGCCTTCCACGCCTCGAAGGCCTCCGGCGTGACGTAGCGGTCCACGGGAAGGCATCCCTCGGCCGGTTTGAGGTACTGGCCGAGCGTGAGGAGATCGCAGGAAACGCCGCGCAGGTCCGCGAGAACGGCCTCGATCTGTTCGTCCGTCTCGCCGAGACCCAGCATCAGGCCCGACTTGGTGAGCACCCCCGGCGCTTCCGCCTTGGCCTCCTTCAGCACGTTCAGCGAACGGGCGTAGTCGGCGCCGGGCCGCGCGCGGGCGTAGAGCGAAGGGACGGTCTCCACGTTGTGGTTGTAGACCTCGGGCTTGCCGGAAGCGACGAGGCGCACGGATGCCGCCTCGCCCCGGAAATCCGGGGTCAGCACCTCGACGGTGACGCCCGGGGCCATGCCCCGGATCGCGTGGATCGTCCCGGCGAACGCCGAGGCGCCCCCGTCGGGAAGGTCGTCGCGGGTGACGGAGGTGACCACGGCGTGCTTCAGATTCATGCGCTTCACGGCCTCGGCGAGGCGCCCGGGTTCCGTGGGGTCGAGGGGTTCCGGGTCGCCGTGCTCGATGGAGCAGAAGCGGCAGTTGCGCGTGCAACGCGAGCCCAGGAGGAGGAAGGTGGCGGTGCCGCGCGCGTAGCACTGCGCGCGGTTCGGGCATCGGGCCCGGTGGCAGACCGTGTCGAGACCGAGCGCCTCGAGGAGGGCCCGGGTCTTCACGAAAGCGCCGCCGGCGGGCAGTTTCTGCCGGATCCAGGGGGGGAATCCGGCGCGTTCGGGTTTCTTCATCCAGGCGTTCATCCGAAAAACGGAGCGTATGAACGATACGATCGCATCCGATTCCACGTTCGTAAAGGGTACGAGGTTTTTTCGAGGCATTTCACCCCATCGCATCCTCGTCAAGAAAAGAAGATGGCAACCGTCAAAGAGAAGCACGAAGCCACTCCGTTTCACTCCGTGGCTCACTACGAACGTCAGCCCGCGCCCAACAAAAACAGCCGCAGCGCGAATGGCTCCCGGGAGGCGTTCACGGGATCGGATAGTAGACGCCCCTGGCCTTGAACTTCTCCGGATCGTGGGGCGGCTTGAGGTCGATCTTCGCGCGGTAGCCCGGCTGGGGCATGACGGGCGCCCCTTTCCACTCGACGCCGGAAACGCGACCTTCCTTCGCCTTCGTTTTGAACGACCTCCATCTCCGTACGGGAAGGCTCGTGGCTGACGACCATGAAAAATCTGAAATCTGGAATCCCCTTTCCTCCCCGTGAGCACGGAGAGCCGCTACTCCTCCCGCGTCCGCCTCTCCTCCCGCGAGGTGCTCATCTGGAAGCCCCCGAAGGACCCCGAGCGCGACCAGGATCCCGAACCGCCGAGGAGGAAGCGGTCGAGGCTCCGGTAGGCCCGGACCTTCTCCCGCGTCTTCTCGTCCAGGTTCAGCGAGTCATGGATGCGGCGAAGGGCGTCGACCTGGGCGGACGCGATCTGCCGGTCCAGATCCCGCCGGGTGGAAGCGTTCATCTCCTCCTGGCCCGTCACGCCCAGCCTCGTCTTGGTCGCATGCGTCCGCTCCACGTATTCCCTGGCGATGGCCCTCAGGGCCGGCTCCTCGAACGAGGGAATGCCCATCTTCCGGCTCCAGCGGCTCGTGATGGAATCCACCGCCTCCTTCACGTCCTTCACCCCCACCCGGCTCTGCTCCGGCCAGTCCGTGCTTTCCGCCCGCCCGCCCTTTCCGGAGAAGGAGAAGGGCAGGTTCTCGAAGTCGCGGTCCCCGATCCGTTGCGCCATCTCCTTCTCGAAGTCGTCCGTGACCTCCATCACGCCGGCGATCTTTTCCAGGGCGAACCCGTCCTCGCGACCCTTCGCCGCCTCCACGTACGGGCCCATGGCCCGTCCGGCGGCCTCCATGAGCCCCGCCCTCTCGGCCTCGTTCAGCGGCGTGTCCGTCTCCTCCAAAGCGGCCGCCACCGCATGCGCCTGGAAGAGCGGCGCTTCCGTGACGTAGCCGGGCTCCTCGAACCCCATGGCTTCCTGGACCTGGGCGACCTCCCCCATGAACCGGCTGACCACGCGCATCAGCTCCGGCGAGGGCTTGTTCCCGTCCTCCGCCTCCTTCGCCAGCCTCATCAGATCCACCACCTCCGCCGCCAGCGAGGCCAGCGTGACCTCCTTCTCCGCAGGCCGGGCCCCGGACGCTTCCCCGGATGTCCCGGCGCCCGGGCCGGACGGCCGCGCTACGCCCGCTTCCCGCGAGGGGGCGGAGCCGGGGCGCGGAACGCCTCCGGACCGCTCGTCCGCTTCCAGGACCTCGATATGCGCTTCCAGCTCCCTCACGCGCCGACGAAGCGTCCGGTTTTCCTCTTGCAACGCCTCGAGCTCGGCCGGGGCGTGCCCCGGATCCCGGGAAGCCGCTTCCCCCGGCCGTGTCGAGATCGGGTCGTCGTCCTGTTTCTTCTTCTCCTGGAAGACGAAGAAGGCGGCCGCGCCCAGGGCCACGGCGAGGCCGAGCATCACGGCGATCAGTCGATTCATCTGGCGTTCCTCCTGTTGAAAACGTCCGGGTTGCGATTCGTCTGCTTGGCGACCTCGAACCATGCAACCCGCATGCCTGAAAGCCCGGCCGTTGCAACCCGTTTCCTGTCGGCGATCCGGGGCGGAACGCGAACGGGCCCCGCCGACGCGCTGCAAGAAAATTTCAACGGTCTCCCTCGCCACGGAAAGAACGTTTCAAGCCTCCTCCTGCCCCCTTCCCCTCCTCCCCGGCCCCGCGGAAGGCCTCGCGAAAGGCCTCGGGGAGGGGCACGGGCTTCTTCGCCTCGTCCACCGTGACCATGGACGTGTAGCCCTCGGCCAGCAGGACCGGCTCCTCGCCCTCCCGGACGCGGAAGACCCGGCACCCGATGCGGAAGCCGCACCGCCGCGTCTCCTCGACGAAGGACTGGATTTCCAGAGGATCGTCGAACGTGGCCGAGGCGTGAAACTTGGCGTAGGTCTCGGGGATGGGCAGGCGCCAGTCGTAGGGAAGCCCCAGCTCGCGGAACATCTCGATGCGTCCCAGCTCGAAGTAGACGAAAAAGTTGTTGTAGTACACGATGCCGGCGGCGTCGGTCTCGGCGTACCGCACGCGCGTTCGAGTCTTGAAGATCCGCATATCGAGCTCCCTGAAAAAAACCCGGACGCGCTTCGCGCGTCCGGGTAGTCGCGGGCGGGCCGTAAGCCGAGTTCTGTTTCCCCCGAAGGGGCGCGGCCATTTCTCTGGGACGCGCGTCGCCGCGCGTCTCGAGCGATCTACCCGGGGTCGATCGAGGCGGGCCGCCTCTTCCCCTGCTTGATCTTGCTCCGGGTGGGGTTTGCCCGCCGGAAGCGTCGCCGCTTCCGCGGTGCGCTCTTACCGCACCTTTTCACCCTTGCCCGGCGCACGCGGCGCCGGGCGGTCTGCTTTCTGTTGCACTTTCCCGGCTCCGGTCCTCACGGACCGGAGCGGTGGGTGTTACCCACCACCCTGCCCTGTGGAGCTCGGACTTTCCTCGACGAGACTGGAATCACGCCGCGGCCGCACGCCCGCCCGCGCCGAAAGTATACTAGGTTTGGGACATTTCAAAAACATCCAAGATCCGCTAGCTTCTGAGCGTGGGAACCCCGTAGGCGATCACGCGCTCATCCGACGTGGCGAGTGTGAATCCGCGGAAGGTCTGCGCGATCAGCATTCTGTCGAACGGGTCCCGGTGGCGCCAGGGAAGGGACGCGACCCGCAACGCATCCTCGGGCGTGATCTCGATCCAGTCGAAGCCGCTCGAGACGACCGCCTCCGGCAGCCACGTCTCCGGGGGCCCGGGGAGTTCGATCTTGCCCAGCGAGTGCTTGATCGCGATCTCCCAGGCGCTGGCGGCGCTGGCGAACACGTCGTTGTTCGCGTCGAGGAGGGTCTTCTTGGCCTGGTGCAGGTTCCCTTTCATCGGATCGCCGCCTTTGGGACTACGCTCCGTTTAGTCTAGAACGGTCCCCCGATCAAGAGGCTTCCAGTCGAGGGAGCGTCGGGTGGCCTTGCCCCCTTCGGTGACCACGATCCGCCCGGGCTGGACGGCCTCCAGGAACTCGCAGAGCTCGGGCCAGGAGCAGTGTTCCGAGTAGGGGAAGCCGACGGAGCCGGGCCGGATGCGGCCGTCTACGGCCCAGCCGGTGGGGTGGATGACGAGGGCCTTTCTCCGCCAGTTCCCGTGGAGGCGGCGCAGGGTGGGCTCCAGGGCGCGGGGGCCGAGGGCGAAGAAGCGGGCGTGGTCCGGGTCGCCGGTCACCATGTTTCCGTAGCCGAGGGCCTGGAAAAGGGGGAGGTGGCGGGGCTCGAGGAAGAAGGGCTCGCCGAAGGCCTCGAAGAGGCCGTTCAGGATCTTGTTCTTCCCCACCGTGTAGGTGAGGACCGCCGTGAGCTCCTTGTCGGACGCCGCCACCCGCTGGACGATCTTTTCGATCACGTCCGCCTGGGTGGGAAACGCGTAGCGGGGGCGGTCGTACGTCACGTCGACCAGGAGCGTGTCCACGCCCTCGAAGCGCGGGAGGCGCTTCCGCATGGCGTCGTCGAGGCGGAAGTCTCCCGTGACGAGGGTCCTCTCTTTTCCGTTCTCGAAATGGAACATGCAGGCGCCGGGGCAGTGGTTGGCGTCGAAGGCCGTGACGGTCACGGGGCCGTGCAGGAGTTCGATCGTTTCCGGCTTTTCGAGGGGGAGGACGTGGATCCGGTCTTCGGGGAGGCCCTTTCCCGCCCGGAGGAGGGCGGCGGTGTCGCGCGAGCAGAAGATCGTTCCCCGATGCCATCCCGCTTTCAGTCCCGACATGTGGTCGGAATGGTAGTGGGTGAGGAAGTAGACGTCCGTGCCGCGGGCGAAATGGTCCACCCGTACGGCCCCGTCGAAGAGATCCATGTGCGCCTTACGATTGCATATGCTGGTCGAGAAAATCCACGGTCCGGTGCAGGGCGTCGATGAGGTTCTTCTGGCGGGAAAAGCCGTGCCCTTCGTCCTCGTAGACGACGTACTCCACGGTGCGCCCTTTCGCGCGGAGGGCCTCGACGATCTGGTCGGACTCTGCCTGGGCGACGCGGGGGTCGTTCTTGCCCTGGATGACGAGCAGTGGCGTGCGGATGTTCCCGACGCGGTTCATGGGGGAACGGTCCTCGAGGTAGGCGCGGTCCCGCTCGGGGTGTCCCACCAGGGCGTAGATCCCTTCCCGCCAGGAGGGGGGGTTGGAGTCGATGAACGTAAAGAGGTTCGCCGGGCCGTAGGCGTCCACGGCGGCGCGGAAGACCTCGGGCGCGCGGGTGATGCAGGTGAGCACGGCGAAGCCCCCGTAGCTCATGCCGACGACGGCGATGCGTTCGGGGTCGGCGTAGCCCTTTTCCTTGAGGAAATCGACGCTGGCGATCAGGTCCTTGAGATCGCCGCCGCCCCAGTCGCGGAAGATGAGACGCTGGAACGTCTTTCCGTAGCCGGTGCTGCCCCGGAAGTCGGGGGCGAAGACGGCGTAGCCGCGGGAGACGAAGGTCTGGAACCAGGGATGGAAGCGGTTCTCGTTGTGGTAGTTGGGTCCGCCGTGGGGCCAGAGGATGGCGGGGGTGGTGCCGTCGGGTTTCGTGCCCCTGGGCAGGTAGAGAAGGCCCGAGATGCGCAGGCCGTCGAAGCTCTCGAAGTGGACGCGCCGGGGAGACACCAGGTCCTTCTCGCGGATGCCGCCCACGAGCGAATGGGTGATCTGGCGGTGGCTCCCCTTCTTGATATCGGCGATCCAGAGATCCGCCGGCCGCGTGGGGCCCTGGTGGGAATAGAGGACCGTGCGGCCGTCGCGCCCGAAGTCGAGGCCGGTCGAGAGCCCTTTGGGCCATTTCAAGTCGAGCGGTTTCCGCGTGCGGGGATGGACGATCCTCGGCGTCAGGTTCCCCCCCTTGTCCTCCAGCATGGCCAGCCATTTTCCGTCGGGCGAGACGGTGAGGGCCGCGACGTCGTTCTTGGGCTCGAAGAACCATTCGCGGTTTCCGGTCTCGAGATCGATCCGGAGCACGTTCTTGAACTCGTGATCCTGGTCGGACACGACGAAGACCCGGTCCCCGGAGGGCGAGAAGACGGCGGAGGAGAAGCGCGCGTCGCCCTCGTGCGCAGTGAGGTTCCTCGTCCGTCCCGTCCGGCGGTCCACCAGGAGGATGTCCGAGTTCAGGTTGTGGTAATCGCGATAGACCAGGATCCGCCGGCCGTCGGGAGAAAAGGCCGCGGGCACGTCGATGCCGTTGATGTCCCGCGTGAGGATGCGGGTTTCCTTGCGGGAGACGAGGTCGAGCACGTAGCAGTCGAACCGGTCGGGCTTCCGGCGGTTGTCCGAAAAGGCCGCCAGGCGCGTGCTCAGGGAGACGTCGCCCAGAAAGGTCTGGACCTCGGGGCGGTCGGTGAGATTCTCGACATGGCCGCCCTCGCGCGGCACCAGGAAGAGCTGCCGGTTCTCGTTGCCCTGGTAGTCCGCCGTGAAGAGGACCTGCGCCCCGTTGCGGACCCAGGCGGCTCCCAGGATCATCTCTTCCTGGAAGGTGATCTGGGTGGGCCATCCGCCGGCCGCCGGGCACGTCCAGAGGTTGTACCGGCCGTCGATGTTGGACACGAACAGGACGGTCGATCCGTCCGGGGAGAGGCGGCCGCCGAAGGTGCGGCGGATGCGGAGAAAATGGTCGATCTCGAGGCGTTTCGAATTCGCCTTCGGCGGTTTGGATGCGGGCTTGGTCTCGGGCATGCGGTCTGTCTCCTTCTCGAAAGGAGACAACCTACCAGAGCGCCTCCGGGGGGGCAAGGGAGGTTGAATCCCTGAGCGTTTCGCGGTGTACGTAGGTCATGTCCCTCCCTTCCTTTTCGTAGCTCACCTTCATGGAAATACCCCAGGGTGACCATCGAATTTCAAGTCCTCAGG
>Ga0180431_10001472_pt1 | contig 32965 bp, 25 predicted proteins | sample SS_ome_11_FD_132459 | JGI IMG/M metagenome (GOLD analysis project Ga0180431, IMG submission 132459) | Hypersaline lake sediment archaeal communities from the Salton Sea, California, USA - SS_1_MS_1 metaG | ecosystem: Environmental > Aquatic > Non-marine Saline and Alkaline > Hypersaline >... | reverse complement strand
TCATTCATTTTTTTCTTGACACAATAGTATATAAAATATATAATTTTCGATTAACTTGAAATACTGCGTCTTTAGAGAAAAGACTTGATTGGTAAATTGAATTTGGAATATGTAAAGTTAAAACGGGGAAGTTAAAACGGCAGCTGCTTTTTAAGTTGATTCCGTTTTAAGTATTAAATAGATATTGGTTGTTCAACTAACTTTCAAAGGAGAATTTGATGTCTAACGAGAAACTGATGAATCGATGGTGGGTAGTTATTGGTGCTATTCTGATTCAGTTAAATCTGGGCGCAATGTACGCATGGTCTGTTTTTACGCCGTATCTGAAAGGCACAAGCTCGGACGGCGTTACGGAATTCGGTTTCACGGCAACTCAAACACAGTGGATATTTTCTGTTAGCATCCTGGTCTTTGCAATCGTAATGATTTTTGCAGGCAGGTGGCAGGATAAGATCGGCCCGAGGAAGGTTGCTCTGTCTGGAGGTATCGTTCTGGGTCTGGGATATATCCTGGCCAAATTTTTCGGGACGAGCTTTTTAGGCCAGCTTATCTGCATCGGCGTAGTCGGCGGTGCGGGAATCGGTCTTGCTTACGTCTGTCCACTGGCCGCGTCGGTAAAGTGGTTTCCCGATAAAAAGGGGCTGATCACGGGACTCGCCGTTGCCGGCTTTGGCTTCGGTGCGATGATCTGGGTAAAGCTGGGAGGAGCCTGGGGCCACCTCATCGACAATTACGGCGTTCTTAACACATTTGCGATCTACGGGGTGCTCTTCGCCTTGTCGATTCTTTTAGGCTCCATTGTAATGGTAAATCCCCCCGATGGTTACAAGCCTGCGGGTTGGGAGCCTCCAGCGGTAAAGAATTCCGCTCCATCGGGCGGTGAGGATTTTACACCATCTGAGACCTTCGTGACTCCCCAGTACTGGATGCTCTGGATCATGTATGCCTTTTCGGCAACTGCAGGGCTCCTTGTAATCGGGAATATAAAACTCTTTGGGATATCGTCCCTCGAGGCCAACTCTTTTGTGGGCAACGCTTCGGCGGCGGCGGGAACGGCCATGGTAATCTTCGCCCTCATGAACGGTATCGGCAGGATTACCTGGGGCACGATCTCGGACAAGCTCGGCAGGGCCCGCTCTATCCTCCTTATGACACTCCTTCAGAGCATAATGATGATAGCCATCATCTGGATGGGCGGAACTATCGCATCGCTTTACATTGCCGCGGGTTTGATCGGCTTTAACTTCGGCGGTAACTTCTCGCTCTTTCCCACCGCCACGGCGGACTTTTTCGGACCGAAAAACCTCGGCGCCAACTACGCCCTCGTCTTTACGGCGTACGGCCTCTCGGGGATTATCGGCCCCATCCTTGGCGGCAAGGTCTTCGACGTCACGGGGAGTTACCTATGGGCATTCATCCCGGCTTCGGCCCTGTGTCTCATAGCCGCTGCAATCTCGCTTCTCACCAAACCACCACATCACAATGAGATTGGATCGGCCAAGACCGTCGGAGCACCTGCGGGTAAATAATTTCGATGTTAAAAATCAAATCGATTTGAAAATATTTTCGAACGATTTATAAAGAATTCAAGGAGGATTTAGATATGGCGGATGAAAAAGCAAGTACCTTTGAAGGAAAGAAATTTGCCCCACCGGCAAGCTTCACCAAGAAGGCTTACATTAAAAGCCGTGAAGAGTACCAGAAGATGTGGGACGAGTCTGTAAAAGATCCCGACGGCTTCTGGGGAAAGATAGCTGACGAATACATTACCTGGTTCAAGAAATGGGACAAGGTAAACGAGGAAAACTACAAGGAAGCTCAAATCAAGTGGTTCGTGGGCGGAAAGCTTAACGCCTGCTACAACTGCCTTGACAGGCACATGGGCACCGACAAGGAAAACCAGAAGGCGCTCATCGCCGAGGGTAACGAGCCCGGCGAGTCTTGGGAGTACACCTACAGGGAGCTCCTCACCGAGGTTTCCAAGTTCGCCAATGTTCTCAAGAGCCTCGGCGTTAAAAAGGGGGACAGGGTAACCCTCTATCTCCCGATGATCCCCCAGCTTGCCATAGCGGTTCTTGCCTGTGCCCGCATCGGCGCCGTACACAGCGTCGTCTTCGGCGGTTTTTCCGCAGACGCGCTAAAAGACAGGATCATCGACTGCGATTCAAAAATTCTGGTAACCTGCGACGGAACCTTCAGGGGCGCAAAGGCGGTTCCCCAGAAGGCCAACGCCGACAAGGCCGTTCAAGGCACCCCTGTTAAAAAAGTTATCGTTGCAAACAGGGTTGGCGACAAGATCAAGTGCGATTGGGACGACTCCAGGGACGTCTGGTGGGAAGACCTCATGGCCAAGGCCAGCGACGACTGCCCCTGTGAGGAGATGGATGCCGAGGATCCCCTCTTTATCCTCTACACATCCGGATCCACCGGAAAGCCGAAGGGCGTTATGCACACCACCGGCGGCTACATGACTTACGTTTCATTTACCCACAAGCTGGTCTTCGATTATCACGACGGCGATATGTACTGGTGCACCGCCGACATCGGCTGGGTGACGGGACACTCCTACATCGTATACGGCCCCCTGGCCAACGGCGCAACGTCTATCATGTTCGAGGGCGTTCCCGCATATCCGGACTGGGGTCGTTTCTGGGACGTTGTGGATAAATACAAGGTCAACATCATCTATACTGCGCCCACCGCTATTCGCGCCATCGCAAAGGAGGGCCTTGATCACGTCAAGAAGCGCGACCTTTCGAGCCTTCATCTGTTGGGTAGTGTTGGAGAGCCTATCAATCCCGAGGCATGGGGTTGGTACCACACCAACATCGGTAAGGAAAATTGCCCCATCGTCGATACATGGTGGCAGACGGAGACCGGCGGAATCCTCATCACTCCTCTTCCGGGAGCATGGGAGACAAAACCGGGCAGCGCGACGCTTCCCTTCTTCGGCGTTCAGCCCTGTCTGGTCGACGCCGACGGCAAAGAGGTGGAGGGTCCCGGCGAGGGCTCCCTCTGCATCAAGCGCTCCTGGCCCGGCCAGATGAGGGGCGTCTACGGAGACCCGAAGCGCTTCAAGGACACATACTTCATCCAGTATCCCGGTTACTATTTCTCCGGGGACGGAGCCAGAAGGGACGAGGACGGATACTACTGGATTACGGGCCGCGTGGACGACGTCATCAACGTCTCCGGCCACAGAATGGGAACGGCGGAGGTAGAGAGCGCCCTCGTCGCCCATCCGAAGGTGGCGGAGGCCGCGGTTGTGGGATTCCCCCACGACATCAAGGGTCAGGGCATCTACGCCTACGTAACCCTTAACGCCGGCGAGGAGAAAACCGATGAGCTGAGAAAAGAGCTCGTTAAGCACGTGAGAAAGGAGATCGGCCCCATTGCCACTCCGGACAAGATCCAGTTCGCCGATGGACTCCCGAAGACCCGCTCCGGCAAGATCATGAGGAGAATCTTAAGGAAGATAGCCGAGAATCAGCCCGAGGCCGTGGGCGACACGTCCACCCTGGCGGATCCGGCGGTCGTTGAGGATCTCGTGGAAAACATGATCAAGTAAAGAAACCAATCATCGAATTGATGTAAAATCGAATTGATGAAAAAGGGGGGGAAATTCTCCCCCCTTTTTTTGTTTAAGGCTCCAATCGAACCACAAAAAGATAAAAATCCAATCCATTTGAAAAGAAATCATCCACTCCCCTTTAAGAGTCAAAGAAGCGACGGTAACCGCCCAATCCATTGAAAGAGAAATTACACTGCAGGACTTTTTTTTCATATTTTATTTTGACATTTTTCGGTTTTTTTTGTATAAATACTTAAAAAGGTGTTACGCGCTCTCAGTTGCTTTATCGCTGCTTTCTCGGTTGATCCTCCTCCTGCTGCTCCGCTGCACTCTCGGCTGATTTCTCTTCTGCAGTTCTGTTGATCCTCTGGTTACTCTTTCAATTAATTTGAGAATGGAATTCGGAAGGCAAAATGAACTCAAACGAAGACGGATTCGAATGGTATACTCGTATTCCCTTAAACTACTTCAGAGATAAACACGGACGCGAATATATATGTCACTTCAGCAACGAAAAGGAGCTTTGCAGAATCTACAAGATGTACTGCCAGTTTGAGCCGAAGAGGAGCATCATGGGGGTTCCGCCGGACGATAAGGAAGAGCTTGAAAAGTGGGTCAGACACTTTTTTGGCGAAGACACGAAGAACCTCGTCGTTATGGACCCTGACTCCAAAATAGTCGGTCACGCCGCTCTCTTTCCAATGAGCGAGCACTGTTGTGAGTACTTCATGGCGCTTCTGCCCACAAACCAGAGCGCGGGGATAGGAAAGCTGCTCTGTGTAAGCGTTATCGAGACGGCCAAGTACCTGAACTTCAATCGGGTCTGGATATGCGTTGAAAAAAACAACTTCAAGGCGATCCAGCTTCACAGGAAGCTCGGTTACAAGCTCGTGGGGGGCGGGCTGGGGGACGACTACGAGTTCGAGATCAAAGTCGACGAGTTCACTGAGTGTTGAACCCAAGGATATATTAAAACAGTCTTGTTGAAAATCGCGACGATATTATGATGAAGGCCGCGGCGATTGGGGCCGTTATTCATCTCCAAATTAACCTACCTGCCCTTTACCCATCTCTGATATTTATCCTTCAAACGATTTTTTTGTCCCGCCGACCTTATTTCTTTGGGGAATCTGAGCTAATTCCCGTATATACAGAGTTTGAATAATTCCCCCCCACGTACCTCTTCTCTTCCAATTCGTCCATTCGTCTTACGCTCAACAACTCACAACTCGCACACCGCTCTTCCGGTGCCAATACTCTTAATAAAAAACCGCCCCATCACCCGACCGAGGGCGCTCGATCAACGCCCATCTCCAATTGATATGGGGAAATTTGTACCAAACAAAAAAAAGGCGAACAACAAAGGCACCCCCAGTTTCCGGCCGGATGCCTTGTATTGATCACCCTACTAATAGTCTTAAAAAAACCCCCGATTCCCCCAATCCCCCCCCTCCAAAAACCCGTCCGCGGCTGTCGGCTCCTCCGGGGACCGCATCTATTTCATCAATCCTCTCCCGACTCCCCAAAACTCGTCTGTAGATAAGCTTTTTAAATGACCGAATTCATACCATCAATGATATTCCTACCCCTTGATTAAATCCTCGATCCCCTATTTCGCCGCCTTCGCTCTACCTTTGGCCTCTGTCCCCTTGGCGTTCCCTCTGGATATCTTAACTGCGCAGACCTTGTACTCCGGTATCTTCCCGACAGGATCCAATGCAGTATTTGTTAGGACGTTGGCGGCCGCCTCCGCAAAGTGAAACGGCATGAAGATCACCCCCTCCGGCGCCCGCTCCGTAACCCAGGCCCTCGTCGTGACCTCGCCCCTTCGGGAGGCTATCTTCGCCATATCGCCGTCCTTTATCTTGTGCTTTGCCGCGTCCTTGGGATTTACCTCCACAAAGCCGTCCGGGGAGAGGAAATCAAGCCCGGCAGATCTTTTCGTCATCGTCCTGGTGTGGAACTGGGCGAGAACCCTCCCCGTGGTGAGGATCATCGGATACTCGTTATCCGGGGTCTCCGCCGGCTCCCTGAACTCCACGGCCGAAAAGAGGCCAAGGCCTCTCACAAACTTGTCCTTGTGGAGGTACTTCGTCCCCTGGTGGTCCTCGGTGGGACAGGGCCACTGAAGCCCGGTCTTTTCGATCCTCTCGTACGTTATCCCCGCGTAGCTGGGGGTCAGCCTTCGCATCTCCTCGAATATCTCTTCGGGACCGCTGTAAGACATCGGATATCCCATCCTGGTCGATATCTCCGATATAATCTCCCAGTCCTGCCTCGACTCCCCGACCGGGGGAATCGCCTTTCTCACCAACTGGACGCGCCTCTCCGAGTTGGTAAACGTCCCGTCCTTCTCGGCAAATGTAACCCCCGGCAGGACGACGTCTGCAAGCTCCGTCGTCTCCGTCATGAATATATCCTGAACCACGAGAAAATCGAGATTTTCCAAGGATTCCCTGACGTGGGAGACGTCCGGGTCCGAAAGCATCGGGTTTTCGCCCATGATGTACATCGCCTTGACCTCCCCCTTGTGGGCTGCATCCATCATCTCCATGAGGGTAAGCCCCACCTTGTTCGGGAGGGGCGAGAGGGGCTTCCACCCCTCGGTGAACTTCTTGTTCGCGGCATCATCGATCACCTTCTGATAGGCGGGATATACGTTCGGGAGTCCCCCTACATCGCAGGCGCCCTGGACGTTGTTCTGTCCCCTCAACGGATTCACCCCGCCCCCCTCTACTCCTATATTGCCGGTGAGCATGGCGAGGTTAGCCAGCGACAGGACGTTGTCGGTTCCCGTTGTGTGCTGGGTAATCCCCATTGCGTAGTATATAGCGGAGTTTTTACCCGCGGCAAAGATGCGTGCAGCTTCCACGAGCTTTTCCTTTGGAATCGTCGTTATCTTCTCCACGTATTCCGGGGTGTATTTTTTAACGGTCTCCCTGACCTTCTCGAATCCCTCTGTCCTCTTCTCCACATATTCCTTGTCGTAAAGCCCCTCCTCGATAATGACGTGCATCATCCCGTTTATCCAGGCTACGTCCGTCCCGGGCTTCTGCCTCATATGTATATCCGCGAATCTGGAAAGCTCGATCGAGCGGGGATCGACCAATATCAGCTTGGTCCCGTGGTTTACCGCCCTTCGCATCATACTCCCGATAACCGGGTGGTTCTCCGTGGTGTTCGTGCCGGTTACCAACAGCACCTCCGATTCTTTTACCTCGGCGATGGAGTTTGTCATAGCACCGCTTCCAAACGCTGTGGCGAGACCCGCCACCGTAACGCTGTGTCAGAGACGGGCGCAGTGGTCCACGTTGTTGGTGCCGATAACGGCCCTGGCCAGCTTCTGCATCAGGTAGTTCTCCTCGTTGGTGCACCGGGCCGACGTGAGGATCGCTGTGGAGTCGGGCCCCGTTTTTTCCTTCGCGCTTTTAAGCTTTTCCGAAACGAGGTCGAGGGCCTCGTCCCAGGTCGCCTCCTTGAACTTGCCCCCCTTCTTGATCAAGGGCCTCGTCAGACGCTCCTCGTGGTGGATGAAGTCGTAACCGAAGCGCCCCTTGACGCAGAGGTTTCCGTAGTTCGGCTCCCCCAGGTAATAGTCGGAGGTAACCTTGACTACTTTTCCGTCCTTCACATTCAGATAAAATTGACAGCCCACACCGCAGTACGTACAGGTGGTGCGTACCTTGTCCATCTCCCAATCCCGCCCCTTTCCTGCCGACAACCGCAGGATTATCGCACCCGTGGGGCACGTCGACACGCACTGGCCGCAAAACTCGCACGGCGTCTCCGTAAGGGACTTCCCGTAAGGCGTTCCCGGCACGGCGTCAAATCCGCGGTTCATAAGGTCGTATACCCCGACCCCCTGAACCTCCCTGCAGATCCTGACGCAGCGCCCGCACAGGATGCACTTGTTGTAGTCCCTCTCGATCATGGGACCGTCAATAAACTTCTCGTACTCGTGCCTCTCCCCCTTAAAGGATACCTCCTTTACGCCGTATTCATAGGCCATATCCTGAAGCTCACAGTTTCCGGCGCTCTCACAGGTCATACAGTCGAAGGGGTGATCTGAAAGGAGAAGCTCGATTATTGTTTTCCTTATCCTTCTCAATCGATCCGTTTCGGTCTTTATAAACATCCCTTCGGTTACCGTAGTTGCGCATGCCGGAAGGAGTCCCCTGGCACCCTCCACCTCAACGACGCATACCCTGCAGGCCCCGTAGGGCTCCAGCCTCTCCTCGTAGCAGAGCCTCGGTATCTTGATCCCGTTTTCCATGGCCGCCTCGAGGATTGTGCGGCCCTTCTCCGTCACTATATCCACTCCGTTTATATTCAAATGAACCTCTTGCATTTATCACTCCTTATACGGCTTTTATCGCCCCGGTTGGACAGCGGCTGAAACACATCTTACACTTTATGCAAATCTCAACATCTATCTTGTGCGGTTCTTTCTTCTCGCCCGAGATGGCGTCCGTAGGGCAGACCCTGACGCAGGCGCCGCATCCCGTACAGATTTCGGGATCTATTTCGAGCGTGATTAGGGCCGGACATACCCCCGCCGGACACTTTTTATTCAAGATGTGATCTTCGTACTCTTTTCTGAAATATTTGAGGGTGGTAAGGACCGGATTCGGGGCGGTACCCCCAAGGGCGCAGAGGCTGGCCGCCTTGATGTCGGCGGCAAGCTCTTCGAGTTTTACGAGGTCCTCCGGTTCCCCCTCGCCCTCGCATATCCTCTCTAATATCTCGAGCATCCTCTTCGTCCCGAGCCTGCAGGGGATACACTTCCCGCAAGATTCCTCCTGGGTGAACGACAGGAAGTAGCGGGCCAGATCAACCATGCAGGTAGACGAATCTGCGACGATCATCCCGCCGGAGCCCATGATGGCGCCGGTGGCGTTTATCGCGTCGTAATCGACGATGGTGTCCAGAAGCTCCTCCGGGAGACACCCCCCCGAAGGCCCGCCCATCTGAACGGCTTTGAATTCTTTCCCGTCTAAAACCCCGCCGCCCACATCGAAGATCACCTGGCGAAGGGTCGTTCCCATCGAGACCTCCGCGAGACCGCTCCTCCTGACCTTGCCGGCGAGGCAGAAGACCTTCGTCCCCTTGCTCCCGTCGGTTCCCGTCTCGACGTACTTCTTTCCGCCGTTCTTCACGATCCAGGCGATGCTCGCCAATGTCTCAACGTTGTTTATATTGGTCGGCTTACCCCAGAGGCCCTCGTTTGCGGGGAACGGGGGCCTCGGCTTCGGCATCCCCCTCTTCCCCTCGATGCTGGCTATCATCGCCGTCTCCTCGCCGCAGACGAAGGCGCCGGCCCCCTTCTTAATCTTTATGTCGAACTCCCAATCAGTGTCGAAAATCTCCTTACCCAGAAAGCCCTTCTCGTGACAGGCATTAATCGCGATCTCCAGCCTCTTTATCGCAAGGGGATACTCGGCCCGGCAGTATATGTATCCATTTCTCGCGCCTATGGCGTAGCCGGCTATTATCATCCCCTCGACAACGGAGTGGGGGTCCCCCTCGAGGACGCTCCTGTCCATGAAGGCGCCGGGGTCTCCTTCGTCGGCGTTACAGATCAGATATTTTACGTCCCCCGGGGCCTTTCTGGCGAAGCCCCACTTGGTTCCCGTCGGGAAGCCGGCTCCGCCCCTCCCCCTAAGACCCGATTCCAACACCTCATCGATCACATCTTCCGGCGTCATCGTAGTCAGGGCCTTTCTCGCCGCCTCGTATCCGCCCATCCCGATATATTCATCTATGACCTCGGGATTTATATTCCCGCAGTTCCTCAGCACGATCCTGTTCTGGTTTTCGAGGAAGTCCCCCTCACCGAAGGCGGGGTCGTCCTCCTTCATCACCACCCAGTCGTCGATCACCTCTCCCTTAATGAAGTGGGTCTCGAGAAGCTCCGGGACCCTCTTTGCCGTTACGTCACCGTAGATTATAGATTTCTTCCCCGGCTCGGTTATCTCCACTATCGGCTCCCGGAAACAGAATCCCATACACCCGGCAATGTCGAGCTCGACATCATATTTGCCCGTGGCTATCTCTTTTTCAAGGGCTTTTTTGACCTCGGTCGCCCCGGCGGCTATTCCGCAGGTACCGTATCCGAGAATCAGCTTTGCGGTTCCGTTGACACTCATTTTTTCCCTCCCCCCTTATTATCGGTGTAGCCTTTGAGGATCTTGCGAATATTTGTCGGCTTCAGCTTGCCGTGGGTGTCCTCATCGACGATCATAATCGGAGAGAGGGAACAGGCCCCCACACACATTACAGACTCCATCGTGAACTTTTCGTCCTCCGTGGTCTCGCCGTCTTCAATCCCGAGTTGGTTTGATATCTCCTGGGTGATGAGCTGAGCCCCCGCCACGTGGCAGGCGGTGCCGTGGCACACCCTTATCAGGTGCTCCCCTATGGGATTCAAACGAAACTGGGTGTAGAAGGTTGCAACTCCCAATACCTGGCTCAACTGGTAGCCGGCATATCCCGCCAGGGTGCGCACTATTCCCTCTTCGAGATAGCCGTAAGCATCCTGAGTGTCCTGTAAAATAGGTATCAGCGCCCCGGCCTCACCCCGATATTTTTCTATTATCTCGGTTAAGGGGCCGAGGTCGCTCACATCGGCGTAACGCCTTTCGCCTTTACGTTCTTCTTCTGACATAGTACACCCTACATGTAAATGGAAAAGTATATGTGATACAAAAAGATCTGAAGAGAATACTCTTAACCGTAGCAGGTGGAACAACAAGAACTTGAGAAATAACTGGAGCAGTAGAAACTATTACCCTTTTCAAGACCGGCATGAATACTGTTAAAAGATAGTTGGGGCAAAGGTAACTGGAAAGTGAAGATTAGAAAACCGGTCAAATACCCCCAAGATTCATTGAAAAAGCATAAGGGGAAATAATACAAAAAATGTTTTTCCATTGCAATAAAAAAACGCAATCAAAGACTTAAAATCAAGTTTTTTATTGACTTTCAATTCCTTTAAAGTATACTATTCATCTTCTACGGCAGGTTCAGAAAGATTTGAAACTATTTATTAATAACAATTTTATAAGGATCGATTAAAAGAATTACTTAAAAATATCGAAATTAAAAACGGTTTAAATCTCTCTTCTCACGTTGCAGCTCAAGTTCCTATCGAGCGACATCTCTTCGACGACTCTTACTTGTCCCGACTTGGACCTACAATTCCTATCACAACCGCAAACGCGCGCCGCTGAAAGCTATTTTTTAAGCTCCAAAACAGATTCACAGGTTTTTGACACACAATCCCGGCAATCGGTAATTCTTAACCCAATATATATCTTAAAAAACAAATGGAGGAACAAATGCTTGTTGATGTGAAAAAGAAGGTGCCCAGCGACATTGAGATTGCGCAGGCCGCAAAGCTAAGACCCATCAAGGAGGTTGCCGAGGAGGTGGGAATCGGTGAAGATTATCTCGACTATTACGGCAAGTACAAGGCGAAGGTTCACCTGGACATTCTGGAGAAGTTCAAGGACCGCCCCGACGGCAAGTACGTCGACGTTACGGCCATAACCCCCACCCCCCTGGGCGAGGGGAAGACCGTAACGACGATAGGATTGAGCCAGGGACTGAAGTTCATCGGCAAAAAGGTAGTTACCTGTATCCGCCAGCCTTCCCAGGGCCCGACCTTCGGAATCAAGGGAGGAGCCGCCGGCGGTGGATACGCCCAGGTAATCCCGATGGAGGATTTCAACCTCCACCTGACTGGAGACATTCACGCCGTGAGCGCCGCCCACAACCTGCTCGCCGCCGCCATAGATTCGAGGAGACTCCACGAATCCCGGCAGACGGACGAGGGGATGTTCAACGCCTTAATTAAAAACAACACCTTTACCGACTCTCAGAAGTTGCGCCTGAAGAAGCTCGGGATCGATCCGAACAAGGACCCGAAGAAGTTTACGGCGGAAGAGAAGAAGAAATTTGCGAAGCTCGATATCGACGATTACTCCATAAGCTGGAACAGGGTTGTGGATATCAACGACTCGTCCTTGAGGAACATCATCGTGGGACTCGGCGGCAACATGGACGGAAGGCCCCGTCAGACCGGATACGACATAGCTGTGGCCTCAGAGATCATGGCGGCCCTCGCCCTCTGCACCGACATGGCGGACCTCAGGGAGAGGATGGGAAAGATCATATTCGGCACAAATAAGAACAAGGAGCCCCTGACGGCCGAAGACCTCGGCGTTGCCGGAGCGATGACGGTACTTTTGAGGGACGCCATTATGCCGAACCTCATGCAGACCTTGAACGGCTCCCCCTCCTTCGTCCACGCCGGGCCCTTCGCGAATATCGCCCAGGGTAATTCCTCGATAATTTCCGATAAGATAGCTCTGAAGCTCGTTCCGGACGGATACGTCATCACGGAATCCGGCTTCGGTGCGGACTGCGGCATGGAGAAGTTCATGAACATCAAGTGCCGCTACTCGGGACTCGTTCCGAACTGCGTTGTGATCGTCGCCACCGTAAGGGCGCTCAAGATGCACGGCGGCGGCCCGACGGTAACCCCCGGAAAGCCTCTGGACGAGGCATACACAAAGGAAAATTTGAAGTTATTAGAAGCGGGTGTTGGAAATCTTCAAGCTCATATTAAAAACGCCATTAAATTCGGCATCCCGGTGGTCGTTGCCTGCAACAGGTTCATCACCGATACTGATGCGGAGATCGAGCTCGTTAAAAAGGCCGCTATCGAGGCTGGAGCCGAGGGTGCTTTCTTGAGCGACGTCTGGGCAAACGGCGAAGAGGGTGGCGCTGAGCTCGCGGAGGCGGTTGTGGCCGCATGTGAAAAGAAGAGCGATTTCAAGCTACTCTATACCGATGATATGTCTATCAAGGAGAAGATCGAGACGATCGCAAAGGAGATCTACGGCGCCGACGGTGTAGACTACGCACCGGATGCGGAGAAAAACATCAAGCTCTTCACCGATATCGGCCTTTCAAATCTCCCCCTCTGCATGGCGAAGACGCACCTTTCGCTGTCCCACGATCCCACGCTGAAGGGCGTGCCGAAGGGATTCAGGATCCCCATCAGGGACGTAAGGGCTTCCGTGGGCGCGGGATTTCTCTATCCCCTCTGCGGCGCCATGCGCACCATGCCGGGACTTCCCTCAAGGCCCGTCTTCGTCGACGTCGACCTTGACCTCAAGACCGGCCTGGTAAAGGGATTGTTTTAAACTATTTTACCTTGCGGGGACGCTTCAGGCGTCCCCGCTTAAAAAGCCAGTTGAGATGTGTGAATCAAGCGTATATTTTGAAAAAGGGGGGAAGGAAGACCTCATCTTAAAGGACGTGGTCTTCGTCAGGCCCAAAAACGGCTCCGTCTACATCGAGGACATCCTGGGGGAGTCGAAGACTATCGAGGGGAAGATCGACCACATCGACCTTATGAGTCACAAGGTGGTCATCTCCGGGGACTGATTGGGAGTGGACGGGAGAATGATGGGATAAGGCCTGCGATTGACAGGACCGTAAAAACCGCTTCATCCTCTGTTTTACTTCCATCCCGCATCGACATCATAAATGCGGAAGACCCTGCTTTGACAGATAAAAATCACCCCTTTTAACGGAAGAGAGCGGGGCCTCGAAGGGCATCGTTGGGATTTGTCAAAGAGGAATTGCCGCTTTAAGCAGTTCCCCCCTCCTTTTCCTCCCCGATACTCAAAGGCACAAAAGGCTTGACACATGTAACGTAAATGGATCCGGAACAATTCTATTTTTACAGATAATCTGGAGGTAATACATTATGTCGAACATCATAGACGGAAAGGCTATAGCACAATCTGTCAGGGAAGACGTGGCCAAGGGCGTTGAGGCGCTGAAGAAGAAGACGGGAAAGGTTCCGAAGCTCTCGGTGATCTTGGTCGGGGAAGACCCGGCATCCAAGGTGTACGTGGGCCACAAGAGCAAGTTCGCCGCCGAGCTGGGTATAGACTCCGACACGATCAAGCTCCCGGAGGACACCCCCCAGGACGAACTCCTCGGCATCATCGACAAGCTGAACGCGGATAAGGGGGTCCACGGCCTTTTGGTCCAGCTCCCCGTTCCGAAGCACCTGGACACCGAAACTGTGACCCAGAGGATCGCTTCTGAAAAGGACGTGGACGGCATCACCTATATCAACTTCGGAAAGCTCCTCTCCGCCGACTACCGGAGGAAGGACGATCCCCCGAAAAAGCCCCCCATCCCGGAGGGGAACCTGGAGCCTTGCACCCCGTCGGGCGTCATGGAGATGCTCTACCGCCACGACGTGGAGATACAGGGTAAGCTTGCCGTCATCGTAGGGAGATCCAACATCGTCGGAAAGCCGATCTCGATGATGCTCATGCGGGAGCACGCCACGGTGATGATGTGCCACTCCAGGACAAAAGACCTCGACAAGATGGTGGGGATGGCCGACATCGTCGTCGCCGCAACGGGAAAGGCCGAGATGATCAAGGGATCATGGGTCAAGAAGGGGGCGGTAGTCATAGACGTGGGCGTAAATAGGATGGAGGACGGAAAGCTTAAAGGTGACGTCGAGTTCGAGGAGGCGAAGAAGAACGCGTCTCTGATCACCCCGGTTCCCGGGGGCGTAGGCCCGATGACCATCGCCATGCTCCTTAAGAACACGCTCAGCGCCGCGACTAAAGCGATGTCGTAAAGGGAGGTCGTGGGGGCTAATCTCATCTCCCCATGATTTTTTAACCGGAGTGCCGAGAAAGTAGTCTTAATTATTTCGACAGGAACGGGTAATCTTACAAGGTAGACTGTTTTTAAGGAAATAAAAATTGCTTCAACTAAAAAGGCCGGTACAGATGTGCCGGCCTTTTTAATATTTTTGGATATTTAAACTATTTGTGCTTTTGGCCCTCGTGGATTGCATACCGTTCGTCTTGTCCCATAAAAAAAGGGGCGGTTTTGACGCCGCCCCCCAATAGTATTTCCTATTACAGCTCAATTCAATATGTCAAACATTCAACGGGCCGTTATCCTTCCCCACCCCCATCAGATTTGTGGACTTTAGACCCGCTGAATATCTTAAAGCTTCGCAGCCTCGATTATATTCGGGACAAATTTGTCCCAGCCCAGCGGCATGATGTGGGCCCCCTGGCACATATCCTTCATGTCGTGGATAAGCTCGCCGGATATATCCACGGAGACCTTCGGTACGTCCTCCTTGTCGGCGGAGGCGAGCCTCTCTACCAATTTATCCGGAACGGTGACGCCGGGGACGTTCTTGTTCATATATTTCGCCATCCCCGCGCCCTTGAGAACGACGATCCCCACCAGAATCGGGACCTTCAGGTGCTCCACCTTTTTCATAAATGCCTCGAACGCCTTCGGGTCGTAGACCGCCTGGGTCTGGACGAACTGGGCGCCGGCAGCCACCTTCTTCTCCAGCTTCATCACCTGGGGATCAACCTCCTCGGCACAGGGCGCCACAACGCACCCCTTGAAAAACTTCGGCACGCCGTCGAGTACGTTCGGCTCCCCCTTCATCGTCTTTCCCATATCCGTCCCGCTCTCTAAAAGCGCCATCGCCTTAAGGAGGCTCACGGCATCCAGGTCGAAGACCGGCTTCGCGTCCTGGTGGTCGCCCATGACTATGTGATCGCCAGTAATCGACAGCACGTTTTCGATGCCTAATATAGATGCATTGAGAAGGTCTGATTGCAGGGCAAGTCTGTTTCTGTCCCTGCATACCATCTGCATAATCGGCTCAATCCCCATTTCTTTTAATAGTACGCAGGCGGCTAAAGATCCCGCCCTCATAACGGCGGTCTGAATATCCGTAACGTTAACCGCAACAACATTCTCTTTTAGAAATTCTTCGGCCTCGTGGAGGGCCGGTTCAATATTAATACCCTTCGGTGGGCCGATTTCGCCCGTAACGGTAAATTTTCCGCTCTCAAGAGATTCCTGTAATTTGCTCACCCTTAAACCTCCTCAGTACTGATTATATTTGAATAATAACTTATAGTAAGCGTCCCATATAACACGGCGTCGCTCCAATATTCATTGAATTACCGACCCCCCTAAAACCTTACGCCCCTCTCGGATGAAATGTGATCCCTGAAGGGCTTGATCTTCTCCAGCATCTTCAGTCGCCCCTGTTTTTTCAGACGCTCGTAGATAAGGAGCCAGATGCAGTCCTTCTCGGAGCTTATCTCGCACTTGCCGTTCATCGCCCCGCCGCACGGCCCGTTGACGAGCCCCTTGGCGCAGTTCGCCACGGGGCATATCCCGGAGGTCAGCCCCAGGATACACTCACCGCACCTGATGCAGTCGAGCTCCGACGGGGTAAGCCCGGCAAAGCCTGCAAGTCTGACCGTGTCGCAGCCGGTAAAGACCGGTATGTCCTTTACGTCGGTTATTTTTTCCGCCACGGTCTGGACCCCGACACCGCAGGAGTAGACGAGGACTCCGTCAGCCTTCTTTATCCCCTCGGAATAGAGCTTCAGCCTCTTCTCCGTAAAGTCCGGCCTGCAGAGGTAGTCCGCCATCTCTTCGCCGGTGATTTTTATCCCGGATTTCCTTAAGCCCTCGACGCTCTCCATCGCCTCCTTCAGCGGAAAGAAGACCTCCTTGCAGCCGAGGCAGTTTATAACAAATAGGGATTTCGGCAGCAGGCCGTCGAGCTCTTCGGCGGGTTTGATCTGAGTTACAAGCATATCTTTATCTCCATCGCTTTTTGATATTATGCATTTTCAACATCTTCGTCACTTCTTCTCCGCATCCCTCAACATCTGCTTTCCCTCCTTGAAGAGCCCGACCAGAGGGAGCTTTGCGGAGCAGATATATTCGCAGCAGCCGCACTCGATGCAGTCGTAGACGGCGTACTCCTTGAGACCCCCGATGTCCTTCTCTTTTACGTAATACCAGAGCTGGTGGGGCGTAAGCTCCATGGGGCAGGCGGAGACGCACCTGCCGCACCTTATGCAGCTGTCCGTCTCCTCCGCCACGATGTCGGGAAGGGGTATCACCGTCATTCCGGATGTGCCCTTCAAAACAGGGACGTCGAGAGAGTACTGAACTATCCCCATCATAAGCCCCCCCATCTTGACCCGCTTCTTCGACAAAAGCTCCTTCGGGGAGACGTCCGACATCTCGCCCAATAGATATGAGAGGAGGGTCCCCACCCTGACGCTGTAGTTGCCCGGCCTTTTGATCTCGTCTCCGGTAATGGTCATCACCCTCTCGATCAACGGCATCCCGTTGACAACGGCGTCGTATACGGCGTACGCGGTGCCCACGTTGGAGACCACCACCCCCACATCGAGGGGCAGTCCCCCCGCCTTCGGGACCTCCTTTCCGGTAAGCCTCCAGACCAGCATCCGCTCCGCCCCCTGGGGGTACTTCGTCTTCAGTACCTCGACCCTGATATTGTCACCCTCGAATTTTTTGAGTGCCTCTATCGCGTCCGGCTTGTTGTCCTCGACGGCGATGATGCACTCCTTGACGTTGGAGGCCTTCGCGATGAGCTTCATACCCTCCACTATCCCCTCGGTCTTTTCCAGCATCATCCTGTGGTCGGCGGTGAGGAACGGCTCGCACTCGCACCCGTTGAGGATCAGAAGGTCGACCGGCTTTGTCGGCTTTATCTTGACGTGGGTGGGAAACATCGCGCCCCCCATCCCGACGAGGCCCTTGTCCCTAACGATCTCGATTATCTCGTCTCCCGTCAAATCACTGGCCGACTTTGCGGGCACAACCGAATCGCTTAACGTGTCCTTACCGTCGTTTTCGATGATCACCGCCTCGACGTCCGCCGGGATAACCGGGTGGGGCCTTTTCTCTATCGCCACCACTTTACCGCTTACCGGAGAGTGGACCGGCGCCGAGACGAAGGCGTCCGCCTTTGCTATCAGATCCCCCATCTTCACCTCGTCCCCCACCTTGACGACGGCCGTGTTGGGCGCCCCGATGTGCTGGTTTACCGGAACCACCAGCGTGTCCGGGACGGGGAGGGCCTCGATGGCCTTATGCTCCGTCTCCTCCTTCATCTCCAGGGGAAAAACCCCGCCGTAGAAGTTCAGCTCCCTGCGCTCCACGGCCTCCGTCGTTAGCCCCTTTATCTCGTCAAACGTGGGGCGGTTGTAATCCCTCACCCTCACCTCCCCCAGCATGACTTCGGTTCTCCCCTGCCTCTTGAGGCGCTCGTAGATCTTGAGCCAGATGCAGTCCCTCTCGCTGTCCACTTCGCACTTTCCATCCATGGCGCCGCCGCAGGGCCCGTTTAGAAGGGACTTGGCGCAGTAGGCCACGGGGCATATTCCCCCCGTGTAATTCAGGACGCACTGCCCGCACGCCCTGCAGAGCTTTCCCGTTTCCCCCTCCGGAACGAAGCCCTCGAAGAGACTTCCGCCCACCGTGTCGACACCGGCGATCACCGGCAGATCCGTAACGGCTGCGAGAAGCTGCGTGCCCACGCCGCACGAGGAGGTGACGATCGCATCGACCTTTCCGAGGTCGACCGTGCCCAGGACCTTTTCCGTCGACGAGCGGTTGCAGAGAAAATCGATCTCTTTGATTACGGGGATCTTTATTCCCGCCGCCTCGATCGCTCCTTTTACCCCCTCCAGCTCATCGGAGGCGTCCCGATCGAACTCCTTGAAGCAGAGCTTGCAGGCAAATATCGCCACGCTCTTTACGCCCTCGAGGAGCTCCTGAAACTCATCCCTGTCCTTTACTGCAATTTCCATATTTCCACTACCTCTGCACTTTACCTATATAATATATCCTTATGAACTACCTTAACAAACCCCCTCCCCCGCTTTGAAAAGGGCCTCGACGCCCACAAACAAATCACCGCCCTCCCCCAAATAGATATCGACCCCCCCCTCTAACAAATAACGCTCCCCCTAACCTTCGATGGCCTCCGCGATCCTTTCGATCTCCGCCGCAATCTCCGGGTCGTCCACCGCGGTCGGCATCTCGCCGAGGTCCGACTCTATGATGTCGTCTGAGAAGGGAAGAAAGCCTATGAACTCGAAACCGGACATATTTTTCAAGAGAAACTCTTTGTCCTTATCCTTCCTTATCTTGTTTCCGACGATGCTGATCTTGTCGAGCCCGATATCGGCCGACAGCTCCCTCACCCTCTTTGCCGTCTCGATGCTCCTCCTTCCCGGCTCCACCACCACGATGAGCCTGTCCATGGCAGAAGCCGTTCCCCGCCCGAGGTGCTCTATCCCCGCCTCCATATCCATGATGACGATGTCTTCCCTCTCGAAGACAAGGTGCTGCATGAGCGCCCGCAAAAGGGTGCTCTCCGGACAGATACAACCCGCCCCCCCCTTCTTCACCGTCCCCATAACCACCAGCTTTATGCCGTTTACCTCCCGCCACGCCATCTCCGGGATGTCGTCCACCTTCGGGTTGAGCTTGAAAAAGCCCCCCATCGTCCCCGGCTTCGCGCCAGTCCTCTCCTCTATCAGCTCCTTCATCTGGGATATCGGCGTGATCTCGTTGGGATCTATCCCGAGGCCCGCGGCGAGGTTCGAGTCCGGATCGGCATCCACGAGGAGGACCTTCCTCTTGTGTTTCGAGAAGTAGTCTGCCAGAAAGAGCGCCGTCGTCGTCTTTCCGACTCCACCCTTTCCACTTACGGCGATTTTCAATTTATTAACTCCCCCTCTGGCGAATGTATCTCCTGATCTCCCTGCCGAGGCTCTCCGCCAGGACGACCACGTCCTCCGCCGGCAGGATATCCCTTATCCCCCTGTCGAAGAGAAAATTCACCTCCGGGGGGAACTCCTCGTCACCGCGCCAGAAGACCACGGCGACGGGTACATTGTGAAACGGCTCGAATACGGCGGAGAGATCGCCGCCGACCTTTGATTCCCTTCCCCCGAGGTTTTTTGCCGCTTCGATCAGAATCCCCGGGTTCTCCTTCAGGGCGAATTTCAGGGGAAGGGAGGTCCTCGCCTTGTAGATATTGCTGTATAGGAGGCCGTCCTTGATGTCGAGGAATGATATCCACTCCCCGGTGGGCTTTTCGCCGTTGTGGTAGAGGAAGAAGTGGAGTATCAGTATCTTGTAGTGGATCGGGACCTCCTCCCCGCCCTCCGAGAGGACGTCCGATCGTCCCCTTGAGAGGAGGTATCTCCCACCCATGAACTCCACCTCTATCCCGGAGGGCTCCGATTGAATGCGATCTCCCCCCCTTTCTACCCCCTTCCCTTGGTCTTCTTCCGTCTCTCCCCTACCCCCCTTCCACTCCCCGTAAACCGGCCGGGCACCGCATCGCTCGGTCTGAAGCTTAAGATCGGTCTTTTGAAAAATCTCCCAGGCGTAATCGAGGGCCGCCTGGTAGTTCGTGCCCTCCTGCGCCCTTTTTTTCGGCTTTGGAACCATAGCCCCTCTTATATCTCGAGCCATGACTCTGAGAAGAGGGACTGCCCCAAAAGGACCTTGGTCGTCTTGACGAAGTCGAGCTCTTCCTTGTTAAGCGAGCTCTCGTCCACGCTCTCGCCGTCCATGACCTTGTGCACCAGAGAGACGACATTGTCCTTCTTTCCGTGGCAGATATCGAGCATGACCGGATCGATGCCATCGACTATCCCGGAGTACAAACCGAACTTCAATAGCATCGCCGTGTAGGTCTGGTTCAGGATAGGGCGAAGCTCATCGGCGACGCCGTTGGATACGTTGGAGATTCCACCGGTCGACAGGACGTTGGGGGCAATCTCCGGTAGCATCTCCATAAAGACGGTACACTCCATAAGCTGCTGCTGCTGGGAGCTTACCGGCAGGACGATCGGATCGATGTAGATGTCCTCCTCCTTTACTCCCGCCTCCTGCGACCGGAAGAGGGCCTCGGCAAGGAGCGCCCCCCTCTCGTTGGCGTCCCTCGGGATGCCGTCGACGCCGAGCATCAGGACTATGAGCTGGGCGTCGTACTCCACCGTCATGGGGAGAAGAATATCGAGCTTCTCCGGCCTCATCGAAGTCGAGTTGATAATGGGACGGCTGTTGGTCTTATCGTAGACCTTGAGTCCCGCCTCGATGGCGTCCGTGTTGGTTGTGTCGAGCTGAAGGGGGAGCTTTGATACCTCCTGAACGGTCTTTACCAGCCACTCCATCATCTCAGGTCCGCCCTTCCTTGCGGGCCCCGCATTGATATCCAGGATATCGGAGCCTGCCTCCTCGAGCTTTACCGCAAGATCCTGTATTGGCTTTTTGTCCCTACCCTTGATCGCCGCTCCTATTTTTTTTACTAATACATTGATATTTTCCGCCGCTGCTAGCATGAAATACCTCCATAAAAATTGAAAATCCGCCTACCCTTCTGGTTATTCCATCTATTTATAAATATGTCTCTTCAAATCATTTAATGCTCGGATATTACGTGCCGTCCGATTTCGCCCTAGTCCCGCCGTTCCTTCCCATTAAAAACGAAGTCCTCTATCCCCTCTTCAAATCACATTCCCCACCACTAACGCATCTCTATCACCATACCATACATACCTCCACCCCTTTCAGAGGAAATACCTCCCGAACCGAAACAGACACGAATATCCGAATACATTTAGACTTCCATTCAGCCCCTTTTCCATTCCTTCCCGTATTACTGCACCAGCCCCCCGACTAAATCCATCCAAGAGACAGAATGTTGTCCAAAACTTCTTTAACACCGCCCTGAACTTCAGCCCAACCCATCAGGGCCGAATCTCCCGAAGAGACTTAAGAACCGGCCATCTCTTTCAGGAACTTGGGAATGTGGGCGGCTTCCCTCGGTCCAACAATGACCTCCCAGTCGGAGCCCAGGTCTTCCTCCAGCTCACCGCTGATTACGGCAACGTAGCCTGGAATTATAACCTTCTTTTTTGTCATCTTATCCTTGATTCCGGTCTTTTTCATCAGAGCCGCAACAAGGTCGCCCGCAAACTTGCCGGCGGCCCAGGCCGTCAGCACGGAGAGACCCTCGGTGTCAAGAACCAGCAGGTTCGAGGGCACCCTGCTTCCCTCCATCTCCCCGGAGACTATGAAGTAGGTAAGGGAGAAGTTGGAGGTGACAAGTAGGGGTGACGCGTCGTCCGGGTTGTTGATCGGGTATACACCCTCTTCGGTCATCATCGGCCTCTGGGGATCCGTATATATGTTCAAGCGCCCCAGAAGGAGTGGGAAATGCCCCTCACCCTGGATATCGGAGAGGATGACGAGCCCGGCGTACTTGGCGACGTACATGGAGGCTATCAGCATCTCCTTCATGTAGTCGTCTGTCATTTTCGCGGGTAGCGCTATCGTCGGGTAGCCGACACTCTTTTCCTTCTTCAAGGCAAGGCGCCTGATCTTCGTCTGATCTTCCAGTCCCCTCTTTATATCGGGCGATGAGGGATCGATCATCATGTCCTTTATCCCCTTGGCCGCGAGCTTTTCGGTCAGACCCGCGACGGCCTCTACCCCGTCCGCCTTTACGGCCAGGGGGCACTTGTGCTTCAGCGCAAGATCGCCCATGGCGTCCATGTTGTCGGCGGTCGCGGCGTAGATCAGGGGCTTTTTGTCGGCTATCGCATCGAGGGCCGCTCCCATGACCGCCGGATCGGTGCTCATAAGGACGATCCCGCCCGGGTTTGCGTCCGCAGCCTTTTTGGCCAGGGCGGCAAACTTGTCCTTGTCCCCGGATGCGGACTCAACGGCGATTATCTCCGCCATCAGCGTAAGCCCGACCCTGTCGTATTTCAGGTCGGCCAGCCTCTTTATCCTGCCGTCCACGTCCGCATCCGACATGGAGTCGCTGACGAGAACCCCGAGCCCCGTCTTGTTGAAGAAGGTCTTCTCGTGGCGGAACAGTACGGTTTCTCCTCCCACCTTGACCTTGCCGTCGGCGGAGCCTATCGTCACTTCTCTGATGGGCGGCGCCGATGATTCGGAGAGGGTCTCCCTCGCCTCGTCGGAGATGTGGGGACAGGCGTCCAGCTCGGCCTTCCCGGCGGCCAAGTTCATGGCGAATGCGAGGCAGGTGGGCTGTCCGCAGTCCCCGCAGTTGGTCTTCGGGAGCAGCTTCAAAATCTCAATTCCAGAAGGCATCTAAATCTCCTACAAAAAGTTTAATTTGTTAAAAACAGTTATCGTCCGGCCCTTTTAAGTCCGTCTTGAAATACTTGATGTCTGCTGCGGACTCAAATAGTAAAGGGGCCCTTTCATTCATACAAACAGCCTCAGGGTCAGGGCTAAACTAAAAGAGGGGCGGCAGCTCCAAAGCCGGGTGCTTTACGTCCTCCAGGTGCTTCAAGATATCCTCCTCGGTGACGCCCACGTGCTCGTCGGCGATTTTATCTGGCAGATCTGGCACACCCTCTTCCTCGGCCCTCGCCTTCAGGCGGTCCATGATCTCCTCTTTCAGGCGGCTGGGCATCCACACTAACCTCTTTATTCCACCGTCCGCCTTGATGTACTTCCTGCTGGTGATGTAGTACTTACTGTGGCCCACAAAACCGGGGGTGACGTTTCCGCCTCCCACCATTCCGGCGAGTGTCGTGAACTTCATCCCGGAAGGAGTCTCGCCGGAATAGTCCCTGTCCACGGTCATAACTCCGTTTGTCAGGGGGAGGATCGAGGCGATGCACTCGAAGCAGCCGCACGATGTCATCGGCGTGCGCATGAGGCTGTAAGCGTCGTACTCGGTGACGTTCCCGCGGGAGGCCTTACTTACGAACTCGTTGACCCCCTCCCACTGGCCGTAGACCTCATCGATGACCTTGCCCTTGGTGACCGGCTGGTTGGGACCGGTCGGGTTTATCTCGTAGGACGCCTTGCAGTCCAGCCAGCTGTACGCGCCGCAGAGGCCCGGGCGCTCCGGAGTAACCACGCAGACGTGGTTGGGGGCGAAAGATTGACACAGGGTACATGAATAGAAGGGATCGGTATCCTCGTCGGTCATACCCTCCACCCTTGAATCTCTCATCGTATAAACTTCCTGCGCCTTTTTGAGGAATTCTTCCACCTTATCCTGCTCGGTGTACAGCTTAACCTGGACCTTGTCCATTACGTTTCCGAAGTCCTCGTGGTATTTTGCGTGTATGATGGAGCCGAGATGCTCCAGCTTGAAGCCCTTTTCGATGGACTGCTTTGCAAACCTGAGCCACATGATGTTCCTCTGGCCGATGTGCATGACCCCCTGGGCGTAGTTGATCAGGTGGTGTATCTGACGCTCCAGGATCGGCTCGAAGTCGTCCTGCATATTTCTTCCAGCCACCTCGACCACGATGGCCAGAGGCAATGTCGATCCTTCCTTTATATCGTCAACGTTTGGGCCTATCACCTGAATATCCCCATCGGTGACCTCGTCCATCTCAAGGGAGGTCGTCCACTCCACGCCGGTCGTCTTGGTGCCGCCTATCTCCAAGTAGAGGTCGTCCTTTCTGACCCTCTCACCCTCGTATGCGGGGCTGTAGGATACGGGTATTGGAACCTCGGAGATGGCGACCTTGAGTCCCCTAACCTCGATCGCCTTGGAGACCATCTCGTCGTAGGGGATGTTGGATACGACGTGCTCGTAGGTGCAGACGCCGGTGGGGAGGACCTCCGGAATCGGCGTGTCCGCGATAATCGGAAATCCGTAGTTCACTGCCCCCAGGGCGTTCGCGTACCACTCCTCGTCGACGTAGCCGAACGGCAGTACGAAGGCAAAGATTCGGTCTTTATTGTAGATCAAAATCTTCCTGAAGTCGCCCGGGGCGATGCCTCCAAACGACATGGCGGCCCTCGTGGCGAAACCCACGGCGAAGACCGCCGACGATGTGGACTGGCCGAACGAGACGAGCCTCGTGTTCCATCCTATCTGGACACCCTGCTCCACAAGCTGGTCGGCAAAGCCCTTCTCGCCGTCCTCCCTTCCGGTGGACATAAAAACGTAGAGGCTCTTGTCCTGAAGCTCCTGGGCGATCTTGGCCGCTATCTCCCCTGTGGGGGCGGTCCCCAAGATCGCCGCGAAGCCGGGCGCCGAACCGTCCACGAACTCCACGCCCCTCTTCCTCATGATGACGTCGTCCGCCGCACCGAGCCATATGTTGTCGCCCGAAACCTCCTCCTGCTCGGCGAGGTACAGGTTCGGCTCTTCGAGATACCTGATAGCCTCCTCGCACTCCTCCACGAAAAACGTGGCCATCCCGGCGTCGAGGGCCGGCCCCAGGTAGGGAAGATGTACCTTCTCCCTTACGAGGGGGGGTAAAAGAGATTTTGACCTCTCAATTACCTGCTCCATGTCACTAATCTTTGCAACCGGTATTCCCAGCATCCCGTATATTATCGGCAGATAGTAACCCGTGTTGGGAAAAGCCACTTCCTGATCGGGGCCCCATTTTTCGAGGGCTTCCTTGTATTTCTTTTCCACCCTGTCTACGATTTTATGGGCCCCTCTGATTCCCGCAGATGCGATAATTTTCGACATATCTAAACTCCTTTCCTCCTTTTTAAGGGGAGATTATTTATAAACCGAGCTCCCTGCGCTTCTCCATATCGAAGAGGACGCGCTCCCTCGCCTTGTCGATTCCGAGCTCCTTCCTCTTCTTGTCGATGTGGGCGATCATGAGCTTTGCCGCCTCTATTGGATCAGGCTCGAAGGCCCATTTGCCGCCCAGCTCCTTCTCTATCCCGTCAAACAGGTATTCGGTCAGCTCTTTTGCGCCGATGGTGGGCCAAGTTACGCCGAACACCGTGTACACGCCCGACGCCACGAAGTACTGTCCGATGGAGATCGCCTTTTCGCTCATCCACTCCGGAGCGGCGCCCGCCGCCGGCAGGTCGCTGATGTCGTCGCCCAGTCCTCCCTCCTTTACCACAGCGGTCGCGGCCATCAGGATCCTGGAGTTGTCCACACAGGAGCCCATGTGGAGGACAGGCGGGATTCCCACCGTCTCGCACACCTCGGCCAGGCCAGAGCCGGCGTATTTTTGTGCCGCCTCCGGAGACAAGAGCCCCGCCTTGGCACAGGCAATCGCCGAGCAGCCGGTCTGGAGGACTATGACGTCATTCTTGATGAGCTCTTTGACCATCGCCACGTGCGCCTCGTCCAGGCTTACTTTAGCGTTGTTACAACCCACCACGCCGGCGATACCCCTGATACGGCCGTTGATGATGTTGTCGTTCAACGGCTTATAGGAGCCCCTAAAGACACCTCCCAGCAGGTAGTTTATCGTCTCGTGGGAGAAGCCCACCACTATATCATCCGTATTTTCGGGGATCTGTGTCTTTTTTCTGTTGGGGAAATTCTCAACGGCAAGCTTCACCATCTCTCTCGCCGATATGAGTGGATTGTGCTCGTCGAACTCGATATGTTTTGCACCCTCGAATTTTGCCTTCGGGTTGGTGGTAAAAAACTCTGTATGGTAGCATTCCGCCACCTTGACCAGAGACTGGAAGATACACTGTACGTCAACTATCATCGCGTCAACGGCCCCGGTAACGATAGCCAGCTCCTGCTGGAGGAAATTGCCTACCACCGGGATGCCGTGTCTCATGAGGATTTCGTTAGCGGTACAACAGATACCACCGATGTTTATCCCCTTGGCCCCTTTCTTTTTCGCCAGCTCCAAAAGCTCCGGATCTCTTGCCGCCACAACAATCATCTCAGACAAGATGGGCTCGTGACCGTGGACTATCAAATTGACATAGTCTTCTTCAAGGACCCCGAGATTCGCCACCCCGTAAGTCGGCACAGGGGTTCCAAACATGATATCCTGAAGCTCCGTTGCGATCATCGATCCGCCCCAGCCGTCACCAAGGGCCGTCCTCGACCCATGCCTCATGAGGTTGAGATAGTCCTGGTCGACGCCGATGTGGGTCCTGTGCATACACTCGACTATCTCCCTGTCAATCCCCCTGGGCATAACGCCCTGCTCTTCCCATATCTTCTGCCTGGCGAGGGGCGCCCTCTTGGCCAAGAGAATCGTGCCGCTCTGCCTCCCGAACTCCTTCTCCAACATCTCCCCCACTTCCAGGGCTATCTGGTTTATGTCCTTGTCATCGAACTCAATGCCCAGATCAAACGCCAGCTGGAATAGCTTCTGCTCGTCCTTTATCTCAAAGCCCTCCAGCTCCCCCTTTGCGGCACCCAAAAAAGCCTCCACAACCCCCCTTCCGTGATCTGAGTGGGCGGCCGCCCCCGCCGCTATCGCCCTGAGGAAGTTCCTTCCGGCAATAGTATTTCCGGTGGCGCCGCAGACACCCGCCTGAGGTTCATCTCCGAAGGGATTTATCTGACAAGGCCCCATGTAGCAGTTTCTGCAGCAGAGGCCCGAAATCCCGTAGCCGCACTGGGGTTCCTGGCTGTCCAGTCTATCCCAGCAGAGGCTCGCATCATCCCCGACCGCTTTTTCGATCAGGGGACCTACGGTCGGGTCGATGCTCCTGCTCTTTCCATTGGTCTTCTTTCCTTTTGCCATTTATTCTCTCCATAAAATTCTAAGTTACGAAAATCTATCTTACAATGAGATAGGCTGGCCCGTGGCCACCTTCTCAGCATAAGACGCCCTTTTACACTCCGCACATACTCCGAGAACATCCTCGGGTATTTTCGATTTTTCCTTTATGTAATCAAAGTGTGCCTTGGTTGTAATCACGCCGCCGCACTCGCTGCATTTAACGAGCTCGAAGCTCTTTTTCCCCTGGGGAAATTTCCTGGTTTTGCCGTCCATCACAACCTGGATGGCTCCCGTGGGACAAACGGCGGCACAAGTGCCGCAGCCGATGCAGTCGTCGTTTACCGTTTTGTACGGCGTTCCCTTTCCGTCCTTCTCGAAGGTCAGCGCCTTTTTCCCTATTATCTCGTCGCAGACCCTGACGCAGAGACCGCAGCGGATGCAGCGCATCCCCCCCTCCTTGAGCTTGAACTCGACCCCGGCATCCTCCGCCATCTTGGCGACCACCTCCGCACCGGGGGCGTCGTCAAGAAGACCCTTGATTACCTCTCTTCTTCTCTCCAGCGCATCCTCCGATTTCGTGTTCACGGAGAGGGGCTCCTTTACGCGAAAATTACAGGCGGTAAGGAGGCTCGTTTTTTCACCCCTGGTCACCTCGACGCTGCACACCCGACACACCTTCATAGGCTTTACGGCCGAGTGAAAGCAGAGGGTCGGGATATAGATTCCCAGCTTCTCTGCGGCCGAAAGTACCGTCGAGCCCTCCTCCACCTTTATCTTCTTGCCGTCAATTTTTATCTCTATCATAACTTTCCCCTTCGCCATTGTTTCCATTATTTTTATCGCCGTATTTCACGCCCAACTTCAAAATCCAAAACCTTAATATCCAATTTTTCAGTTTTTATCCCTTTCTCCCCTTATGTCGTCGGACGTGAGAAACCGCGGTTACCTTAGTCCCCCGCCCTTCGGCTACCCCGCCTTCTGAAACGAGACCGCCTTGACCTTAACCTTCTTGGCGTCTCCAAACTCGTAGGTCAGCGCCCCCGTCCTGCAGGCGGAGACGCAGGCGGGCTTCAACCCGTCTGCCACCCTGGGCATACATGTATCGCAGGTTACCATCACCCGGCCGTCCCCTCGCATCTCCGGCATCCCGAGGGGACACGCGATTCTGCACGCTCCGCATCCAACGCAGAGGGACTCATCGAGGAGGACTTCTCCCGACTCGAGCTTTGTTATGGCGTTTGCGGGACAGACCAGGGCGCAGTTCGGCTTCTCACAGTGAAAGCATAACAGGGGTGTGGGCACGGCGTTGTGTTCCTTGACAATTATACGTCCCTTCGGCGGCGCCGGCTCTCTTATCGCCTCGACGAGATCTTTCGACCTGGAATGCTCGATGGCGCAGTTGAGCTCGCACCTCTTGCAGGCGACGCACTTTTCAATATCTACTAAAATTGTTCCTTTCACACTATCTCCTCATTTCGGATCAGGTTAAAGAAAACTTCCCCGCCTTGGATTAACGGGGCACTTAATACATCCCGTCGATAAACTCACGCATGAGCTTTAACGACTCGGGGTGTCTCAAAATTACAATATCCGCGCCGGCCAGCAGAAGCCCCTGGGCTGTCATGGCCTCGATCAGTATACCCCTCTTCTCGGGATCACCGAGATCAGGCGCTTCGTCCAAAGACTGCTTCGCCTCCTTGGTCTTCCACACCTCTCTGGCCACGTGGCAGATCATCGGGAGCTGGAGCTTCTCGTCCTGTTGGGTCAGCGCCGCAATCCTGAGCCTCTCCATTACCGAGTAGGTGTACTCGAATCCGTAGCCCAGCCCTCCCACGGTCGGGTCGATCAATATCTTATCCATCGGCACACCGAGGTTCTCCAACAGGATATTCAGCTGTTTTGCCAGGTTGATGTCTATCGGGGTCGATGCTATGACAGTGTGGCCGTAGGCCAGGGCGGCGGCCCCGATCTGCTTGTAGTTTCCCTCCTCGACGGGCCCGAGAATCAGATTTTCGCCCTGACACTGCTCCGAGACCAGCTTCATAAGATCGGCGTCCTTCTCCACATTTGTCGTTCCCATCACGATGATGGGCACGTCCACGACGGATGCGACCTCCTTGACCAGACCCGCCGCCTCCTCGACCGGCTTGTCGAGGCCGTTCGGGTCGGTGCTCAACAGGGAGAGGCAGAGGAGGTCCGGCTTGTAGTCACCGACCACCTTCTTAGCCCAGGCGACCGGGTCCTTCAGGAGATCCCCGTATACATTCACTATAGCCTTGGCGCAATCGGGGATCTCGGTATCTATCACCTCCAAGGCCAGCTTAGGCTTGTTGGGCATCTCCCCCTCGAAGAGGTGAAATGGATAAGTGGTCTCGCCCCCGACGGATACCTCTTTTCCCTCCTTGCCCAGCTTGATCTCCTTGATAGCCCCGGTGTACTTTATCGTACCATCCAACTCAGCCATTTTTTTATTCTCCTATTCTTTGAAAACATTGATTTAACCATATCCCCTAAACGGCCGATAACCATATCGTCCTACCGTCAAAGGGGATTTTCGTCGTCGTGAACGGCGTCGGGCTTACACGACGTACATAAAACTACGAAAGCCCGAAACCTATGCCGGCGTTTTTCTCTTCTCGCTTCCGTACCATTCGTCTGAAAACCAGTAGCGCTCGGCCGTCTTGAGATATTTCACCATCTCGTCTTTGTTTCTCATCTTCTTTCTCCAGTTGTCCGAGACCTCCGGCTTTCCGGATTCGTATGTCGGCCCTAAGATCTCGACATCTTTTCCATCGAAACTCTTCTTCTTTAACATTTCCTTTGACATGTTTTACTCCCCTGTAACTTAAACATTATTTAAATACCCTGTTTTTTCCATCAGTGATTTAACAGCCGATTTAACCGGAGAATCATTCCCGAGTCCGACAATGGGCTCATCGTCGAGATAGATCCTGGATACCCCCGGGTCTTTCGGAACCACGCCGTAAAGGGACAAATCCAGGCTTTCTATCTCCTTTACCGCCTTCGGATCGAGCTCCTCCTCGACCATGTTCACAACGAGCCCCACCTCTTTGAGCTCGATTTTCATCTCCCGGGCCAGGTCCCTCAGCCTCGCCGCCGTCCTTATCCCCTTTATCGTATGATCCGAGACCAGAAACAGGATATCCACCTTGGCTGTCGTCCTGCGGCTGAGGTGCTCCATGCCGGCCTCGTTGTCTATCAGGACCATCCTGTAGTTTTTGCTCAGCTCCTCCAGCGCCTTCCTCAAGAGGTTGTTGGCAAAGCAGTAGCAGCCGGGACCCTCCGGCCTCCCCATCACCAGGAGGTCTATCTTTTTGCCCTCTATAACGGATTGATGCATCCTCATCTCCAATAAGGAAGCCTTGGTCATCCCCGGGGGAATCTTCCCCTTGTTGTCGAGCACCTCTTCCGTCGTAGAACCCAGGGTCTCGGTCACCTCCATCCCCAGTGCCTCCCCCAGGTTGTAGTTCGGATCGGCGTCCACCGCCAGAATCGGCGTGGCCCCCCCCTCCTTCAGTGCCAAGACCATAAGCGCCGACAGGGTGGTCTTTCCCGTTCCCCCTTTTCCCGCTATAGCAATAGTCTTCATATCAGGCCAGGTCCGAATGCTTGTGTAAAATAACCTTGACTATCTTCTTCTGTACGGAAGGGAAAAGGTTGAAATCTGTGTGGGGTAAAAACAACGCCGCCATATAGTGATCCATAAACCTGTTATCCTCCGAAAGCTCAATGTTTGTCATGTTCCTCGCGATCTTTTCGCCGTCGTCCAGCATCTCGTTTGAAAGGGATATCAACTGGGCCCCGGAGAGGGAGCCGTTTCCGATAAACGTAAAGCGCTCCAGCGGGAGATCCGGCAGAAGACCGATGGCGACGGCGTTCTCAAGATCGATGAAGTCACCGAACGCCCCCGCAATAATCATGTTATTGATCTCGGAAAAATCAATTCCGGTCTTCTCCATGATCGAGGTGTAGCCCGCAAACATCGCCGCCTTCGCCCTCAAGATATTTTCGATATCCACCTCATTTATGACAATGTCCTCACCAATATCCGTATTCTCCGCCCATACTATGACGTATTCCATCCCGTTTTCCCCCTTCCTGATCCTATCTGTGGGGAGCCCCTTTCTTATTTTCCCCCCCTGATCCAGCACGCCGGCCATAAAGAGCTCGGCAAGGATGTTTATAATCCCGGACCCGCATATCCCCTTCGGTTTTTTCATCCCGATGGTCTTTATCATCGGCTCGAAATCGTTCGGATTTGTGTAGAAGCCCTCGATGGCCCCCGGGGCGGCGTGCATTCCGCATTTTACGCCGCCCCCCTCAAAGGCCGGGCCGGCGGAGCAGGAGGCGGTCATGAGCCAGTCCACGTTTCCGAGGACTATCTCGCCGTTCGTGCCTATGTCGATAAACAGGGTGACGTCCTTCTTCCTGTAAAATCCGGACGCCAAGACACCGGATACGATATCCCCGCCGACGTAGCTCGAAATGGACGGAAAGGTATAGAGATAGACGAAGTCCTCGACGTTGAGACCTATTCTTATTGCACGGATGGGGGGAATAAACTGGGCGACCGGGGTGTAGGGAGCCTCCCTGATGTAGCGGGTGTTCAGCCCCAGAAGGAGGTGGGTCATAACGGTGTTTCCTGCGGCGGTGATGTGGGATATCCTCTTTCTGTCCACGCCGGTCTGATCGATGAGGTCGTCGATGATGTTGTTCATCCCGTCGACCACGATTTTCTGGAGCTTGTCGAGCCCTTTCGGCTTCGTCGAGTATACCATCCTTGTGATGACGTCCGGGCCGTATTTAATCTGGGGATTATAGGCCGAGCTCGTGGCCATAACCCTCCCGTCGTTGAGATCGATCATCCTCGATTTCAGCGTTGTGGTTCCGATATCGAAGACTATGGAATAGTGGGTTTTTGTCGTGTCTCCCGGCTCGACCTGTATCAGCTTCGGACGTCGGGAGCCCCTGTACTGCGACTCCTTGAGCTGGGACTCCACCCTCGTCTGGACAAAGACCGCAGTGACGTTCCAGTTCGCCTCCCTCAGCTTCTCCGGCATCGTCTTCAAGAGGAGAAAGTCGACCGAAATATTATCGAGGTTGTGCTGCTTCTTCAGGGACCTGAGCAGGCGGGCGAGATCGCTTATGTTGTCGTCCGCCGTGGGCGGGTCGACGTTCACGTTGTATTTCCTCAAGGCGGGATTGAACCACGCCCCCATCTCCTCGACACCCAAAACCGGGGCGTGCCGCGGCGACGATAAAGAATGCGATATTACCTGCTTTCCGTCAAGCTCCGCCCTCGATTCCTCCGGTACCTCGACCTTAAGGTTTTCATTTATCTCGGTCCTGCAGGCAAGGCGAACCCCCTTGTCATACTCCTCCTTGCCGAGGACCCCCAGGGATTCTTGAGACTCGGCCTTCCCCTCCTTAATAACGACCCTGCACTTGCCGCACGAGCCGGCACCGCCGCAGAGAGCTTTTATGAAGAGGCCGGCATCCAGCGCGGCATCGAGGATCGTTGTCCCTCTGTCCACCTGAATCTCTTCGTCTACCGGGAAAAATCTTATCTTACACTCTTTGCCCATTTATTCGCCTACCTTAAGCAACGTTTCAGCAGCGCGGTCGCTTTACGTAACAGAGAGAATTATAAATTTGTAAACCCACAAGATTTAAATATCTTGTATTTATGACGAGATTTAAAATAATACGATGAGCAGAAATCTCCCTATAATAAGAGGTATTATCAAAATACTTCTCGATCGCTCATCGACTATTACAATATCTCTAAAGGAGGATAATGACGGTCTTTATCTATTCTTTAACCGCCGTTTGAAATGCACCGTTTGAGATGAACTCAATTTGAGGTTTGAGGTGAAATAGAGGGTAGTATTAATAAGAATATGAGCATTATAACTTGAATAGCTGGAACAGTTGGTGGACGAACTCCACAACATATACAGGACGAACTGTAGATTAATCAGACATTCGCTTG
>Ga0180431_10001468_pt1 | contig 33072 bp, 25 predicted proteins | sample SS_ome_11_FD_132459 | JGI IMG/M metagenome (GOLD analysis project Ga0180431, IMG submission 132459) | Hypersaline lake sediment archaeal communities from the Salton Sea, California, USA - SS_1_MS_1 metaG | ecosystem: Environmental > Aquatic > Non-marine Saline and Alkaline > Hypersaline >... | reverse complement strand
TCTTTTGCGCCAAGGTGTGTCGGATGTGTCCGGCATCTATGAAGAATAGGTGCCAGTCCCCATTTTTCCAGCGCTTCGCGTGCTGTCAGAAATGCGGGTCAGACCTTGTCGGGCGGGTGGGCGCCGAGGGCCTCGTAGAGCTTGTCGGTGGTCGTCTTGACGCGTGAGCCGAGGATGCGGGTCAGGTTGCGGTAGAGCTTGGTTGCGAGCCTCGGGAAGCGGCCCCGGATGCGGCGCAGGGTCCGGTCGTTGAAGCGGAGCAGTTCGGTCTCTTCGGCGGTGATGACGGTGGCGGTGCGGGGCTCTTTGAGGACAAGGGCCAACTCGCCGAAGATCTGGCCGCGCTCGAGCCGGGCCACCGTCTGGGCGGCGGCGCCCGCGCCGCGCACGACGTCCACCGCGCCGCTGATGACGGCGTACATCGTGTCGCCTACCTCGCCTTCCTTCACGATGGTCGTCGCCTTCGGGTACTGCTGGAGGCCCGCGGCGGCCATGACCTTGCGGACCTGCCAGCGGCTCATGTCACGGAACAGGTCAATGAACTGGCGCGGCGCCTCGCCGACGCGGAGCGAGACGACGTCCCAGAGCGTGACGAGCTCGAGCCGCAGCATGAGCACGGGCAGGATGACGAGGCTGCCGAAGAGGGCGGTGATCATCGTGATCATCATGAGCAGGCCGAAGTAGATGGTCGGCTGGAACTTGCTGACGAGGAGCACGGCGAAGGCGATGCCGAGCGTGATCGAGGTGAAGACGATCGGCTGGCCGGCGGTGAGGAGCGAGGCCTTCATGGCGCGCTTCTTGTCGAAGTCCTTCTTGAACTCGCCGTTGTAGCGGGCGAGGTAGTGGATCGTGTCGTCCACGGCGATGCCGAGCGCGATGGAGGCGATGAGGCTCGTGGCGCTCGAGAGCGCGATGCCCGTCCAGCCCATGATGCCGTAGTTGATGAGGATGGGGAAGACGTTGGGGATCATGGCGACGAAGCCGACTTTGACGGACATGAACAGAAGGGCCATGATGATGAAGATGCAGATGAAGGCGAGCGAGAGGCTGCTGACCTGGCCCTTGGTGATGGCGTTGGCCGATTCCGAGACGACGAGGGGCAGGCCGGTGACGTGGATGTCGAGGTCCTTGGAGAAGGCGATCGCGTCCGCGGCCGGCTTTTTCATTGGGACGCCGTCGGGCCTGCGGCCGCACAGCGCGAGGATGCGCTCCTTGGCGAGGATGAAGTCGCGCGCGCCCTCGAAGTGGGCGCGGAAGATGACGTTGACGGCGCGGTAGTCGTCGGTGACGACCTGTTTGATTTCGGTCTGCTCTTCGCCGAAGGCCTGGGGGAACTGCGCGACGAGGCGTTCGACCTTCTTGATGTCTTTTTCGCGGTCGCCCGAGGGCGCGGGCAGGGCCTGGCGGTCGTAGTTGAAGCCGGCGGTGAGGGCGCTGATCATTTTGAGGTACTCGGCGATGGAGATCGCCATGTCGATGCCGGGGTCGTCGGCGACGACGCGCTGCTGCAGCGCGTCGAGCTGGTTGAGGACGGTCGGGTCCTGGAAGTAGGCGATGTGCTCGTTGGGGCCCTTGTACTCCATGACGACGTTGATCGTGTAGCAGCCGGCCATGACCTTCTGGATGTCGTCGAAGTCCGTGCGAACGGGGGCGTCGCTCTTGAAGAAGCTGATGACGGCGTTCTCGACCTTGAGGCGGGTGAGCCCGAGGACGGACAGGCCGATGACGAGGACGGCCGCCGCATAGACGAAGACCTGGCGCTTCACGTCGAGCCGGTAGAGCCAGCGAAGGAAGGCGAGCACGGGCGAGCGCTTGGTGTCGAGGTCCCCGTGCTGGTCGGCCGGGTCAGCGGCGTCGTTCTCTGCGCCTTTCTTGTTTTTCTTCTTCGGCAGGGGCAGGAGGACCAGGAGCGCGGGCAGCAGGGTGAGCGAGAGGATAATGAGCCCCAGGAGCCCGAAGCAGGAAAAGAAGGCGAACTCGCGGATCATGTCGATGCGGTTAAGCGCCAGCGAGCCGAAGCCGATCAGCGTGGTGGCGCCGGCGAGGAAGACGGGCAGGCTGACGCGGAAGAGCGTCGAGGTGACGATCTCTTTTTTGAGGCGGCGTCCCTCTTCTGCCTCCTCGAAGAACTCGCTCACGACGTGGAGCGCGTAGGCGTTGCCGATGGCGATGAGCAGCGTGGGGATGACCACGGTAATCATGTTGAGGTAGGCGCCCATGAGCGTCATGAGGCCGAAGGTCCAGACGTAGGCGACGCCGGCCGAGATCAGCGGCAGCACCACGCCGCGCACCTTGCGGAAGCAGACGGCGAGGATGATGACGATTAGGCCGAGGGTGAAGCCGCTCAGCGTCTTGAGGTCGGCCTGAAGGTACTGCACGACCTCGTCGGCGATCACCGGGCTGCCGATTTGGTAGACGAGCTTCGCCTCGCCCTTCTCGACGCCGAGCTCCGCGTTGGCCGCGTCCACGATCTCGCGGACGATCGTGACGACGTCCTCGCCGTTCGAGCCGATGATGATGGTGACGGTGGTAGCGTCGAGCTGCTTGGTAATGAGGTTGTTGGCGAACAGGTTGACGCCCTCGAGGAACTGCTGGAAGAACGCCTGCCGTTCCTCCTCGGTGTCAATGTCTTTGAGCCGCTCGTAGAGCACGCGGATGGTGCCGATGCGGCCGAACTTGGGGGTGTTGCGGATGGTCTCGATCCGCTCGTAGAGTTCCTGCTGGGTGTCGGTGAGGCCGACGACCTTGCGCACGGGCGTGATATCGTCCGCCCTGGCCTCGGCCTCCGCCTGGCTCAAGCCGCTGTCGGTGAGATCGTCCCGGATGCTCTTCCGGATGCGCCTGTTGACGCCGTTGTATTTCCCGGACTGGAGCTTCGCCTCGGCTTCGGCTTCCGCCTCGGCCGCGGTTTTGGTCTCGTCCTTCCTCAGGCTTCTCTCGATGAGTCGTTTCTTGAGCTCCTCGCGTTCGCGGTTGTCCGCTTCCGTGTCTTTGGTTTCTGGGAAGCCGTTGATGCGGTCGGTGATGTCCCAGACGACGTCGAAGACCTCGGTATCGAGGACGGTTTTGCCCTTGGGGGCCTTGACGACGATGAGGATGAGCTCGTCCTTGCCGAACATCTTGACGAACTTGTTGTAGAAGACCGTCGAGGGGAGGTTCTTGATCAGGACCTTTTCGGTGGGGTTGCGGGTCTCGGGCACGCCCTTGATGAGGAGCGCGGCGGCGAAAAACGCCGTGACAATCCCGATGAGGACGATGACGACGACGGCGTGGCTGACGATCCAGGCGAGCAGGGCGCGGAGGCGATTCATGCGGGTTCCTCTTCTGCTCCGTCGGGTGCCGAAGGGTCTATGTATCGTCGAGGGGCACGCGAAGTCAACGGAATTCTCGCCCGAGCGGCCCGCGCAGGCGCGTGTTGCGGCGCGTGGGGCCCGTCGGAGTACGTGCTGTGGCCCCCGGCGGGAAAAAAGTCGCGAAAAAGCGGTAAAGCGGGCCTCGGCTGCGCCGATATGGGTAATGCAGAACAGGTCCCCCTTCTTTCCAGCATCCGGCCTGGGGGCTCCGGTCTTCGGGCCGAGAAATGGCGCAAGGGGCGAGCGGTGGGTAATTACAGGAAAGTCTGATGACACAATCTCTGCCTAGGAACCCATGACAGTTCTCGCCTCTGCGCCGGACTTATCCGGAGCAGGCACGGCGCCCGCCGTGCCTGCTCTTTTTTCTGCCCGTATTTTTTCTGCCCACGGTTGGAGGGTTGCTTGATGCGGACGCCAGGAACCAGTAGCATCACGGTCAACGGCACGCGGGACCCATGCTTCAGGGAGGCGACGATGACGGGCGCGACGCGGACCCTCGAGGCGAGCGGCCACCTGATTGATTCGGGGCTGATGGCCGCGATTATGGACGCGGTGATCCTGAGCGGGGCTGAGTTCGAGATCGCCGAGTTCGAGATCGGCCGGACGAACCAGGACGCCTCACGCCTGGTGATCACCGTGAGCGCGCCGAGCGCCGAGCGGCTCGAGGCGCTCGTGGGCGAGCTGCACCGGCTCGGGTGCTTCGCGGCCGAAGCGCCGGGCGTCACGCTCAAGGCTGCGGAACGAGACGGGACGGCGCCGCCCGACTTCTACTCGACGACGAACGCGGCGACGCTGGTGCGCATCGGGGGCGAGTGGGTCCCCGTGGCGAGCCAGCGGATGGACTCGGTGATCGTGGTCGAGGACGGCCGGCCCGCGTGCCGGCTGCTGCGCGAGGTCAGGCAGGGCGACCGGATCGTGTGCGGGTACGAGGGTGTGCGCGTGGTTCCGGAATTCAAGGCGCGTGACCGGAGCGAGTTCAGCTTCATGTCGAGCGAGATCAGCTCGGAGCGCAAGGTGGAGCTCGCCGTCCGCGACCTGGCCAAGATGATGCGCGAGGTGGTCGCGCGGAAGGGCCGGATCGTCGTCGTGGCGGGCCCGGTGGTGGTGCACACGGGCGGGGCCGACGACCTGGCGGCGCTGGTCCGGGGCGGCTACGTCCAGGCGCTGCTCGGTGGTAACGCCGTCGCCGTGCACGACATCGAGGGGGCGCTCTTCAACACGTCGCTGGGTGTGGACCTCAGGACGGGCCGGCCCGTGGACGCCGGCCACCGCAACCACATGGCGGCCATCAACGCCGTACGCGGCGCCGGCGGGATCAAGGCGGCGGTGCACAGCGGGCTCGTGAAATCCGGCATCATGTACGAGTGCGTCGTCAACAACGTGCCGTTCGTGCTGGCGGGCAGCCTGCGCGACGACGGGCCCCTGCCTGAGGTCATCATGGACCTCTACGAGGCGCAGGCCGCGTACACGAAAGCGCTGGCAGGCGCCGAGCTGGTGCTCATGCTTGCCTCGATGCTGCACTCGATCGCCGTGGGCAACATGCTACCATCGTCGGCTACGACCGTATGCGTGGACATCAACCCGGCGGTGGTGACCAAGCTCAACGACCGCGGCAGCGGCCAGGCACTGGGCATCGTGACCGACGTTGGTCTTTTCCTCAACCTGCTCGCCCGGGAACTCGGGTAGAGGAGTCGCCACAGATTTCACAGATTCGACAGATGCGGAATCCTGTCTCTGCGCGCTCTGCGCCTCTGCGAGAGGTTCTTCTCAGTCTTCCTTGATCTCTCGCAGAGGCGCAGAGCGCGCAGAGAAGGCACTACAACCGGGGCGTTAGGGCTGGGCGGCGGGGGGACGCGTCCACGCCGTTGGGCTCCATCGTGAGCCGGTTGCAGCCGTCGCGGGAAGGACAAATGCATGCCGGGCAGATTTACTCATCGAAGGCCGACGCGGACAAGCATGCCGGCACGGGAACAAGCAACCTAGACGTCGTCATGAACCTTCTGAGGCGGCTCGCGGGCGCTCGTGAAAAGATCAGATCAATATGCCGTGGACCCTCGGGATAATGAACGCCCGCTCACTTGAGGTACCTCCGAGGCGCCCTCATTGCTGATACACTCTTTAGGTAATCCCCCAGGTCTTGCTTGGCCCACTTGTAGAGGGTCAACATCAGCGATCTGTTCGGGTCGTTCGGATATCGCCGCAAGTACGTCTCCATTGTCTCGTAGCCCTTCTCATTCTCCCCACTAAAGAAGAAACACATGCTGGCACTGTGAGCGGCCGCGAAAGGAATCCCGTCAGGATCCCTGTACTCGGGAACCTGTCTGTCGGCAGGGGAGAGCTCTTCGTACCAGTCGATGAGCGCGAGGTACCATTCCGCCGCACTACGGTAGTCACCCAAGAGCTTGAGGCTACCCGCGATGTAATCGGCTTTTGCGAACCGGAGCTTCGTATTTCCTGGTTCCTTGCGCAGGGCTTCTACCCGGCGCTTGGTGTCGGCGAGAAGCTCGCGCCCCGCCTTGCTCAGGCTTGCGTCGGTGACTCGTATTGGCGGAAGATCGGCCTCGGCCGTAGACGCGCCGTTGGATCGCTTCGAGTAGTACCCAAAGTACCACCAGGCGACGAGTCCCAAGATGATGAGGATTGCCAGCAGCTTCTTCACCTCGGCACACCTCCTCTGGAATCATGAAGTGAACCATAATTATTATCTGCTGCGGGAGGGGAGTGTCAAGGGCGAAAGGTTCCCCACGGTGCCGGAGTCGGCGTCTTCCTCAACCTCCTCGCCCGGGAACTCGGGTAGAGGAGGCGCCACAGATCTCACAGATTCGACAGATCCGGATTCCTGTCTCTGCGCGCTCTGCGCCTCTGCGAGAGGTTATTCTCCGTCTTCCTTGATTTCTCGCAGAGGCGCAGAGCGCGCAGAGAAGGCACTACAACCGGGGCGTTGTGGCTGGGCGGCGGGGGGAGGCGTCCACGCCGTTGAGGAAGTCGCGGAGGATGGCGCCCTGGGCGTGGGCCGGGGGGTCGAAGCCGAGCAGGCGGCAGAGCGTCGGGACGACGTCGGTCATGTGGGCGTGACCGAGATGGGCGGGGTCGCGGAGATAGCCGGGCTTCACGCCCGGGCCGGCGGCCGTGATGAACGCGAGGACGCTGGCGAAGTCGGTGTGGGCGGTGGGGAACTGCGGTCCGTGGTTGGCGCCGGAACCGGGGGCGAGCGCGGTGCCGTCCGGGAGCGTCGTCCAGGCGTAGCCCTTTTCGTACACGACGGCGACGTCGCCAACGTCCGGCCCCCAGAATCCGAGCGGGTAGGCATCCTCGCGCTTGAGGACGACGGCCATCACCGTGCGGCCGGTCTCGTCGTCCACCCAGGTTCGCAGGTCGCGCACGAGACGGTTGCGGATACGTTCGTATTCCTCGCCCGAGGCGTTGACGGTGAGGTCGAGGCCGAGGCCGGGCTTCCTGAACGCCGTGGTTTTGTCCCAGTCGATGGCGTCGAAGGAGATGGCGGGATTGCGGTCGAGGGCGGGGTCCTTCTCGACAGCGGCCTGCGCGCGGTCCTTCAGGACGAGGTATCCCTTCTCGACGAGCCAGCGGTTGACGTCCACCATCCGCTGGTTTGGCGAGTTGCCGTGGTCGGAGACGACGACGATGAGGTCCGTGTCTTTCGCGTCCCGTGTCAGCGTCTCGATCAGGCCGTCCACGATCCGATGGCCGCTGCGAAGCACCTCCATGTGCGCGGCGGCCTCGGCCTCGACGTATGCAGGCGAGGCGGGGTCGGCGCCCGCGAGGTGCAGGTGCAGGAGGTGGTCAATGATATGGAAGTGGCAGTAGAAGAACGTGTAGCCGTGCTGCTCCATCAGGAAGCGGCCCGCCTCGGCGATCCATTGGGCCCTGCGCGTCCAGGCGTCGAGGTCGGAGGCCTCGAAACTGAGCGGGTAGGGGCCGAAGCGCTCGACGAGCTCGCGGCCCATCTCCGGCGGCTCGGCGAGCCTCTCCGGGGTCGAGTACTGCGGATGCAGCGGGTTGCCGAACGAGTTGTCCACGGCGCAGCCGTTCTTGAGCGGCAGCGGCATCGAGGCGGGATAGTTGAAGAGGCAGATACGGTGGCCGGCGCGTTCGGCGGCCTCCCAGATCGTCTCGGCGTTGAGCGCGCACGAGGTAAACGAGGAGACTTCCCGGCCGTCGGGCATCGTGACCGTCCAGCCGGGCTCGCCGTGGGTGCCGGGATACGCGCCGGTGCAGAGGGTGGCCCAGTTCGTCGGCGTGTAGGCCGGGAAGCAGGGGAAGATCTCCGTGGAGGCGCCGCGCTCGCGCAGCGCCTTGAGCCGGGGCATCTCGCCCTCGGCGATGAAGTGCGACGACATCGGCCAGTTCATGCCGTCAATGCCGATGAAAAAGAGCCGTTTCGCGTGCGCCATGCTGCCAACCTCCTGGTGTGTCCGGTATTGCGCCGCACCTTACCATGTGAGCGGAGGTCGGTGTACCTCGGAATCGGCTGGAGCGGGACGTGCGTGGTGGGTGGGCGTGCTTGCCCGGGCGTGTTCAGCGAGGCGGGCGCTTGGCGGGGGGGCGGACGGTGCGGCCCTTGTGTGGGACGGGCCTGAAGGTGTCGCGCTGGTCGAGGGTGGCGTACCAGTACACGGTCGCGGCGTAGTCTTTGTTCTGGGCGTAGTTCTCGATGGTGACCTTGATGGATTTCTGGAACGGGATGTTGTCGGTGATCTGCCAGCGGTTGACGGACGTGTAGTTGCCGTTGCCGGGGCCTTCACACAGCGTCTGGTTGTGGTAGCAGTTGACAAAAAGTTCGGTCGAGCACCACGCATAGCCGAAGTAGTCCTCGGTGCCCGTGCCGAAGGTGCTGGGGAAGCTCTCGCCGTCCACCCAGATCTTCTCGTCGCCCTCGCCCCACCAGCCGCGCTCGGGGTTCCAGATGGTGAGCATGGCGCCGCAGTACCGGCCGCGGCCCCGGGTCTCGAGCAGCGGCCAGTCGAACGTCTTGCATGGGTCGTCGCGTCGCCATTTGGCGTGGAAGTAGCCGATGTTGCGGTTCCAGCCGATGGGGCCGTACACGATCCGGTAGGCGATGGAGATGTCGAGCTCGCCGTCGTTGACGAGCTCGACGAGGGCGTTGCGCGCGAACGGCATGGGCCAGTACGAGTAGTACCCGTCGTCGTCGCTCATTCCAAGGGGCAGCGAGGAGTACTCGTTGATACCGGGACTGGTGCCGAAGAAATCGCCGAGCGGGCACCAGACGCTTGCCGGCGTGTGATTGTCCCAGGTGATTCGCAGCACGAGGTCGCGCAGCGCCTCGCGCTTCTTGCCTGAGAAGATGCGGGCGCGGAAGCGGTAGATGGCCGCGGGGCCTTGGAGCCGCGCGATGACGGCGGTCTTGCCGGCTTTGATCTCGATCCGGTTGCCGACCGCGGCGGTCCGGTCGAGGGTGAGGGGGTATTTCTCGCACGCTTTGAGCGTCTTGCACGCCTGGTCGAAGCGCTTCTTCTCCTCGGCGGTCAGGGGGAGGTGGAACGATTCGACCTGCGTGCCGGGCGGGTAGGTGCGGTAGGTGACGTGGTAGTACATGGCGCCTGGATTCTCGACGACGACCTTGCAGCTCTGCTGGTACGGGATCGGGACGTAGATGTTGGCGCCCCTGGCGCGGAGGCCGACGAGCGGTTCGACGAACGGGTACTTGGCGCCGTAGATGAGCTGCTTGAAGTCGAACGCCAGGACCGGTTTCTCCGCGCCGTCAATGAAGATCTTGAGGGTGCCCTCGGGGTTGGCGGACCAGATCCGGTGGATGACGCCGGGGCCTTTCATGTCGGCGAGGACCTTGCCTTCGGGGTCGTCGCGCAGGAAGTGGCCTCGGTCGTTGTTGGCCCGCCAGGTTTCTTTTTTCAGGCTCGCGCGGTCGAAGCTGGAGAACTGCTTGCAGGTCTCGCCGGGCGCCGGGAGGATGGCGACGCGGCGCAGGTCTGTGAGCTCGTCAATGAAGTCGGTGTAGCGTTTCTGGGTGCCCGGTGCGGCGGCGTCGGCGGCCGCCCACGCCAGCGCGCCGAGCAGCGCGGCGGTCAGCACGGTGTGCCCTCTCATGGTTGTCGCCCCCTGGGTTTTCGAGGAATGGCTCGCGAGGAAGCATAGCGGGCGCGGGTGTGCCGCGTCAAGCCGCGGGCCTTGGCGTGCGGAACGGCGTGTGGCATAATGAAGGCGACGGAGAACTGAGACGCAGGAGGACGAGCAGGTGGCGGTCAGTAAGAACGGGGCCAGTAAGACTACGGACTGTAAGAACTTCGAGCAGAACATGCAGCGGTGCAACTGCACCTACGAGCCGTGCAGCCGGAAGGGCACCTGTTGCGAATGCATCACTTACCATTGGCGACTGGGCGAGCTGCCGGCCTGCTTTTTTTCCAACGACGTGGAGCGCACGTACGACCGTTCGATCGCGGCCTTCGTCCGGAGCGTCAAGAAATAGGCCACCCCACCCGGCCCGTTATCCGTCCTTGCGGATGCACAGGGTGAGGGTGGGCAGCAGCGCCGCGATCGGCACGCCGAGCGGCCGGAGCACGCGCTCCAGGACGCGGTATCCTGCCCGGATGGCGAGCTTGACGAGCCGCCGCCAGCCGGTCTCCTTCTTGATCCAGTAGCAGAAGAAGTCGTTGACGCAGTGCCGGTTGGTGCGCGTCAGGTCCACGGGCCGGCCGCCGGTGGTGCGGATGCGCCGGAGCACCTCGTGATACGACACGCCGATGAAGCCGAGGTCGATCAGCGCTTCGTTCGAGTTTGCTGCGAGCTTCCGGCGCGAGAGCGCTCGAGCGAGCGGCGCGCCCAGCTTGAGGGGCAGCCAGTGGACGAAGGGGAGCCAGCTCGTGTGGCCGTCGAACGGGAAGAACCGGTTGGGCGTGTCGCGGATGAACAGCCGCCCGCCCGTGCGCAGCACGCGCCACATCTGGTTGAGGTAAAAGGCGCGCCGGCGCGGATGGATGTGCTCGATCACGCCGCTGCACGTGACGATGTCGAAGCGCTCGTCCGGGAAGGGCAGCGGCTTATGAAGGTCTATCGTGCTCGCGGTCACGCGGCTCGCCATGCCGAGCTCGGGGATGAGGGCCTGGGCGATCTCGACAAAGCCGGGGTTGATGTCCACCCCGGTTATTCGCGCCTGGGGGAGGATGCGAGCGAGGCTGATCGAGGCGCCGCCGGCACCGCAGCCATAGTCGAGGACCTCGCACGGGCCCGTGTCGGGATCCACGTATCGCGTGATCAGGCGCCGCATTGGGCCGAGCACGTAGTCCGGCTGGCTTTCCTTGTCGATCGTGTTCTTGACGCCGCTGATGCCCTTGTTGCGGGCGATCAGCCGGATAAGCGGCTCGCTGTACGTGGTTTCGAACATCAGGTGGGGGGACATCTTCTTGTCGAACGCGTAGAGGCAGCCGAACAGTTCGACCCGCCTCGCGTGTCCCAGGTCGGTGATGACGATTCGGGGTTGTTCAGCGCTCATGGTCCGGATGCCTGGCCGGTGCGTTGTCAGCATTTCCCACGAAGCATACACGAGCTGTGCGGCGTTCTCCTAGCCCGGATTTCTCACGGACAGACGGCGCGAGGCCAAAAAATAGGGACAGGCACCTATTTTCCCCTCTCTTGCCGCGGTGAATGCCCCCAGCGTCTGCGAGAAAATAGGTGCCTGTCCCTATTTTTCCGGCACGCCGCGGGGTGGTTGACGGCCCTTCGGGCGGGTAGTATCGTGGGCGACAGGACAAGACCGGGACGAATCCACAGGGAGACGGACTCTCATGCGAAGGCTCAGGATCGTTGGCCTGGCTTTCTGCCTCATTGCGCTGACCGGCTGCATCGCCCACGTCGAGATCGCCGGCGAGGTGATGGGCACCACGATGAAGATCGAGGCCGTGTCGCGCTCGCTCTCGAAGGACGAGCTGAACCGGGCGGTGCTCGACGCGATCGAGGCGGCCAAGAAGGTGGACGGCCTGATGAGCACGTGGAGGGACGACAGCGAGATCTCGAAGCTCAACCGGGCCGGGCCGGGCGAGTGGGTGGCGCTGAGCCCCGAGACGTACGAGGTGCTCGTCAAGGCCGTCAACGTGTCGAAGAAGACCGGCGGTGCGTTCGACGTGACCGTGGGCCCGCTGGTGGACCTGTGGGGTTTCGGGGCGAAGTCGCCGGCGGTGGTCACCAAGGCGCCGACCGACGAGCAGGTCGAGGCGGCGAAGGCGGCCGTCGGTTATGAGCACATCCTGGTTGATGCGAACAACCGGCGCGCCGCGCGCGACGCCGCGGGCGTCGAGGTGGATCTCGGGGGCATCGCCAAGGGGTACGCGGTGGACCTGGCGATCGCCGTGCTGAAGGACCGGGGCGTGAAGGACGCGCTCGTCGAGATCGGCGGGGAGACGGCGGCGATCGGCCTGACGGAAAAGGGCGAGCCGTGGCTGATCGGCATCCGTCATCCGAACCGGCCGCCGCCGCGGTTCCTCACGACGGTCGGACTGGAGAACGGCGTGATCGCCACCTCGGGCGATTACTTCAACGTGTACGAGCTCAAGGGCCGGCTCTATTCGCACATCATTGATCCCACGACGGGCAAGCCGATCACGAACAACGTGTGCAGTGTCACGGTGCTCGCCAAGGAGTGCGCGCTGGCCGACGCGCTGGCCACCGGGCTGATGGTCATGGGGCCCGAGGAGGGGATGAAGCTCGTGGAATCCATGCCCGGGGTCGAGGCCATCATCGCCTGGCGCACGGGCAAGGACACGATCGAGGCGAAAGCCAGCCGCGGCGCCCGGCGCTACCGGCTGAGCCCGTAGCGCGGGCGCAACGCGGGGGAACATTCCCGCGGCGCTGTTGTCAAAACGGACGTGACATTACACGGGCCAGGAACACAGTGCAAAGGAACGCTGACCCCAGCGGAGTGAAGGTCTGAGGAGGTCTCAGGAGGTTCGAGATGAAGACGATGCGGATTGTGCTGTTTGCCGTCGTCGCGGCGTGCTGCGCGGGCGCCGCGTTCGGTGACGGGTTCTTGATTGCGCCGCGGCCGGATGTGCCGGTCTACGAGACGTACAACGTCAAGTACCACCGCGTGAACGTGGAGATCAAGGACCAGATCGCGCGCACGACGATTGACCAGGTGTTCGAGAACCCCGGCAAGCGCCCGATCGAGGTGAGCTACATCTTCCCGATCCCGGCCGGGGCGTCCATCTCGTCGTTCAGCATGTTTGTCGGCGACACGGAGCTCAAGGGCACGGTGCTCGACAAGGACGAGGCGCGCAAGATCTACGAGGAGATCGTCCGCCAAAAGAAGGACCCGGCGCTGCTCGAGTACGTCGGCTCTGGGTTGATCAAGACGAGCGTGTTCCCGATCCCGCCCGGCGAATCGCGCACGAACCGCATGGTGTACGAGGAGGTGCTCAAGCGCGACGGCGACCTCGTCGAGTACGTTTATCCGCTGAACACGGAGAAGTTCAGCAAGCAGAACCTCGAGGAGGTGACGGTGAACGTGTCGCTCACGAGCACGGCGCCGATCAAGAACGTGTTCTCGCCGACGCACGACGTGCGGGTCGAGCGGTTCACGGATTTCCGCGCCACGGCGACGTGGACCGAGCGCGGCACGAAGCCGGACATGGACTACAAGCTGTACTACTCGACGTCGGAGCACGAGGTCGGCGCGTCGGTCATCTGCTTCCGGCCCGACGCGGGGAAGCCGGGTTACTTCCTGCTGCTCGCGTCGCCGAAGGCGGAGATTGATGAGAGCACGATCGTGCCGAAGAACGTGATTTGCGTGCTCGACCGCTCGGGCAGCATGAACAGCAGCGGCAAGATTGACCAGGCCAAGGGCGCGCTCGAATTCGTCGTCAACAGCCTGAATCAGGACGACCGGTTCGCGCTGGTGAGCTACAACGATTCGATTGACGTGATGAGCGCCGAGCTCAAGGCCAATACGAAGGAGAACCGCGACGCGGCGCTCGCCTACGTCGAGGAGCTGCGCGCCACGGGCGGGACGAACATCCGCGACGCGCTGCTCGCGGCGCTCAAGCTGGCGCAGACCGGTGATCGGCCAAACATGATCATTTTCCTCACTGACGGGCTGCCGACGGTGGGTGAGCGGAACGTCGAGCGGATCGCCGAGAGCGTCGCGAAGGCGAACGCGGCGAACGCGCGCCTGTTCGTCTTCGGCGTGGGCTACGACGTGAACGCCGTGCTGCTCGACAAGCTCTCGAGCCAGAACCACGGCATCTCGGAGTACGTGCGGCCGAAAGAGGACATCGAGGTCAAGGTGTCGAGCTTCTACGCGAAGGTGCAGAACCCCGTGCTGACCGACGTGGCGCTCGATTTCGGCGGGCTCGCCGTGACCGATGTGTTGCCCACGGTGCTGCCGGACCTGTTCAAGGGCGGGCAGCTCGTCGTGGCGGGCCGGTATCGCGAGCCGATGAAGGCGACGGTCACGATCAAGGGCACGCTGCAGAACAAGGATGCTGCGTTCGGGTACCCGCTGGAGTTCAAGGCCGAGACGGACGCGACGGCGAACAACTTCGTGGCGCGGCTGTGGGCGTCGAAGAAGATCGGGTACCTGATCGACCAGATGCGCGTGCACGGCCGGAGCCAGGAGCTCGTGGACGAGATCGTCCGGCTCAGCAAGGAGTTCGGCATTATCACGGAGTACACGTCGTTCCTCGTCGAGGCTGACGAGGAGATGGCGCCCGGCGCGGCCGTGGACATGGCGCGCGGCCGGTTTTCGCGGGGGCTGGCCGTTGAAGGCGGCGGCTGGGGCGTGGCGCAGGCCGAGAACGCCAAGGCGATGCAGCACGGCAACCAGGTCAATCTCAAGAACGTCTACTACGACGCGAGCGGCAAGCAGGTCCAGTACGACATGGTGCAGAACATCGGGGCCAAGGCGTTTTACCGGCGCAAGGGCTTCTGGGTTGATGCCGCGTTCGACACGGAGACGCAGAAACCGATCGAGGTCGTGCAGTTCAGCACAGAATTTTTCGAGCTGAGCCGCAAGCTCGGCCGCGACAACCAGTACCTGGCCTTCGCCGATAACATCATCGTCAACATCGGCGGCCAGGCCTACCGGATCGTCGCTCCCGAGGAGGGAGATGGCGAGTAGGGTAGGCCCCGGACCATTCTAAGCCGCGGCGCCGGGACGCGTTCTCAGCGCCGCGTGCGGTTCCTCATGCGGCTGCAAGAAAAAGGAGTGGCTAGTGTTCTGGCCAAAGTTCGATGTTTGAAAGGAGCGACAAGTGAGGGGATTCTTGGCGTTACTCCTTGCTGTCGGGATCGTTGCGGGATGTCAGCAAGAAAGGACGAGCGGAACCGCCCCGGCGGATGCCGAAAGGATTCACAGCCTTTTGAGTGACTTGGCGGCAGAAGACGAGACGGTTTGGCGCCAGGCGTATCAGCAAGTAGTGAAGATCGGAAAGCCCGCGGTTCCTTTCCTTGCAGAAGCCTTGGATGACCCCGGGAAGAACGTGCGGTGGCGCGCCACACAGGCACTTGGGGAGATTGGTGGGCCGGAGGTAATCCCGCCGCTTCTCGTGGCGCTTGAGGATAATGATCTGAGTGTCCTGAGTGCCGCAGCTTACCACCTGCAAAAGTGCGGCGGCGGGAACCCTGAAGTCGTTGTTGCTTTGAAAGGAAGGCTGCACGATCCCGATCCTGTAGTAGTTTATTGCATGATACTGGGGATGAGAGACTGCGGAGAGACCGGATATAGGGATGACGATGGTCTCGTGGATGCTCTGTGCAAGCACCTGAAGAGCGCAGACCAGCAACACCGGGAGTATGCCATACTGTCGCTCGGGATCATTGGTAGCCGCCGTGCATGTGTGCCGCTTGTTGAGCTTATTGCGGATACGAAGACCAAATCAAATAACATGCGAAGCCGCGCGGGGCGTGCGCTGGCGGAGATTGGGTCGGATGACGCTGTGCCGTTGCTCTTTGAGCTGGTAAAGGACGACGATCAGGAGAAAGGCATCCGGATTGTGGCAGCCAAGACGCTGGGGAATATTGGGTCACATGACGCTATGCCGTTGTTCCTGGAGTTGTTAGAGGACGAACATCAGGAGGGATACATCTGGCTTGAGGCAGGCAAGGCGCTGGCAAAGTTTGGTGACACGAGCATCAATGAGAGTGTATTGCCGTTGACGAAATCGCGGCATAAATGGCTTCGCAGGGCAGCGGTAGTTGCTTTGGGGTTTCCCGGCAACGTCTCGGCGCTTGAGAGATTGATCGAGATTGCTCGTGACGAGAAGGAAGACCTTTTCGTGAGGGAGCCTGCGCTGATTTCGCTTGGCCAAATTGGCGACGCTAGGGCTGTCGATGTTCTTGGTGGGGTTCTTCTGGCAGAGGACTACTCATTGAGAAGAGCGGCTGCCCGTGCGTTAGGCGAGATCAAGTCGTCAAAAGCCGTGCCGGCCTTGCTCGATGCGCTCAACGATTCCGACGTACGGGTAGTTATGGAGGCGACAAGATCCCTGGCCAAGATTAGCGATAAGAAGGCAGCGCCCGGAATTCTTGAGCTCTTCGACAGAGAGAATGCGCTGGAAGTTGGGGATGCTGCCATAGAAACCGGCAATCTCGCCACGGTGGCCTACCGCGCGTTGCTTGAGTTGATGAAAGATGAAGCCGTGCCGACAAAACTGGAGTATGTTTACAGCCGGGATGAGCTCAAGGCTGCGCGGAAAGCATGGCGTGCTGTGATCAAGAAGTCCGCTTCGGAGTAACAACTGGTACAGCTACGGCAGGGCGTTGAGGAGGCGGTCGAGGTCTTTGGGGGTGTTGTAGAAATGGGGTGAGGCGCGGAGGCGACCGTCGCGGTAGGCGATGACGATTTGCTGCTTGCGCAGCTCGACCTGGATTGGCCTGAGGTCGAGGCCTTCCTTGTAGAACGAGACGATGGGCGACTTTTCCGTGGGTTGCCTCGACGAGAAGATCGTGTAGCCTTTCGATTCGAGCCCGTCGCAGAGGTAATCGCTCAGGGCGAGAGCGCGGGCCTCGATCAGCGGGATGCCGATGTCCAGGAGCATCTCGAGCGAGCCGTGCAGCGCGTGGAGGCCCGCGTTGTTGAGCGATCCGCACTCGAAGCGCCCCGCGTCCGGCTGCAGCGTCGGGTCGTAATCGAGGAAGGCGTTCGGGTTCACGACGCTGAGCCACCCCTTCTCCGTCACCGCAACCTCATCGAGCTTCGCCTCGTCGAGGAAAAAGATTGCGATCCCCTCCGGCGCGAGGAGCCACTTGTGGCCGTCGGCGGCGAGCGCGTGCACGCTGGCGGCCTTCACATCGAGGTCGAGGACGCCGACGCTCTGGATGCCGTCAACGAAGAAAAAGATACCGCGCGTGCGGCAGAGGGCGCCGATGCGCTCGAGGTCGTGGCGAAAGCCGCTGCTGAACTCGACGCTGCTCAGTGCGATGACACGGGTGCGGTCGTCCACGAGCGCCTCGACCAACTCGGGCGGGATGCGGCCGTCCTGCTGCTCCTTCGCCAGGCGCAGCTCGACGCCCTTGAGCTTCAGGTTCTCCCACGGGTAGTAGTTCGCGGGGAACTCGACGTTCGTGGTCACGACGTTGTCGCCGGGTTCAAAGGCGAAACCGTTGGCGATGAAGCTGATGCCCTCCGACGTGTTTTTGGCAAACGCGATCTCTGCCGGCGCGCAGTGGAGCAGCTGCGCGGCAAGCGCGCGCGTCTCGTCCGCCCGCGTGCCCCAGGTCGGCTCCTTGATCTCGCCGTGGAGGTTGGCTTCCTCAGCGTAGCGGCGCAGGCCGTCGGCAGCGGGGTCGCAGATCGGGGCGACGGCGGCGTTGTCGAGGTAGACGTAGCGTTTCGAGACAGAGACCTTGGCGATGTGGTGTGCGAACGCGTCGTCGTCGATGGCGGCATTCATCGCAGCGGCATGGTGTAGAGTTCTTCGAACCGGTCCACGACCGTTTCCCAGTCGTACTCGCGCCTGACGCGCGCGATGCCCTTGTCGCGTTCGGCGCGCACGAGGTCGGGTTGCTCGACGAGGTGGGCGAGCTTTGCAGCGAGGTCGTCAACGTCCGTGCTGCGGAAGGTGTAGCCGCAGTCGCCGAGCGCCTCGCGTGATGCCTCGATGTCGCTTGCGAGCACGCACCGGCCATACGAGAGCGCCTGGAGCAGGGAGTGGGGCAAGCCCTCGATCTCCGACGGCAGGACGTAGAGGTAGGCGTTGCTGAACAGCTCCTCCATTTCCTCGTCGGTGACGAAGCCGGTGAAGAGGACGTCGTCGCCCGCGGTGCGCTGCAGGGCCTCGGCGTAGTCGCGCTCGAACATGGTGCCGCCGGCGACGACGAGCTTCATCGGCGGCCGGACGCGCTTGTAGGCCTCGACGAGATAATGGGCGCCCTTTTCCTGCGTGATGCGGCTGAGGAAGAGGATGTAGCGCTCCGGCTCGAGGCCCCAGCGGCGCGCGTGGTTGAGCGGGCGCGGGGGCTTCATCTCGACGCCGGTCGGCACGTAGTAGGCCGGCCGCGCGTAGGCCTTCTCATAGTAACGCTGGAGTTCCTGCGAGACCGTCGTCGTGACGTGGGCGAAGTGTGCCGAGCAGTACGCGCCGGCGAGGAGCACGCGCTGGGCGAAGCCGCCCCACTTGGCGCGCGACCAGTCGAGGCCGTGCACCGTGGCGACGATGCGCGCGCGGCGCGTGTAGTACGCGAGCGGCGCGAGCAGGCATGGCCCCACGCTGTGGAAGTGCATCACGTCGTACGATCGCCCGAACGAGTCGAAGGCGGCGAGGACCGTGTGAAGGATGTTGTCGAGGTGTTTCGAGTGCACCGTCGGCAGCAGCTTCAAGCGGACGCCTTTGTACGTGCGCAGGTGACCGAGGCGCGCGGGCGTCTCGACGTCGGGCTTGGCCCACTCGTCGCGGATGTAGCTGCGGCAGTACACGGTCAGGTCGTGGCCGCGTGCGGCGAGGCGGGTGGCGACCTGCTCCGAAAAGTTTTCGGCGCCGCCGAGCGAGCCGGGAAAGCCCCGGATGCCCAGCATGACGATACGGAGGGGGCGTGCCACGTCAGCCCTCCTGGCGCAGGGTCTCGAGGAACCAGTAGGCGAGGCAGTGGCAGACGACGCAGTGCGCGTCCTCGACCTTGCCGTACTCGCCGTTCTCGACGTAGATGGCCGTCTGCGCGAGCTCGCGCAGCGTGCCGCCCTTGAAGCCGCAGAGGCCGATCGTCACCCCGCCGTTGTCGTTGGCGTGGCGGATGGCGCGGAGGACGTTTTCAGAATTGCCGCTCGCGCTGATGCCGATGACGACGTCGCCGGGCTCGAAGAACGCCTTGAGCGGCACGACGAAAATGTCGGCGTAGTCGATGTCGTTCGACACGGCCATCATGAGGGGGACGTTGTCGCTGAGGTTCACGGCGCGCGCGCTCTTCCTGCCGATGGTGGTGGGCATCTTGACGAGGTCGTTGACCATGTGTGCGGCCGTGGCCGAGCTGCCGCCGTTGCCGCAGAGGAACACGCGGCGGTCGTCGGCGTACGCGGTGCGGATCGCGTCGAGTGCGGCCGCGATCGCCTCGCGGTCGAGGTGCGAGATGAGCCGCGCGGTGTCGTCGAGGTAGGTGTCGAGGAACGTCATGGAACCCTCCTGTTATGTTCTGAGGATGATGGACGTGACCGCGGTGTGCAGGTCCGTCGTGATGAAGTCCGGGATCGCGTGATCGCCGGCGTGCAGTTTCGTGGGGGGGAGCTCGCGCGCGATGAGAATCGTGCGGCAGCCGGCCGCGTTGCCGGCGGCGATGTCGGTCAGCGTGTCGCCGACGAACCACGCTCGCTCGGGACTGAACGCGTATTTCTCGACGAGGGCGTCGATCATTCCCGTTTTGGGCTTGCGGCACGCGCAGTTGTCGTCGGGCGTATGCGTGCAGTAGTTCACGCTCTCGATCAGGCCTTGCGCCTGTTCGATGCGTGCGAGCATGGTGCGCGTGATTTCGTCGAGCTGTTGCTGCGTCATCAGGCCGCGGCCGACGGCCGACTGGTTCGAGACGATATGAACCTGGTAGCCGCGCTGGGTGAGCAGGCGGATGGCGCGCCGGGCGCCGTGGATGAGCCTGAACTGCTCGACGCGCCGCACGTAGTCGGGGCGGTCGTGGTTGATCACGCCGTCCCGGTCGAGCAGGACGACCTTGTCGCCTTCGTGGTCCTGGACGCGCGGGAGCGGCGGCATCACGGGGCCTCCTGCTCGTCGAGTTCGCGGCGGGCGATGTAGGCTTCGAACGCGGCGAGGCGCTCGGGTGTGCCGATGTCGTAGTAGCGCGTGGCGGTCGGGTAGGCGCCGAGCCGCCGCTGCGCGATGAGCTTCGGGAACACTTCCTGCTCGAGCGAGACCGCCCGGCCCGCGGGGACCATATCGAGAATCGTCTTCTTGAATATTTGCACACCAGCGTCCACGTATCCGCCCTCGTCGTGGGCGTGCTTGCTGTAGCCGGCCACGAGCTCGCCGTCACCAAGTTGAACGTTGCCGGGGGCGACCGGCTCGCTATTATCATAGACGACGAGGAGGCCGTCGAGTTCACTCCGGCGTTCGTTCCACCGGGCCTCGAGTGCGCGGTAGTCGAGCGGCAGGTAGGTATCGCCGTTGAGGACGAAGAACTCGTCGTGCACACCGGCCGCGGCGTGCTTGATCGCGCCGCCGGTGCCGAGGAGCTCGGGCTCGACGACGTACCGGATACGGCAGCCGTAGCGCGCGCCGTCGCCGACGGCGGCGACGATCTGCTCGGCGAGATGTCCGACGAGAAGGAGCACGTCCCGGACGCCGTTGGCGACGAGCATCTTGAGCAGATAGTGCAGGAAGGAATGCTCACCCACGGGCATGAGGGGCTTGGGGATGGTCTGGCTCACGGGGCGAAGCCGCGTGCCGAGTCCGCCGGCCAGGATCAATGCCTGCCGCATCACGTCCGTCGTGCTTTCCGTTTCGCTGTGCCGGGTTTCGCGTCGAGGCCGGCGATGACGGCGCGCGCCGCCACGCGCACGGCCTCGTCGCTCGTGAGCTTCGCGCGCCAGCCGAGGGCGGCGAGCCTGGAGACGTTGAAGCGCACCTGGGGGACGTCGCTCTTCCAGCCGCGGGCGCCGCCCGTGTAGCGGCGCTTGACGCGGCGCAGCCCCATCTCCTCGGTGACGATGCGGGCGATGGCGTTGACGCTCGTCGAGCCGGCGCAGCCGAGGTTGAACACGTTGACCTGCTCGTCGGCGTGGTCGAAGCCAAAGAGCATGCCGTCCACGCACTCCTTGATGTAGAGGTAGGGCTTTCGCTGCTTGCCGTCGCCGAGGATCCGGAGCTGCGTCGGGTCCTGCTTGAGGCGGGTGACGAAGTCGTAGACGACGCCGTGGGTGGCGTTGTCGCCGACGATGTTGGCGAACCGGTACATCCACGCCTGCATGTCGTAGTTGTGGCAGAACGCGGTGATGAGGCCCTCGCAGGCGAGCTTGCTGGCGCCGTAGAACGAGATCGGATGGAGGGGCCCGTAATTCTCGGTGATCCGGCGCGTGCCCGTGTCGCCGAAAATCGCCGAGCTCGACGCGAAGATGATTTCCTTGATGCCGCGCAGGCGCATGGCTTCGAGGACGTTGTAGGTGGCGAGCGTGCCCTGCTTGAGGTCCCAGTCCGTGTAGCGTTCGCCGTAGCCGATGTCGGAGTTAGCGGCCATGTGCACCACGACGTCGGCGCCGGCGAGCGCACGCTTGAGCCGGGGGAAGTCGAGCAGGTCGGCCTTGATGAACGTGAACCGCGGGCTTTTGAGGAAGGGGGCGAGGTGCTCCTTACGCCCGAGGCTCAGGTTGTCGTACACGGTGACCTTGCCGCCGCGCTTCATGAGGCGCTCGACGAGGTTGCTGCCGACGAACCCGGCGCCGCCGGTGACGAAGTAGTGCTTGCGCTTTTTCACCGTTTCACCGCTGCCTCGCTTCTCCTTCGTTGCAGGCGCCGGGGGGCGGCCTATTCATGGCCCATGCTAGCGGCGGGGCCTGAAACGAGTCAAACCGTTTCGCCGCCGGTCGGCGTCACGCGCTCACAGATGAGGATCCAGCCCAACGCCCGCCGCGTTGGGAGCGTGCGGCACGCGCGGGCGTCCCGCTCGTCGAGCGTATGGAACAGCGTCGAACCTCGTCGGATAAGGAACCGCAGCAGGAAGGTATGCAACTGCTTGAACCAGGCCCCGTTATTCTCGACGCGCGTGACGCGCAGGCCGATCCGGCCCAGTTCCCGGACGAACGGATCGAGGCGCCAGAAATGCAGATGGGGCGCGTGGCGGCTCCGTGTCTGCACCTGGTCCTCGCGGCTGGTCAGGACCGTCCGGCGCAGCGCGGCGCGAATCCGGCGGCCGACGGCCGTGTGAATCAGGAACTTGCGCGTGCGCTCCTCCCAGGTGGTCCCGTTGGGGATCGTCACGATGAGGATGCCTTCGGGCTTGAGCGCCCGGCGCAGGTCGGCGAGCAGCACAAAGGGCTCGGGGACGTGCTCGATGACCTCCGAGGCGACGATCACGTCGAAGGGCCGGTCGAGGTCGAGGTCTTCGGCGCGCGTCGTGATGAAGCTGACGCGGTCGGGGAACGGGTTGTTGGCGTTCGCGATGCGGATGGATTCCTCGTCGAGATCCGCGCCGACGACCTCGTGTCCGAGGCTGCCGAGCGGCAGGCTGATGTTGCCGCAGCCGCAGCCGACGTCGAGGATGCGCAGGCGCTGGGCGCCGCGGTCTTGCTTGTGGCGCTCGACGGCCTCGACGATGATGTCGAGCCGCAGCAGTCCCGACGGTTCACGCCCGTAGTCGGTGTAGCGGTGGTACGGTTGTGTGGCTCGCACTGGGGCCTCTGTATGTCCTGGGTGCCGTGGCCGGCGCGGGCGGTGGGCCGCGCCGCGTCAGCGTTTCCGCCTCCAGGTCTGGGTTGCATGTTCGAAGATCGCCATGAGCCGCTCGTAGACGAGGGCGGGGCTGTAGTCCGCCTCGACGAGACGCCGGCCTGCCTGCCCCATCCGGCGCGCGCGGTCCTGGTCGGCGGCCAGGGCGTCGAGCTTGGCGGCCATGTCGGTGGGGTTTCCGGGTTCAAACAGCAGTCCGTTTTCCTTGTCGTGCACGACCACGTTGATCCCCTCGACGTCGGCGCCGATGACGGGTTTGCCGCAGGCAAAGCTCTCGAGCAGCACATTGGGCAAGTTGTCGAGCCACCGTGAGGGGGCCAGTGTTGCGCGGCACCGGCGGACAAGGCGCCAGAGCTCGTCGCCGTAGCGGAGGCCGAGGAACTCGACCGGCGCGCCTGTGCCGCGGGCGGCCTGCGCCATGCATTCCTTCGCGTAGGGGCTCGAGGTGTCGCCCAGAATGAGGAGCCGGTTGTTCGTTGATTTCATCAACTGCGCCGCGCGCGGGATCAGGTCTACGCCCTTCTCGGGCGAGATCCGCCCGAAGAACAGGAAGGACCCGTCGTCTTCGGCGCCCACCTCGACCTGTGATGCGTCAATCGGCGTCGGCAGCACGTGGAGCCGGTCGCGGGGGAACCCTCGCTTCGACAGCAGCTCGCGCATGAACGGCGTGAGACATGCAAACGAATCGACCCGGTGATACACGCGAATTGCGTCCTGAAAAAACATGGCTGCGGCACGGATGGCCGACGCGCCCAGCGAGCCGCCCACACAGCGGTGCGCGATCCCGTGCCAGTACTTGCCGGGGAGACAGTCGAGACAGCGGTCCTTGCCCGGCCGGTTGAGCTTGGCGTTGGGGCAGACGAGATGGTAGTCCACAATCACGTGGACGACGGGGACACCCTCAAGATGGGCCCCGTCAACAATGCTTGGCGAGATGTAGTTCGAGACGTTCATCATGCAGACGAGGTCAATTCGCTCGCGGCGGATAACCTCACGGAGGCGGGCCTTTGCCTCCGGCCAGTAGAACGCTGCGAGGATCATCCGCGGCACGATGGCCGGGCGCAGCCGGAACTGTTCGAACTGGACAGCGTCCTCGCCCGCGGGCGGCTCCATGAAATAATGGGCATAGGGGGTCGGCTGGTTCCGCGCGAACCGGAGCGAGAGCGGCACGACGGTGTGGTCGTGAGCTTCCAGAATTCCCTTGAGGTTGAACAGGAGACGCTCCGCGCCCCCTTTCATGAAGTAGTACTTGTTGACGAACAAGACTCTCATGGCTTGCTCCCGACCGGGCGTCCCCGCGTCGAGCAGGGACGGCCGGCGCTCGACGGGACGGGCAACACACACCGGCGACTGTATATCAAAGCGGCCACGGCCCTGCAAGAAGCCACGCACGGGTCGGACAGCCTTCTTGGTGTCTCGCGCGACGCGTCCGGCACTGCACACCCTCACGCCAGGATCCGCACGGTGAGCTGCAGCGCGGCGTTCGCTACGACGGCCGCGGCGAGGTCGTCGGCGACGATGCCCAACCCGCCGGGCAGCCGTTGGAGGCAGCGGATGGGCGGGGGCTTGAGGATATCGAGAGCCCGGTTGAGCCCGAAGCCGAGCGCCCACCAGTACCAGGCGAGCCCGGCCGGGAGGAGGAAGAAGGTGATCGGGATACTCACGAACTCGTCGAGGACGATCTCGGGCGGGTCGGGGCGGTCGAACACCGTGCGGGCGCGTCCTGTGATGAGCACGGCTGCGGCCACGATTGCTAGCAGGATTGCCCCTTCGACCGCAGGGTGAAGGTTTGGTACCCGAAGCGCCAGCGCCAGCGGCACGCCGAGCAGCGCGCCAAGGGTGCCGGGCGCGATCGGGACGCGGCCGGCACCGAAGAGCGTCGCCAGCAGAACGGGCAGCGGTCGTGTCGGCCGGTGGCGCTGCGTCCCGTTGCCGGACGTGGTCTCTTTCGCCGAGGGCATTGACGCGTGCAGCGCTCATCTCCTTGTGTCGGTGCATTGGGACACGGTCCCGCGGGCCCAGTGCGGAGAGCGTTCCCGGTGCCGTCAGGCCGATGCTGCGCCGGCCTGGCCGGACGGCCTGCGGGCTCGTCCCCCGTTCGGTCTGATGTAGAGGCTCACCACCGGCTCGGCGCCGGCGAGCACCAGCGCCCGAGCAATCCAAGAGGCCGCCCAAGGGCAACGGGCCAGCAGCCGCTTGACGCGCACAGCCTCCACGGGCTGCTCGTCGCGTATTGAGAGGCGCACGAGACGCTCGAACAAGGCGCGCGCGGCGACGCCGCTTCGCCGGAGCGAGCGGGTGAGGCTCCGGCGCAGCACCACGTTGAGGTCGCCGAGGACGGAGCGGATGATTGGGTACACGTGCCCGCATGAGGCACAGGTCAGAACGCCTTCATGGATTCGCCGGTCGTGACTTGTCTGGCACACGTGTACCGTCGCCGGCCGGGCCGCAAGCGTCCCCCGGCACGCAGGGCACACGACGAAATCAGCAAGCCATTCTCTCATTGTTTACGTCGCTGCCGGATCCGCGGATGCGGTGTGTGGCCCATTGCGCAGCACACAACAGACGTTTCCCTGGAGGAAGCGGAGCCCCAGCGCGTTGATCACCGAGTCGTAGGCGAGCGCCAGGAGCCTGAGTGGTCCGAACCGGCGCAGGTAGGCCTGGATGGACGATGAATGGGCGATGCTGACGACGCTGAGGCCGCGTCGTTCGAAGGTCCGCAGCAGGGCGCGGATGCTCTTGTAGCCGTAGTGGGTTTCCCACACCTGCTTGGAGCCGGCGAACCAGGACTTCGCAAGGCGGTGGAAGGCCGTTCCCGTGCGCTTGGCAACAACGAACTCGGGGGCCGCCGGGTTGGGTACCGTGGCGATGAGGATCCCTCCGGGGGCGAGCACGCGCTGGATTTCGATCGCGGCTTTTTCCAGGTCTTTCACATGTTCGAGCACGTATGTGGAGAAGGCGATCGGGTATGAGGCCGAGGGCACTTCCGGCATTTCTTCGATGGAACGGTGCCAGGCCTGCCCGGCGTTGGGGTGGACGACGGCGCAGTCGCTGATATCAACGCGGTCGCAAATGAAGTTGTCTGCACCGCGCGCCAGCAGCTCATCCTCGACGACCGTGCTCATACCGGCCCCCAGGTTCAGCAGGCGCACGGGCGGGGTTCCCGGGGGCGCCGCCGCGCGAACGGCGGACGCGAGCGATTCGATAAGACGCCGCTTTGCTATGTTCAACATTGGGCGCGGCCTGCTTGACGGACCGCTCGGGGCAGTTGTGTTCAAGGCACCCTCCCTCGATGCAATATCCAGGCCATGCGCCGCTCGGTCTGCCACAGGGCGGTTTCAGCCGCTCCGAACCGGTGCCCGCATGTCGCCGGGGAGACGTCGGTTCACCGGTTAGCCTTTCAGACCGTTCTCGACGGTTTCGATCTCTGCCTGGGCCATCCGGTTCCTCGCAATGCGGGGGGCCGCCATCGTGGCGCCCAGCAGGTACCAGACATTCTGGTGGAACTCGACGCTCACCACGAAGTTGAGCGCCATGACTGCTGCCAGGGAGAAACCAAGCGCGGCCATTGCCCGCAGCTCGGGATCAGCCTGAACGAGCCGGTCGCGAGTCACCCGGAGGGCTTTTCTCAGCAGAGCGACGACCAGGAAGATATAGAGGAACAGGCCGATGAGCCCGAGATACGACAACAGGAAGACGTACCCCTCATGCGGGGATGTCCTGCACTTGAACAACGCCCCCCCTCCCGTGGAGCCGAAGCCGAAGCCGGTGATCGGCTGCATCCTCCAGTACTCCAGGTACGTATCGCTGGCGTACATCCGCGCCGCGACGGAGGGGTCGTTCCCTTCAAGGATCGGCTGGATTCGTTCCAGAATCTGCGGCAACGCTATGAGGACAATGATCCCGGTGAGAACTCCAAACGGGACAAGCCAGCGCCGCCGGGCAAAGAAGAGGAACGCCACCGTGCCTACAATGAAGTAGCCCCACGCGACCCGGCTCATGGTAATCACGATGGTTACAATCGTCATGGCAAGGAAGCCCAGGATGACGAGGCGCCACACCGGCCTCGGTCGCCACGAGATAAGCATCATCATCAACACGCAGAAGAACAGCGCGCACTCTCGTCCGAAGGTGTTTGGATGCCCCGCGAGACCGGAAGCCCGGAACATGAGGCCGCCGGTGCCCGTGTGCCATTGCGAGGTAAAGATCCTCCGGTCGCCGAGCGCTTCGTCGGTGGGGAAGGAGGTCCCCAGCCCGAGGCCCTGGGCAAAACCGAGGAGGACGCTCAGGCCGGTCACCACTGCAAACATGATGAAGAACAGTCGCTTGTTCTGGTCATTGATGGTGAGGAACACAAGCGCGTAGAAGATGAAAGCCATCACCCAGGTCAGGTACCTGTTGAGGCCATAGATGGGATAATCGCTCCAGAAGATCGAGGCGGCCGTCCACATCAGCAGCAGGTACACGGGCCAGCGCACTGGCACGCTGCGGAACAGTCGACGCGGCATCAGCGAGAACTTGGCCGGCAACTGGCTCAGCACGGCGGCGAAGAAGATTCCCTTGATGCCCACGCCGAGCAGGTGGACCCTCAGCACCCATTTCGCCATCTGGTTGAATTCTTGCGTGATGAGCCAGAGGAACAGGAGGTACTCGGTCCTCATGCCGAAGATCACAACGAGCAGGAACAGCCCGCCGATGAACGTGAGCATCACGATCCGGTCGGCGATCGCCAGGACGCTCAGCACAATCCAGAGCGGCACGGCAAGAGCGAGGAAGATCAACGCCTGGCGCTGCTTCTGGCTCAGGCGGATATGCGCCGGCGCCGAGGTGATCAGCGGCGGCAGCTCAGGTATGGCTTCCTGATTCTCAGTGACCATTCATTGCGTCTCTGGACACTTGACCTGCTTCCCCGGCCGGCCCCCCTGGGTGACGGGAGCGCCCGCCTGCTTTCAGGAACGAGGTCCCTGCCGGCGGGGTTCCCGCATCCAGGCGATTCAGCGACCTCTCCCGAATACCCTGACCATACTACACACGGATTCCCGTATTCTCAAGTATCGGCTGATCGGGGGCCGGGCTTAGCGTCTGCTGGGCGGGGCTGCTCGGCCTTGAGCGCACGCGCCAGCAGCTCGCTCACGGCGGCCTGGGGCGGCTTGCCCAGATGGAGGATTTCGTGGACCTGTCGGCTGATGGGCACTTCGACGCCTGTGCGCTGGGCGAGCTGCACGACGGCGGTGGAAGTGCGCACGCCCTCGGCCACCATCGGCGTGCCGCTGGTGATGCGCTCGAGGGTTTCGCCCCGGCCGATCCGGAACCCGAGCGTGCGGTTGCGGCTCAGCTCGCTCGTGCAGGTCAACACCAGGTCGCCCAGGCCCGAGAGCCCCGAGAGCGTGAGCGGGTCGGCGCCCAGGCGCTCGCCGAGGCGCATCATCTCGGCCAGGCCGCGGGTGATGAGGGCGGCCCGGGCGTTGTGGCCCAGGCCGAGGCCGTCGGCGATGCCCGTGGCGATGGCGATGACGTTCTTGACCGCGCCGCCGAGCTGCACGCCGGTCACGTCGCTCGAGAGGTACACGCGGAACACCGGCGTGGCGAGCGCGTTTTGGAGCGTGCGGCCGACGGCCTCGTCGCGTGCGGCGACGGTGACTGCGGTGGGCAGCCCGCGCGCGACCTCGACGGCGAAGCTCGGCCCCGAGAGCACGGCGAGACGCCCTGATATGCCGTTGCCGAGGACGTCGGCCAGCACCTGGGCCGGGAGCCTGGCCGTCTCGCTCTCGATGCCCTTGGTGGCGCTCACGAGCAGCGCGTGCTCGGGCACGTAGCCTGCGCACGACGAGGCGACGGCCCGCAGGACGTGGGAGGGGGTGACGAAGCACACAATGGCGGCGCCGGGGAGCACGTCGCCGAATACCGTGTGGCACGAGACGGTGTCGGCGAGCCGGACGTCCGGCAGGTACACGGGGTTCGTGCGCGTGCGCTTCAGGGCGTCGCACACGTGCTGCTCGTAGGCCCAGAGGCGGACATCCAGCCCCTGGTCGCCGAGCAGCTTGGCAAGCCCGGTGCCCCAGGAGCCGGCGCCGATAATGGCGACGGGGCCGGGTGGCTTCGTCATGGGTGACCTCCCTTGCCGGTCGGCGCCCTAGCCGACGAGGCTGTGGCCGTCCACGTCCGCCGGTGTATCGCAGCCGGCGAGCCTGAGGATGGTGGGCATCACGTCGCGCACGGTGGGCTTGTCCGTCGCGGTGACCTCGGCGCCGCGCACCAGCAGGAACGCGTCGTCCTGGGTATGCATGCCGCTGAAGAGGCCCTTCTCGGCGAAGGTCTGACGCTTGATCGAGCCCTTGAGGTCCCAGCCCCAGTTCGGGACCAGGACGAGGTCGGGGCCGTGCTCGGCGAGCGGGCCGGAGAAGATCTCGTCGCGGCGGTACACGTTTCGGATCATCGTCTTGCCGGTCTCGGGGTCCGCGAGGCCGGCGAGCTTGGCGGCCAACTCGTCGGCGAGCGCGGGGACGTCGGCGGGCGCGACGCATCCTTTCGGGAACCGGCCCTTCACGTTGAGGTAGATGCGCGACGGGTCGAGGCAGAAGGCGCGGCTGCCCTCGGCGATGTCGCCCAGGTTTGCCGGCGGGTTCACGGCGAAGTTGAGGTAGCCGTTCTGGCGCAGCCAGTGGTTGAGGAAGACTTCTTTGTTGATGCCGGTGAAGCCGTGGTCGGACATCATCAGCAGGGGCGTGTCGGCGTCGAGCCGCTCGACGATGGTGCCGATCAACGCGTCCACGGCGCGGTAGTAGTCGAGGAAGGCGCCGTGGTGGGGGTGCGCGTCGTTCTCGTAGGCGTCCCAGAGGAAGTGCTGGAGGCGGTCGGTGCCGGTGACGACGCCCATGAAGAAGTCCCAGCCGCCTTCGTCGTAGAGCTCGAGGATGGCCCGCTGGCGCACGCGCAGGGTGTTGAAGAGTTCCTCGATGAAGGCGGCCATGTCCTCGCGCGCCTTGGCCGAGTCCACGTCGATGCGGTAGCCCATCGCCTGGAGCCGGGGCACGAGCTCGGGCGGGTAGACGGCCTTGGCGAGGTGGATGGCCACGAAGCCGGCGATCAGAATGCCGTCGAGTTTCCTGGCGGGGTACGTCGAGGGCTGGTTGATGATAACGCTTCGCTTGCCCGCGGCGCCGAGCACGTCCCAGAGCACGTTGGTCCGCACGCCGGCGAAGTTGGGGAAGATCATGTCGTAGGTGCCCGGCTGGAGGTCGGTGAAGCCGAACACGCCGTGCTTGGCGGGGTTGCGGCCCGTCATCGTCGAGGTCCATGCGACCGAGGAGATCTCCGGGATGGACGAGTCCATCTGCATGAGGCGGCCGTCCTGGATGAGGGCGGCCGTGGTTGGCATGACGCCGCGGCCGGCGAGATCCCGGAGCAGCGTGTAGGGGGTGCCGTCGAGGCCGAGCATCACGATCTTGCGTCCGGCCCGCTTCTTTGCCCGCTTCCCGAACAGCGCCATGGCAGATGTCCTTCAGGAGGCCACACGTCGCACAGATTTCACAGGTTTTCTCGACGAGGCTGCACGCCTCGCCGAGAGCGGAATCGGTGTCGATCCGTGAAATCTGTGGCTGTTCGCTCTACAAATACCCGAGGTCGGCGAGGCGCTTCTTGATCTTTTCCTCTTCCTCGGGCGAGTAGCCGGTGTCGGTCGGCTCGGTCGCCTCGCCGCTCTTTGGGATGTAGCCGAGCTCTTCGAGCTTGGCGAGCTCCGCCTCGACGCACTCCTCGACGCTCATCGTGGTGGTGTCGAGGACGAGCTCGGGGTTGAGCGGCTCTTCGTACGGCTGGTGCCAGCCGGCGATGTCGTTGATCTTGCCTTCCTCGCCCTTCTTGTAGAGGCCCTTGGGGTCGCGCCGCTTGCACTCCTCGAGCGTGCACTTGACGTACACCTCGACGAAGTTGTCGATCATGCTGCGCGCGCGGTCGCGGAACCGGCGCAGGTTCGAGACGGCCGCGATGCTGGCGGCCACGCCGTTGCGCGCCAGGATGCTGCCGAAGAAGGCGAGCCGCTTGGTGTTCTCGTCGCGCGCCTCGGGGGTAAATCCCAGGTTCGGGCTGATGTTGGCGCGGACCTCGTCGGCGTCGAAGTCCTCGATCTTGATGCCGCGCTCGCGCAGGCGGCGCACCACTTCTTTGCCGATGGTGGACTTGCCGGAGGCGGCGACGCCCGTGTGCCAGATGACAAAACCGTGTTCCATGGCTCCTATTCCCTCGATCGCTGTGTCGCGGTTTCCGTTGTTCCGTTACTCGACGAACGGGCTTGGGTCGGCGTTGATGACGTCGAAGACCTCGGCCCGCATGATCTCTTTCGGCGGCGGCGTGTGTTCGGTGATCATCTTGCGGATGACGGTGCCCGAGAAGTTGATGTGCGCGTCGTCGGGCGTGGAGATCGTGCGGTCGCTCTCGATCTGGCCCGAGGTGGTGTCGTAGAAGAAGTCGCCGCGGATGCTGATGGGCTGGATGTCGATGTCGGGGTAGTCGGCGAAGATGTTGATCGCGGCCTCGGGATGGTAGTAGCTGCCCACGCCGGCGTGGTCGCGGCCGATGATGATGTGGGTGCAGCCGTAGTTCTTGCGCATGATGGCGTGCATGATGGCTTCCTTCGGCCCGGCATAGCGCATCTCGAGCGGCAGGATGGTCAGCACGACGTGCGCGGCGTTGAAGTAGGCTTCGATCAGCTTCTCGTAGGCGCCGATGATGAGGTGGTCCTTGAAGTCGCCCTTTTTCTTGCGGCCGATCACCGGCTGGATCATCAGCCCGTCGACGAGGCGCAGGACGGTCTTCTGCAGGTCCTCGTGGCCGCGATGGGGCACGTTGCGCGTCTGGAACGCGCACACGGTCTCCCAGCCCTTTTCCTTGAAGAGCACGCGTGTCTCCTTGGGCCAGAGCTTGTAGGTCTCGAACGGGCTGGGCAGGAGCTTGAGCATCGAGATCGGCCCGGCGACGAGCGTGTCTTTCATCGCCATGGTGCGCGCGACGCCCGGGTGCTTCTCGTCGGTCGTGGCGTACACCTTTTCGGCGAACTCGGCCTTGTCGTAGCCGAACTTCTCCTCGACGGTGAGGATCGCGTAGACCTCGCCCGCCTCGTCGGTGACGGCGACCTCGCCATCGAGGCGCTTGGCGGTCTCGGCGTCCACGTCGAGCACGATCGGGATCGTCCACGGCGTGTCGTCGGCCAGGCGGCCGCGCGCGAGCACGCTTGTGGTGTCGCGCTCGCCCATGAAGCCCTCGATCGGGCTGTAGGTGCCGCGCGCGATGTTTTCCATGTCGGTGAGGACGCCGGGACTCACGGCGATTGTGTCGAGGCCCTCGGCCTTCGATGCGGCTGCGGCGATCTTGCTCTCATCGAGCAAGCGGTTGACGAGCTTGCCCCCATGCGGCTGAATCATCTGTCGTGTCCTCCATTGTCCGTCGCGGTATTTCACACGTTGCCGGTGCCCTGCGAGACGACGGCCCGGCCGCGATGAAAGGCAGGCGAGGGCCGTCCCAGGACCCGGAAAGCCGACACCATGCCTCACTTGGCCGGCAAAGTCAAGGGACGTGACGGACTGTGCGCCGTTTGTGGTCCTGCGACAGGGAACGACGATAGCTCGCAGAGGGGCAGAGAACGAAGAGAAAAACGAGAAACGGCTACTTCGTGAGCGGGCGGCCTTCCATGTCGGCCGGGACGGGCACGCCGAGCAGGTCGAGCATCGTCGGCGCGCCGTCAATGAGGTTCGCGGTGTCGTCGCGGACGCCGCCGGCGACGCCCGGCTGCACGAGGATGTACATGCCGTGCTGGGCGTGCATCGCGTCGTCGGGGCCGATCTCGGTGTCGAACGACCAGATCGAGTCGTGGCCGACGTCCTCGGTGGCGCGCCAGTAGAGGTCGTCGAAATAGACGATGAGGTCGGGCGCCTGCCGGATGTTTTCGAGGGAGTAGATCTCGTTGGGCTTGAAGCACTGCGTGTTGAGCGGGCGGCCCTTCTCGTCGGGAATCGCCTTGAGCAGGGCGATCAGCTCGTCGCGGGTCCGCTCGTAGTCTTCGGGCTCGACGGCGCCCTCGGCCTCGCGGCCCTTGACGTTGAGGAACACCCGGCTGACGTACCCGCCCCAGCCCCAGGCTTTGGAGTTGGGCCAGTCCACGTCGAGGTTCTTGAGCCGGGTGATTTCTTTGGGCGGCTGCCTGAGGGTGAGCCAGCCTTTCTGCATGAGGAAATCGTTGATGCAGATCGAGCCGTCCATGCGCTGGGCGCCGTGGTCGGAGGCAACGAGGACGGCGGTTTCGTCGTCAATGAGCTCGAGCAGCGTGCCGATTTCCTTGTCGAGATAGACGTAGTAATCGCGGATGGCGTTCTCGAACGGGTTGCCCGGCTCGTAGCGGCGGTGCTTCGGGTCGTGATACTTCCAGAAGCCGTGGTGGATGCGGTCGGGCCCCATCTCGACGAACATGCAGAAGTCCCACTCGCGGGTGGTCATCATGTGGCGCACGAGCTTGAAGCGCTGCTCGGTCATGGCGTAGATGTCGCGCAGGAGGCGCGCCTTGTCCTCGGTGCGGAAGTTTTCGGCGTCGAGCATGTAGTCGCCGACGACGCGCTTGATCTCGTCGGCGACCTCTTTCGGGTAGGTGTAGTCGCACGTCGTGTCGGGCGTGAGGAAGCTCGCGACCATCACGCCGTTGAGTTCTTTTGGTGGGTACGTCTGCGGCACGCCGATGGCGAGGCACTTCTTGCCCGCGGCCGAGAGCACGTCCCAGACGCGGGGCTCCTTGACGGCGCGGTTGTTGGCGATCCAGATGTCGTGGTACGAGTAGCCCTTGCGGTTGCGGAAGCCGTAGAAGC
>Ga0180431_10001463_pt1 | contig 33110 bp, 20 predicted proteins | sample SS_ome_11_FD_132459 | JGI IMG/M metagenome (GOLD analysis project Ga0180431, IMG submission 132459) | Hypersaline lake sediment archaeal communities from the Salton Sea, California, USA - SS_1_MS_1 metaG | ecosystem: Environmental > Aquatic > Non-marine Saline and Alkaline > Hypersaline >... | reverse complement strand
TTCTCGTTCTAGCCCTTGTTCTTGTGGGGTATCTGGCCATGCGCAAGCTCTGGCCTGTGGTCGACTACAGCGGCCTGCCGCCCAACCCGAAGTACGAGGCCCTCATCGACCGGCTGCGCTACGCGCACAGGTCCCCTGTGCGGATCTTCGGAGTCATGAACCTCTATCACCCCAAGGAGGACGAGACCGTCCGCGACGAGGTGGTTGCGCAGGGCAGGGACATCGTGCCCTACCTGGCGCGCGGCCTGTCCGCCAGAGACAGCGAAATCCGACGTGAATGCGCAGTGCTCCTAGGCGTGATACCCAGCAAGCAGAGCCTGGAGGCCGTCTCTGATGCAATCACGCGAGAGCACGGCAGGCGCCCCCCTGGGTCGGCCATTCACCGGGCGCTAAGGAATCTAGTCGGTTTCGACTGCCCCGACTCCACCTACAGCTCGTTTCGTACCCATTGGGCTCCCTGGTGGCAGGAGAACAAGGACCGCATTGTGAACACGGACACTGGCATTGCGCTCAAGAACGAAGATGACACGCTTACGCCTTTGCCGCCTGAGGAAGCGCCGCCCGACTGGCCGAACCCGGTCTACCGCCCGTTTTCCGAGCGTTGACGGCGGCGCGAATCAGACCTCTTGGCTGTGCCGCGAGGACGGGACCGTGGTCTACTACGCGTACGACGCAGCCGACCGCTTACTTGAAGAAAACTGGAAGCAGGGCGCGTCGACCGTGTACGCGTTCGCGTGGGACTACGACGCGGTCGGGAATCGCACGTACGAGTCGCGGGATCTGGGCGCGGGCGCGACCGAGACCTATTTCCAGTACGACGCGGCCAACGCCCTCACCCACGCGCACGCCCTGCCCGGCCACACCCACGCGTACTACGCCTACGACAAGCGCGGCTGCATAGGCCACTGGAGGGACCGCGTGTGAACCAGCTCGGCAAACGCAGGCTCGCCATCCTGGTCGCCTGCGGGCTGGTGGTCGTGGGCGCGGGCGGGTCCCCCTCTCCCTTCGGGAGAGGGTCGGGGTGAGGGACGGTGCGCGCTGCGGCGGCCTGGGCGGACATATGCGCCATGTCGCCGGCACGAGAGTCCAGGTGCCTGACATCGGGGGTGTTCAAAGATGACCCATCGGCGTGGCTGGACATTGCTCGTCGTGGGCGCGAGCCTAGTCGCCGTACCCGCATTGCTCGTCTTCTGGCAAGCATCTCAACCTGGGGGCGGCGCGGGGGCGGAGCCGCTTGGGAGGTCCCTGTACGAGGGGTATGATGCCGTGCGCGAACGCACGTCCGGCCTCGCCCAGGAGGCACGAGATCGGGCGGAGCCGCCAGCGGCGCGAAAGAGGCAAGAATCCCCGCCCCCTGCGACCCTGGGGCGGCAATTCGCTACGTACGAGGTCGATCCGGCGGACTTCAACAAGCCCCTGTCCCCCTTCAATGTGTATCTCGATCTTCGCGTTAGGGGCGGACCGAGACAAGACACGTACGTCACCGTTGTCGCACAGCACGGCCGGCCCGTAGACTTCGCGTCCGGGACGTGGCAGCAAGGCCAGATTCGCCCGTACACATACACCTGGCAGCTCAGAGACAAGACGGGGGACGTAACGAACGAATGGCTGGCCCATTTTCTGGAAAACAGGGACCAGACCTATCACACGATCGTGCGCCTGCCCCTTGAGGACCTCAATCGGTCGCACCTGCTCCTCTACTTCGAGCGCATAGACCAGAACCCCATCCCTGAGCACATGACATTCGATGTCGACCTCAGCGGCGTGGACTGGCGGAGGATCGACCCCGGTCACAAGTGGCGATGGCGAGACGGCAAGCTGACGAAAGACTGAAGCCCACGAGGCCACCGACGCGCTCTTCGTTGTGGGCGGAGCGCCGCAATGAATGGCACCTCCAGCTGCGCAGACCGGATCCGGCGACGCCTGCCGCATATCTGGGTCGTGAACATCGGCGTTTGGCTGGTGTGGCTTTTCTTTCACACAACGGTCAGCATGGGCGGCGAGCTATGGGTCTTCGGCGCGTGGGTTGGACAGACGAGCTCGTTTGTCCTCTTCCTCCTTGTCGCCGTCACCGGCGTTGCCCTGAACAGCCTGCTTGCCTGGTTTGACCGGCAATGCCGTTTTCTGGCGTTGGTGCTCTTGCTCTTGTATCTGGGCCCTGTTGCATATTGGATCTTCGCGTAGGCGCGCGGGCTGTCTGAGAAGTCCCTCCCCCTCACCCCCTCCCGGAGGGAGGGGGGGGACTGCTCTCTCCCTCTCTCCTCGGGAGGGGGGACGCCCCCTCACTTCCCCTGCCAGCGCTTCTCGTACAGGCGGCGCAGCTCGGCAAAGGGCTCGGGGTGGTCGTCGACCCGGATGTCCACGTACACCGACTCGTGCCTGTCCGCGGGCACGGGCAGGGTGCGCAGGGCGGCCGACTGCTTGCCGCGCGAGTCGCCGCCCCGGGCGTCGCCCGCCTCCAGGGCCGCCAAGAGCCGCTCGCCCAGGGGCCGGCCGGGGTCGCGCTCGAACGCCTCGACCATGGCCGCGACCACGTCTTCGCCCGTCAGCGTGTTGCCCGCGGCCACGCACGCGCGGCCCATCCGGTGCGCATGGGCGGGGGTGCACGAGGACCCGGTGTACGCGCCCATGCGCGCGCGCGCGTCGATGGCCAGGAGCTGGCGCGTCTCGGGGCGGTCGTCGCCCTCGAGCGCGTAGGCGAGCGCGTCCTGGGGGTCCGCGCCCTCGGCCATGCGCGCGAGCGCCCGCTCGGCCAACACGTGCTTGTTGGAGCTCTGCGTGTTGCACGCGCCCACGCCCTGCCGAAGGTGCAGGACCGCCGGGCCCACGGCGAAGTACTTGCTCGCCACCGCGGCGCCGAACCGGCCGGCCTTGCGGTCCACGGCCACGAGCGAGAACGTGGCGCAGTGCTCCTCTCCGGCGTCCGCCTGCGGGGCCTGCCGGATGGGGGCGAAACGCTCAGGGTCGCGCTCCGGGTTCGAAGTGCGCATCGACACAAACGGCATCCTATCCTCCTTGCGCCAACGAGCGGCCCAAGCGCCCCGCGCGGGGCGATCTCCCCTATTCGTCCAGGGCCTGGAATTCACCGCTCTCTTGAATCCGGACCGGGTACCCCTCCAGCGTGGCGGGCACCCTGTCGACGAGGTCCGGAGAACGGTCCGATACATAGACCTGAATGCACGGCCTGCCCTGGCTCTGCGCCCGTGCCACGCCGACCACGCCCGGCAGGGAGAGCAGTCTTGCGCGATGCGCGTCCAGAACTCGGTCGATGGGGTTTGCCGGCATGTCCATCAACCTCGGCCCATCACAGGCGCGGTCTTCTTGGTCAGCGGGGGCGCGGGACCCAAAGGCCCCCGCCCCCGCTTCGGTTGGTCGGTCGCTTGTACGCGCGTCGGCCGGTCCGGCGTCTACTCTCCGTCAACGGCCACGCCCAGGGCGTCAAGCACGCGGTCGATCCTGTTGGCCACGGCCAGCTTGCCGTTGCGGTTCCCGGCGAACAGCAGGCCCACCGGGTTGCGGCCGGGCTGGCTGACGAGCAGAGACCCCGAGTCGCCTGACTTCAGGAAGAGCTTGCGAGCCTCCACGACGACCTGATCCTCGAACAGGGCGGTGCCGCTCGTATAGCCCACCTTGATGGACGCGTTCACGCCGGTGACCACACCCTCGGTCCACTCCGTGGTCCGGCCGAACTTCTGCACGGCCAGGCCCACCTCCGCCGACGCGGTGGCCGCCTTCGGCGCTCCGTATCCGGCCGAGGGCGTTGCCCGGCCCAGGCGGTCGGCCGAGGTCAAGGCGATGGCCGCGTCCACGTAGTTGGCGGTCGTGCCGTCGAACACGATGGCCACGAACGCCGCGAGGGCGCCCAGCTGGTTGTCGGGGTCGTACACGCACCCGGTGTCGTACAGACCCGGCTGCAACGCCTCCTCGCCGAGCGCCGCCTCGTTTTCGCGGGCATACACGTGGTTGTTGCTCAGCGCATACACGTTGCCCGTGGCGTCCCGGACCCGCGCCCCGATCGTGCCCGCGGAACACTCGTTCGCGTTTCCGGTGGACACGCCGATGGGTACGGGCCTGGGCCAGCGCTCGGTCGTGCCCGGCTCCGGCGCATCGCCCGTGCCCCCGCCCACGGAGATGGTGACCGAGTCCAGCCCGGTCAAGCCCCCGGCATCGGTGGCCGTGGTGGTGACCGAATAGTCGCCGTCGTCGAGGGTCGCGTAGAACTGGCCGCCGGTCCCGATCTCCACGCCGTTGGCGGTCCAGACCAGGTCCGCCGTCAGGTCGCCGTCCTCCTTGTCCGTGGCCGTTCCTTCAAACAGGATCGAGGTCCCGGACCCGAAGGTCTCGCCGTCCTTCGGGCTTGCGATCGCGACCTTGGGCGCGCGATTCGGCGGCCCCTTGCCCTCGGGGGGCGCGAGCGCGTAGATCTTGCCCGTAACCTGCACCTCCACGGGAACGCCATCGAGCGACCTCGGCACACCCGTCGTGCCGGCCCGCTCCGTGAATACGCGCACGGCCGGCCGGCCTTCGCCGGTCAAGCCGACGGCCGTGCCCACCACGCCGGGAACCGACAGCAGGCGAGGATTGTGCGCCTGCTGGGCCCCGAGGGCGCGCTCCAGGCCCGGCGGCGTCTCCGGCGCTCCGGCCGCATGAGCCATGCCCGCTGCGACCAAGAGCACAATCAGGGCGGTTCCCACCATTCCCAACCTGCGCATCGCCCACCTCCTTCGTATCTCCTGGCGTCGGGCTCCTGCGTCCGGCAGGCCGCCACGGCGCACTCATTTCCCGCCAGAATGTCAGCCCGGAACCCCCATGCCAACCTATATGCTCGGCGACGCCTCGCCCGTCAAGCGAATCTCGGAGAAATATTGAGCCGCCGAGAGAATCCGACCCGATCACGGGTCGACCGCGGCCGAGGGCGGGTCCTCGGCCGGTTCGGGCTGTGCGACCGGCGGCAAGACGTGCGGGCCACATGTCCAGACCGCCGCGCCCCACGCGTGCGCGGCGCTCGCTACGCGTACTCGACCACCGCCATGCCGTGGATGTGGATCTCGGGCACGGCGATGCTGATGCGCGAGCCGGTCTCCTGGGTCCACTTGAGGCGCCTCTTGTCCGGGGCCAGGTACACCTTCTTGACCTTGCGCCCGCGCGGGACGCGCGCGGTGACCGTGAGGTCGCGGACGGGCAGGACGCGCGCCACCGGGGGCATCCTGCCCGTATACATGCCGCGCGAGGGGTTGGTCTGATAGTTGACAAGGTGCACGACCACGCGCGACTCCGCGTCCTGGACGTACGCGTTCGCCTCCACGCTGGCCGGCGCGTCGACCTCCACCGCGGGCCGGCCGCCCGCCCAGCGCGCGGCCCGCAGCAGCAGGGGATGGAGCAGCGGGTGGCCGTGGATCTTAAACGACGCGGCGAGCTTCGCGGACAGGTACACGGCCCGGCCCTTGCCGAAGCGGTTGGCGACCAGGACCGGATAGTCGGTCGCCTCCGGCCGGCCCCGCCCGCTGATCCAGTCCATCTGGCCCTCGAACTTGCCGCCCTCCTGCCAGTGGATGGTGAACCGGCCCACGGGCTGCGCGCCCGGCCGGGGCCGCACCCACAGGGTGGGCGCCGGGCAGCTCATCCGCTCGCCGGGCACCAGCACGTCCTGGAAGAACTTGTGCTTGCGGTCGACCGAAATGAAGTACTGGTCGCGCTGCGCGGGGTGCTCCTTGCGCAGGACGTAGTCGTTGTCCACGTTGCCCGCGTAGGTGACCCCGAACACGTCCCCGAGCGCGAAGTCCGCTCGCTCCTTGCCCGTCTCGTCGAAGAGCGACGTGCCGAAGCTCGCCACCAGGCCCCCGCCTGCCTTGACGTACGCGCGGATCGTCTCGGCCTGGTCGTCGGACAGGCACGAGATGTTCGGCAGGACCAGCAGCTTGTACGGCCGCAGGCCCTCGGCGTTCAGGCGCCCTTCGGTGGTCAGGTCGTGGAGCACCTGTCCCTGCAAGAGCGCCTCGTGCCAGCCGACCAGGCTTTCGGTGTAGGGCTCGACCTGGCTGTGATAGTGCATGTCCCGGGTGCGGCGCGAGTGGAGCACCACGGCATGGCGCACCGGCTCCGCGCCGGTCAGCCAGGGCTCGCGGCGCTGGATCGCCTGCGAGGTCTCCAGATAGGCCCGGTCGAACGCGGGCGAGCACATGGTGGCCTTGCGCTTGTCCCAGAACCGGCGGTTGCGCCAGCCCAGGCTCTCGAAGGCGGGCGTCACGCCGTTGGCCAAGGCGGTCATCACGTCGGCGAAGAACATGTCGCGCGGCTTGGGCACGCTGTTGTCGCAGTAGCCGTAGTGCGTGTAACTGCCCACCCGCAGCGACATGGCGGCCGCGAGCTCCGGCCGCCGGGCGCTGAGCGCCCGCAGCACCCGGGCCCGGAACGCGACACGGTCCACGCCGGCCACGTCGTTGACCAGGTACGTATAGATCGGCGCGGTGCGGTCGCAGTCATACCCGTGCTTCCATTCGCGGGTGGGGTTGCCCCTGTAGATGCAGGCATGCGCGATGTCCGGGTTCACGCGCTTGAGCACGGCGTCGGCCTCTTCGATGAACCCCACGATCCTGTCGTAGCGCCACTGCACGAACCTGCGCCACACCGGGTTGTCCCAGTCCTCCTGTTCGGGCATGTCCTCGCCCGCGTCCCGCCGGAAGAGCTCGCGGCAGTGCGGGCAGTAGCACGCGGTCTGGATGTTGTTGTAGTCCATCAGCAACTGGTCGAAGACGATCGCGCCGATGTCGTAGTGCGCGAGCTCCTCGACCTGCGCCATCACGAGTCCGCGCCAGTTCGGGTTGTTCGAACACATGTTGAAGACGCACCGCTTGCCCGCGACGTCCATCAGCAACCAGTCCGGGTGCTGGGCGGCGCGCAGCGTGTCGCGGCCGACCTGAAACATGGCCCCGGGCACGATGCCCGCGCGCCGGCACGCGGTGACGAGCTCGCCGAAAAAGTCCCGGTCGCCCATGAGCGAGAACCGGTGGCCGATCCGCGTGGCGTAGCAGGAGACCCCGCCGCCGCCCTTGGTGTGATGGTACATGACCTGGATGCCCATGCGCTTGAACGCGCGTATGTAGATCTCGGGGTCCAGGTACCGGTCCACGTCCCGCTGCATGGCCGCGCGCCGCTCGTCGGACACGGGCTTGCCCGTGATGATCTCGGTCGCCTCCGGGTCCCGGAAGTTGAAGGCCAGCATGACCCTGCGATAGGTCGTCTCGATCCAGGCCTTCGGGTCTTCCTGCGTTCGCTTCATGTCTGGGCCTTTCTCGCTCGTGCGCCTGTGCGCAACCCGTGGAAACGTGACCGCGCCCGCGGCCCCGGACGCCGGTCTACGCGTACTCGACCACCACCATGCCGTGGATGTGGACCTCGGGCACGGTGATGCGGATGCGCGAGCCGGTCTCCTGCGTCCACTTGAGGCGCTTCTTGTCCGGGGCCAGGTACACCTTCCTGACCTTGCGCCCGCGCGGGACGCGCGCGGTGACCATGAGGCCGTGCACGGGCAGGATGCGCTCGGCCATCGGCTCTCGTCCGGTGAGCACGGCGCGCATGGGCACGGCCTGGTAGTTCACGAGGTGCACGATCCGCCGCCCCTCGGCCGGCTGGTCGTACGCGTTCACCTCCACGGAGGGCGGCGCGTCGACCTCCACCGTGGGTCGGCCGCCCGCCCAGCGCACCGCGCGCAGCATCACCTTGTGCAGGAGCGGGTGCGCGTGGACCCGGTAGGACGCGGCGAACTTGCCGGCCAGGTACACCGATCGCCCCTTGCCGAAGCGGTTCGTGACCAGGACCGGGTTGTCCGTGGGCTCGGGCCGGCCGCGGCCGCTGATCGCGTCGTTGCCGCCCTCGAACGGTCCACCCTCGTGCCGGTAGATGGTGATGCGCCCCAGGGGCCGGGCGTCCGCCCGTGGGGTTACGCGGGCCATCGGCGCCGGGCAGGTCATTCGCTGGCCGGGCACGAGCACCCCGTCGAAGAACTTGTGCTTCTCGTCGACGGACAGGAAATACTGGTCGCGCTGCGCCGGGTTCTCTTTGCGCAGGATGTAGTCCGTGTCCGCGCCGTCCTGGTACGAGACGCCCAGCACGTCCGCGAGCGCGAAGTCCGCGCGCTCCTTGCCCGTCTCGTCAAAGAGCGACGGGCAGAAGCTCGCCACCAACCCGCCGCCGGCCCGGACGTACTGGCGGATCGCCTCGGCCTGTTCGTCGGACAGGCAAGCGGCGTTCGCGAGCACCAGCACGCTGTACCCGGGCAGGTCCTCGGCATTGAGCCGCGCCTCGGTGCCCATGTCGTAGAGCACCTGGCCGTTGAGCAAAGCGCTGTGCCAGCCCCAGAAGGACTCCTTGTACGGTTCCACGCCGCTGCCGCTGTGGTACCGGAAGTCCCGCGTGCGGCGCGAATGCAGGAGCATGGCGTGGCGCAGCCGGTCGGTGTGCACGAGCCAGGGCTCGCGCCGCTCGATTTCGCGCGTGGCCTCTCGGTAGATCTCGTCGAACACGGGCGCGCACATGGTGGCCTTGCGCTTGTCCCAGAACCGGTGGTTGCTCCATCCCACCGACTCGAATGCGGGCGTGGCACCGTTGGCCAGGGCGGTCATCACGTCGGCCAGGCACATGTCCCGGGGCTTGGGGATGCCCTTGTCCACGTAGTGATAGTGGGTGTAGCTGCCCACCAGGAACTCGAAGTCGCAGGCGAGCTCGGGCCGGTGGCGGCTGAGCGCCCGGTACCAGCGCGCGCGGAACCCCACCCGGCTCGCGCCGCCCACGTCCCCGAGCAGAAAGTCGAACAGCGGCGCCGTGCGGTCCGCGTCCCATCCGTCCTTCCAGTCGTTGATCGGGAAGGCCTTGTAGATGCTGGTGAGCGCGATGTCCGGGTTCACCCGCTTGCGGATGGCGTCCGCTTCCTCGATGAACTCGGCGAGCTTCTCGTACCGCCAGAGCACGAACTTGCTCCACAGGGGGTTGTCCCAGTCCTCCTGTTCGGGGATGTCGTCGCCCACCTCCTGTTGGAAGAGCCGCCGGCAGTGCGGGCAGTAGCACGCGGTGCCGATGTTGTGCCAGTCCAGCAGAAGCTCGTCGAACACGAGCGACCCGATGTCGTAGTGCGCGATCTCCTCGGTCTGGGCCATGACGATCGACCGCCACTCGCGGTTGTTCGGACACAGGGTGAAGGTGCACCGCTTGCCCGTCGCGTCCATCTGGAGCCACTCCGGGTGCTGGGCGGCGTGCACCCGGTCCATGCCCACCTGGTACATGGCCCCGGGCACGATGCCCGCCTTGCGGCACGCGGTGACGAGCTCGCCGAAAAAGTCGCGCTCGCCCATGAGCGAGAAACGGTGCCCCACCTTGGTGGCGTAGCAGGACACGCCGCCGTGGTTCTTGGCGTGGTGGTGGAGGACCTGGATGCCCATGCGCGTAAGCGCGCGCACATAGATCTCCGGGTCCAGGTACCGGTCCACCTCCCGCTGCATGGCCGCGCGCCGCTCGGCGGACACGGGCTTGCCCGTGGTGATCTCGATCGCCTCCGGGTCCCGGAACGAGAACCCGCACATGATCCTGCGGAACGTCGTCTCAAGCCATGCCTTGGGGTCTTCCCGGTCTCGCTGCATGCCGTCGCCTTGTTCGCTGCTGCGCCCTTGTACAGACCCCCCGCACCCGCGCAGCCCCGGGTGCGGGGGGTCGGTCTGTCGCCCGTCGAGTCGTCCCTGGGTCCTGGACGGAGCCCTTACCACGTGGTGTACTGCAGCCACTTGTCGTCGAGCTTCGGGGCCTGGTAGTCGACCTCGCGGTAGGGCGTGGCCTCGTCTCCTTCCTCAAACTGCACCGCGTCGATGCGGTACCCGCCCCGACCCTGAGCCGTGAACCCGATGTTCACGTCCCCGTGCCACCATTGGTTCCAGTCCTCCTGCGGCAGCACGATGGGCAGGACGTAGCGCTTCCACTCGGTGGTGGGCTCGATGATGTGCGTGATCTCCCCGCCGCGGCCGCCGGAGAAGGACACCTCCAGGGGCGGCGCATCCGCGGACAAGGCCTTGGCCGCCAGGGACAGGGTGTACGGCGTGTCGGGCCTGCGATCCTCGAACGCGAACTCACACACCGCGTTCCAGGACCAGTACGCACGATCCTGCTCCCAGCGGATGAGCAGGCTGTTCTGTCCGTGCCAGGCGTCCTGCGCGTCGGCGTACATGATGTTACGCCCGGAACGGCTGTAGGTGCCCCAGTTGTCCGGCCAGCCGGGCAGGGTCTGCGCCTCGAAGCTGCCGTTGACCACAAGGTTCGGCACCGCGGGCGGGGCCAGGGGCACCACCTCCACGTCGTCGACCCAGATCGACCCCTCGCCCTGGGGCGCGTGCGGTCCGACGAGCAGCGTCCCGTCCTCCCGGGGCTCGTGCAGGTCCACCTGCACCTGAGTCCACTCGGCCTGGTCCACGGGCAGGCGGAACCCGGCCACCCCGAAGAAGTAGAACCGGGGCGGCTCCGTGCCCTGGCGGATGTCCGTGCGGACCCAGGCGCTGAGCCGGTACTTCTGTCCGGCCTTGAGCGCAACCCGGGTCGTGGCCCGCGCGTGTTCGGCGTCCTCGGGCGCGTCCAGCCGCAGGCATCGGTCGCCCGAGTGCGGGGCCTCGGTCACGATCTCGCCCCCGGTCCAGCCGCCCTGGGCCTCGAAGCCGGGGTTCTCTATCAGGTTCTGGCCTTCCTCGCGCTCGGGATGGAGCACGATCGGCTCCGCGGCCTTGGTCCGCACGAGGTGCACGCCCACCTGCACGGGCGTCCCCGGCTCGCGGGTCGAGCCTTCGGTCACGTACACGCGCACGGCGAAGGGCTCGAGCGCGTCCTCGAACGCGCCGTCCTCCACCGGGTAGGTCTTGCCGGTGAAGTGCTCGCGAACCGTGCTCTCGGGCCCGAGCGAGCTGACGCGGAAGGCCGCGTCCAGCTCGTCGCGCCAGGCGTTGGCCGCCAGGATCATCTCGCCGCCGCCGGGCAGGTCCTTGACGAGCACCTGTACGAGGGGCAGGTCCAGGGTGGTGCCCACGTCGTGGATGGGCTGGAAGTCCGCAAGCGCCGCCGCCGGTCCGGGCGGCAACACGGGCTGGCCTCGCTGCGCGCGCAGGTTCACGTCCACGCGCTGGGGCGGGGTCTTGCCCATGAGCACGGGCGCCAGGTCCTTGGCCTCCTGGGAGACCGACCGGAGCATCGCCCAGTACGTGGGGTGATACACCGGATGCCGGAAGTAGATGAGCCCCTTGGCCTCGTGGATCAGGCACAGGTACACGGTGCAGCGCAGCTCCTGCGGGGTCAGGTTGCGCGTGTAGTCGGGCCGGTCGGTCTGCGGCGTGGCCAGGAACGGCCGGTGGTGGCGGGCGGCCACGATGTGCATGCCGGCCACCCGGCGGGCGAGCGGGATATCCTCGCGCACGATCGGGTCCCAGTATCCGTGCATGCCCAACAGGTCGAAGATCTCGTACCCCGAATCCGGCCACACCGAGTTGCCGGAACTGTACATCGTGTGGTAGGGGTCCAGGCGGTGGACAATCTCGTAAGTCCTCTTGCCCAGGTCGAAGAACCTCTCGCCCGGCTCGTCCAGGCCGTAGTACCCGATCACGGCCGGATGCTGGCGGAACTCCTCGATGTACGCAGGCAGGTTCTCCACGCCCTGGAGGTAATTCTCGCGGAACTGCGCATCGCCGTAGCGCAGACTGGGCGCGAACCCGGTGCAGGTCTCGAACACCCGGATTCCGGCCTGCTCTGCGGCGTCGAGCTGCTCCAGGGACCGCGGCAGCACGTCGAGCGTGCGCCCGCCCACGACCCACCAGCGCACCATGGCGTCGTACCCGGCGTCGGCGAGCTGCTGGATGTTCTCTTCGGAGATGCCGCCGTACATCATGAACCCAACCGGGAACCAGGGCTCGCCGTCGACCAGGATGCACTCGTTCACCTGGTCGAGCTTCACCTCGCGCACGCCCTCGGGCGCGGGCGGATGCTTCTCCAGGGTGCGCACGAGCGCGCCGAGATCGCGGCCGTCTTCGCGCAGAGACACGCGCACGGTGTAGCGCCCAGGCGCAAGGCCTGCGAGCGAGACCTCGAACGCGGGGCCGTTGACCGCGTCGCGCTCCTGCGCGGCCACCACCCGGTCCTGCGCGTCGCGCACCTCCAGGCCGAAGGACTTGCCCGCCAGAGCCCGGTCCGTGAACACGGTCTTGCACAGGACCTGCGCCTCGGGCTCGGAGGTGTAGTAGTTGCGGTCCAGCCACACGTCGAGCGGGGTCAGCGCGTCCGTGCCCGCCACGGACGCGACCGCGCCGATGGGCCGGCCGTCGAGCTCCAGCCACGCGCGCGCCGTGCGCGCGGCGGGGGCGGCCACCGGCACCTGCACGGTGTAGGTCTCATGCTCCACGAGCGAGCCCAGGTCCAGGGGATGCTCGGTGCGCTTCGGGTCCGCGCCCCAGGGCCGGTCCTCGACCACCACGGTCACGGTGCCCGGCTTGCCCCCGCGGTTGGACAGGGCCAAGTCCAAGGGGAAGGTCGCCTGCCCCTGGGCGGTCCGGTACCCGCTCACCCGCGCGCCGGTGAGCACCGGGGCGAACAGGGCCGGGGTCTCGGCCTCCTCCAGACCGGTCAGCCGGCCGAACCGCTCGGGGTCGTGAAAGGTCTTCTGCACCGCCGCCCAGGTCAGGAACCGCTGGCCGACGCCGTACCGGGTGCGGGTCAGGTTCAGGTACAAGGGCTCGGCCGGCAGCCGGCCCGCGCCGAAAATGTACAGGGGCAGGGCCATCTCCGCGGTCCATTCGCGGGCGCCCACCGCGGTGGCCGAGGGCCAGGACACGTCCCAGCCGAGGTCCTTGCGCTCGCCGGCGACGCGCTGCTCGTACTTGGCGTTGCCCGCGCCGAGCGTGAAGTGGTAATAGACCTGCGGCCGGGCGGCCAGGAACACCTCCACCCGGTCGTCTTGCCTGAGGGTCTCCGGCCGGCCGGTATGCTCGGCCCGCACGCCGCGGTCGGGCTCCTCCTCGCAGCGCATGGCCACGTACAAGTAGTCCCCGTCCGAGGTGACCCACGCCTCGGTGCGCACCTCGGGCGCGGCGCCCGTGCCGAACTCCGCGAACGCGTCCGTATGCGCCGCGTCGTCCCAGCAGGCGTCCTGGAGCTGGCCGTCGATCTGCGGGGGGTCGCCGGCCAGGGGAACGAGGTCCAGCATCGGCGCATCCGCGGCCCACACCGCGGCCGCGCCCACCATGAAGACCAACATCGCGCACGCAATCCGTCGCATCGGAACGCTCCTCATCTCGACACCCCTCCCGTCAACAAAGCCGCCGGCACACTTCGGCCGACGCCGCGCACCTTAGCCGCGCGTGCACAACCGGTCAACGGAAACGTTTCGCAGGGTCGAATGGCCCGTTGCCTGCGGGCGCCGGTCGCTCGATTCACACGGGTTCGAAGTACGCCCTGAGGAACCCGCTCATCGGCCCCTCGTGCACGGCGTACGCGAGAAACATGCGCCATCCCGCGCGCCGCTTGCGCTCCGGCGGGGGCATGCGCTGGTCGCCCCAGGAGTAGGTAATGACGGTCTTGCCCTCGAACTCGCACAGGTCCAGGTCGCTGGCGTTCTGATTGAGCGTGCGATCCATGCGCGCGCGCTCCTCGTCGGAGGGGTGCACCCCGGGCGCGATCTTGCGGTCCTCGTCGCTCCAGGCGAGCAACGGGTTGAGGGGGCTGCCGTGCCAGGTGACGAGGTCCCGGCTGCGCGCGACGTAGGTGTTGAACTCCCGCATGTCCGATAGGCTGCGAAGCTGGATCGCGTAGGTCCAGCCTTCGGCGTGCCTGATGGCCACGGCGGCGGTGTAGTAGTCCAGGGAGTAGGTGCAGGACGCGGGCGCCGGCTGCCAGTGCACCAGGTCCTCGGACCAGGCGAAGCAGGTGCGCGCGTCATGGGCGTTGTTCTCCGGACAGATGTCGTACCCCATGAGATACCGTTCGCCCGCCCTGCACACGGACATGTTGAAGACCGTGTGCGGGAAGGTGAGCACGGTGCGCTCATCCCAGGTCACGAGGTCCGTGCTCGTAAGCGCCACCATCTCGCGCCCGCCCCAGCCGCCGCGCACCGCGTAGACATAGGTCCTATCGCCCTCGGCGTACGCACAGGGAAAGATGCATCCCTCGCCGAAATGCGGGCCAAAGGTGCGGTCGGCCATGTCGTAGATCCACAGCCGCGTAGACAGGCGCCCGCTTTCGTCGCGGCCGCGGTCGTTGACGAGCACCTTAAGTCGTCCCTGCCACACAAAGGGGGACGACTCGCACCCATGCCAGAACGTGCCCATCTTGCGCAGGTGGGGGCGGGTGAGCGCCGGATAGGCCACGCGGCCGGCGGGCGCCTGCGCGTAGTCGGCCGCGACCTCCTCGAGGGTCAGCGCACGGCCTCCCAGGCGCACGTCGGCCATCGCCCCGCAGAACAAGCTCATGGGCCGGGCATACGGGTCGGGCCGCATGCCGCCGATGAGCAGGGGGGCGTTGGTCCTGCGCACCTGCGTTCGCCGTCCGGTGTAGGCCTGTGCGCCCTCGGCCGCGCGCCGGCCGTCCAGGTACACGATCAGGTCGCGGCCGTCGAACGTGGCCGCCACCCGGTGCCAGCGGTTGGGGGTGAGCCGCACCCGAGTCGTGACGCGATACGGACGGCCGGAGGGCTCCCACACGACAAAGGAGACCCGGCCGTACTCCACCAGGTGGAGCGCGTACGCCCCGTGCTTGTGCACAAGGTAGTCGCGTTCGCTCAGGCTGTCCGCACGCACCCAGGCCGCAAGCGTAAGCCCGTCGGGACAGGCGAGCGCCGGGGCGTCGGGCACGGTGATGCAGGTATTCCACCCATTGAAGAACAGGCCCTTGACCCCGTCCAGATCGGCAATGCGGTGGCGACCCTCGATCCGCCCCCGGGGCGCCTCTCCCAGGGCGTCGGCCACCGTGTCCCCGTCGGTCGTCTCCAGAGCCCAGCGGGCACGCCAGTCCATATTCGTCCTCCTCAGTGGGCCGCGCGGTCACAGGATGGGGCCCGCGCTCCGTCGAGCTCACTGCGGCGACCGTGGCGCCGATACCATAGGTCCGCCCCGGCCCGCAGGCCCGCGACTGCGCCCGGGATCGCTAGGGTTCGGCGCGCTTCAGCGTCACGCGCACCAGATTCAGCCAGTCCGGCGCCGGGATCACCTCGGCATGCAGGCCCAGGTACACGTCCGGGTCCAGACCCTCCACGGTGGCGTCCGCAAACCCGGGCGCGGACACGGTGGCTTTGTAGGTGTACTGTCGATGCTCCGGGTTTTCGGGGTCGTCCGTGGCCAGGTAGTATTCGTTGGTCACGAACAGGGCCCGGTGGCTGTGCACGCCCGGGGTGCACCCGTGCTCGTCCGTGCGCGCCCGGCCGAGCACCACCGCGCCGGGCGCGTCCTGTTCACAGGTCAACGTTACGGTCGCCCCGGGCACGGGCGCGCCCGCCTCGTCGCGGACGGCGAACATCAGGTGCTGCTGCGCGATAAAGAGCGGATAGCTGCGCTCGCCCGTGTCGGGCCGCACCGCGCCCCGGCAAATGACCTGCTGCTCCTCGGGCGGGCCGAACACGCAGTCGATGGCGCGGATGCCGCCCTTGGTGTAGCGCAGCATCCAGTTGCGCTTGTTGTCCCGGAACCGGCAGCGCACGAGCGTCGCGCGCATGCCGCCGCCGTCGCCGACCGCGAGGTCGACATCGCGAAACACGCAGTCCTCGGCGTACTGGGGGCCGTTCACGAACACGGTGCCGATGTGCCGGAACGTGGTCCCGCGCACCACGCTTTGCGCGGCGTCGGCCGTAGCGAGGTGGTACAGCCGCTCGAACCCCTCGACCGTGCACCGCTCCAGGCGCAGCCGGTTGCCCGTGCCGTTCCACGAGGCCCGGTTGCCCCGCTGTGTGCTCACCGCCCCGATGTCCGCGTCGACCGCCACGAGCGCGCCGCCCGCCTCGAGCACCAGGCCACAGGCGCCCTGTTCGAGGCAGTCGAACCGCAGAGCCGGCCGGCTCGCGGCCGAGGCGGGCGCGCGCAACAGCAGGCCGTTCTCGCCCTCATAGCTGCGATAGTACTTGCCCTCCTTGGCGGCCGCGACCACAAGGTCGGCCCGCATGCGCAGGGTCTCGCACCTGTCCTGCGAGGCGCCCACGCGCAGCCAGGACTCGGCCCCGTCGTCCGTGCCGATGCGCAGGCGCGCGGTCACGGTGTATGCGTTCTTGTCGCGGTCGTAGCGCACGGTGTTCCATCCGCCCGCGTCGTTCGCTTGCTTGAGCTGCGCGAGCGTGGCGGGCGCGTTCTCGGGATGCCCCTGCACGCGGATCAAGTTCTCTTGCGCGTCGTACGTAATCGAGCCCGCCCGCGCCTTCGCGCACAGGACCGCGAGGCCTGCGTACACAACTACGAGCAGGCCCCGCCTCGCTCGGCGCATGACGCGGGCCTGCCCGCGCACCGTTGTTGCCTGCCCGGTCATGGCCGGTCCCCCTTGGTGAAGGCCGTTGCCTCGGGGCCCGGTTCGACCTGCACCGCGTCGATCCACAGCTTGCCCGGGTCCAGCAGGGCGATGCGGATGAAGCGGTCGGCGCGCTCCTCAAAGGTCACGGTGAAGGTGTACTGCTGCCACGCGTCCGTAGCGGTGAACTTCTGATGGTGGCCCCAGTGGAACATGACCTGGGTCAGGCGCTCGGGCGCGTCGGCCTTCATCTGCCAACTCAGCGTATACGTGCCCGGCGCGAGCTCGCCCGCGCTCGTGACCGCGTTGGGCGCGTCGTGCAACAGGCTCTGCGCGCGCGGGCCCTCGCGCTTCTCCATGCGCAAACTGCGCTCGCCCTCGTACACAACGTCCGTGTCCACGGCCCACACGCTGTCCCGTCGGCCCAGGAACCCGGGCTTGTCGATCCCGGCGGGCTTCCAGTGCGCGGGCCACAGGGGCAGGGACGCGAAGTCGCGCTCGAACCCGGGGTTCTTCACGTAGTTGCGGACCTTGCCCTCCTGCACGTACAGGAACACGTCGTCAAAGGCCGCAGTGCCCTGGCCCTCCACACGACAGTAAGGGCTCACAATTACGGGCGCGTCGCGCGTCTTGAACGCGACCCGGTACTCGCCCCACCCGGTGCGGTCGCGCGCATGGACTTCGCTCGCCCTACGCAGGTACAGGGCCTCGGCGCCTCCCGCCAGGTTCAGGCTCGCGCGCGCGCCAACCGACCGTATGTACCCGCCGAACACGTACCAGGCGTTCGGCTCCAGACGCACCTGCCACCCGGACATCGCGGCCCGGGAGTCCGCATGCGCCAGGCTCGCGTACACGCCTTGGTCCCCGGTGCGCCGGCCCCGGTCGCTGATCTCGATCAGGCCCTGGTCGGCCGCTTGGCCCGAGACCCCGCCGCCCCAGGCCGCGCCCAGCTCGAACCCGGGGTCCAGGATCAGGTTCTCCCTGGGCGCCTCTTCGGCCTCTTGCGCCTCGGCGGCCTCGGCTCGCTCGGGCGCGTGCTCGCGGGTCACGTCCAGGGTCACCCGGCCGTGCGGGGGGAACGTGCCCACCAACTCGTACACATGGCGTGCGTGCCCCTCGAACCGGTCCGCAAACGCCCCGTCGCGCACGGGCACGGTGCGTTCCTCGAACCACACCTCGGCCTCGCCGGCGTACTCGCCGGGCAGATGAATCGTGGCCTCGATCGGGTCGGGCGCTGCATTCGCGGCGATCACGAACGTGCGGCTCTCGTGGTTCTTCACAAGCACCTTCAGGCTGTCGCGCGTGCGCGCGTCAGTGTACCGGACCTCCTGGGGCGGCGAGGCCCCGACGAGCACGGGCTCGAGCGCGCGCAACTCGGCGGCGAGCTGCTTGAGCGCGAGCCAGTTGTCCACGTATCGCGGCGGCCACACCCACCACAGCAGGCTCCGCGCGCCCGCGATCACGGCCAGGTACCCCTGCACGGTCTGCTCCGGGCCGGTGAGGCCCACCTGCCGCGCGGAGCTCATCTCCATCAGCGGCACGTGGAAGCAGGGCACGCCGTACTCCTCGCAGCGGCGCACCGCGTTGCTGACCACCTCGTGAACCCGGACCATGGGCGTGTAGGGCCGCGGGTAGCGGTGCCGCTCGGCAATGTCGAACACGTCGCTCCAGTCCGGGATCGGCCGGCAGTAGCAGATGAGGAGCGGATGATACGGGTCCTCCTCGCGCAGCTTGTCCGCGAACCGGCGGCACACCTCGTAGTGGGGCACGCCCGGCTCGTCCGGGCCGAAGTAGATGGTGACGGCCGGATGGTCGCGCGCTTCCCGAACGACCAACGGCAGGGCCTGGTTGATGAACTTGTCAATGTTGTCGAAGAACTCGGGATTCGCGTAGTGCAGGTCCCACGGGCTGAAGCAACACGGGACCTCCATCGCGTACAGCCCCGCCTCGTGCACCGCGTCGAGGTACGAGCGGATCCACTCCCGGCGCGTGGCCTCGTCTTGAAGGCGGTCGAGCGCGCCTCGTCCGCCGCTGGCGCCGCCCCAGCGGTTGGTCATGTTGAACCCGGCGGCCGCGACCTCGTCGAGGTACTCTTCGGGCACCTTGAAGATCCCGCGCAGGAACGTGGGCTCGCCGTCGATGAGCAGGGTCAGGGTGTCGTGGTCGACCTTGACCTCGCGCACCCCCTCGGGCGCGGGCTCCTCGCGGCGCAGCCGGAACGTGGACGCGCCGAGCTCGCGGCCGGACGCGTCCTGCACGCGCAGGGCGGCCTGGTGCGTGCCCAGGGGCACGCCGTCCAGGGGCAGGGCCACCGCGGTGCGGTCGGGATCCTCGATCGGCGCGGACGCGGAAAGCGATTCCCCCTCGGGCAGCGACACGCTCGCCCGAGCCTCGAGCGGCGGGCCGCCCGGCTCGACGTTGAGCCGGAACACGGCGTGGGCCTGCGCCTCGGTGGTGTAGTAGCTGCGGTCCAGGACCGCGCGGAAGAGGTTCGGAAACGTCTCGCTTCCCACCGCGTTCACGTACAGGGGCGCGCCCGTGTCCGCGTCCACGAGCCGGACCTTGAGCGTGCGGTCCCCGAGTGTGCTGACCGGCATGGTGGCGCTCACGCGCACCTGCTCGTCGGCGTCGAGCGCGACCGGAAGCGCCTGCTCGGACACCTCGCCCAGGGAGGGGTGGTCCTCGAGCTGGACCTCGGCCTGCATGTCTCGCGCGCTCGCGAACACGAGCTCGGCCGTGTACGCGTACCCCTGCGCGCGCACCGCGTAGCGCTCGCCCAGATTGGCGGCCACGAGCTCGAACCCCAGGTACCGGGCCAGGTCCACCCGGGGGGTCTCCAGCGCCACGAAGGCCTCGGTGTTGTGGAAGCTCCCGTCCACGAACGAGTAGGACGCGAACTCGGGGTCTCCCGTGCGCCGGGCCCGGCAGAATTGCACCCGCCACCTGCCGCGGCCCAGGTCCGGCGAGAAGTTGTGCCAGGGAATGGCCACCTCCACGGTCCAGGCCTTTCCGGGGTCGACCGTGGTGGCAGACTGCCAGTCGCCGTTCCAGTCGTTGTCGCTTCGGCGCGGGCTGCCCCACACGCGCTGGTCCTTGCGGCTGTTTGCCGGATTGACGAGGAAGTGGTAGTAGGCGTCTCGCGTGCCCGGTGCGACAAAGAGCTCCACGCAGTCGTCCTGATTGACCGCACCGTCGAGCGGCCGGTCGCGGGCCTGCAGCCGGTCGGTGTTCGGCTCCTCACAAGTGAACGCCACGTACAGTCCGTGTGCATCGTGGCACGCGAACGCGGTGGTCTGCACCCCGGCGGTGGTCTGGCGGTCGTGGTGCACGAAGTTCGTGGCGCGCGCGGCCCGTTGCCACGCGGCGTCGGACAGGTCGCCGTCGATGTGCGGGGCCGCCTCCACCCGGGGCAGGTCCATGGGCTGTGCCGCCCGCGCCGCGCACGCCGCGGCCAGCACGAGCGCGCACGCACAGACCCGCGCGCGCATCCGTCGAATCCCCCGCATGGTCTCTTCTCCTTATCCCTACGGCCATATACCCGTGCGCCAATCCGGGTCGCACGTTCCCTGTAAAACAAATGTTCGAACGTCGCAAGCGTTCTCTTGTGGGGGCGTGCCCCCGCGGGCAGCGGCGGCCTACCGGCCGGGCCGACACTGGGACCGCCCGCCGAGCCAGCCCAGCCGGCGGCGCACCTCCAGGACCGCCTGCCCCGCGGCGAGGTACCCGAGGCTCGCGCCCAGGATGAGCGTCCATCCGGCCGCGCCCGGATGCCGCGTGCGCAAGAGGCCCGCGAGCCCGGGCGCGTAGACCGTGGACAGGAGCAGCCCCACGCACAGGACCACGCTCGCCCACACCCAGGGGTTGCGCGTGATCTCGTTGCGCAGGCGCGGGGCCCGCGGCTCGCGCTGGTTGAACACGTGCCACAGCTGACAGAAGCCGAGCGTCAGGAAGCTGACCGTGACCGCGCGTTCTTCGTCCATGCCCAGGTGCCACAGGCCCAGGAACAGCGCACCCAGCACGAAGGGGACCATGAGCGCGCCGTACACCGCGATCCCGCGCCAGTGGCGGCCGGCGAGGATGGGCTCCTGCGGGTCGCGGGGCGGGCGCTTCATGGCGTCGCCCTCGCCCTCGCCCACGCCCAGGGCCAGGGCCGGGAACACGTCCGTGACCAGGTTCAAGAACAGGATCTGCAAGGGCAGGATGGGCAGGGGCGTTCCCCCGAGCGCGGCCAGGCCCACCACCAGGATCTCGCCCACGTGGATGGACATGAGATAGGTCACGAACCTACGGATATTGCCGAAGATGACCCGCCCCCAGCGCACCGCCGTGACCACGGTCTCGAACGCGTCGTCGCGGAGCACCACGTCCGCGGCCTGGCGGGCGACCTGGGTTCCGCGCCGGCCCATGGCCACGCCCACGTCGGCCTGTTTGAGTGCGGGCGCGTCGTTGATGCCGTCGCCGATCATGGCCACGATCTCGCCCGACTCCTGGTGGAGGCGCAAGAGCCGCATCTTGTCCTCGGGCGTGGCGCGGGGGAAGACCTGGGCGCCGCGCACCTCGCGGCGCTCCTCTTCGCTCAGGTCGTCCTTGTCGGGCAGGCGGCCGATCTTCGGGTTCGCCTCGTCCACCACGCCCACGGCCCGGCCCACGCGCAGCGCGGTCTCCTTCTGGTCGCCCGTGGCCATGACCACGCGCACCCCGCCCGCCTGGCAGGTGTCGATGGCCGGCTGCACCGCGGTGCGCGGGGGGTCGTGCAGCCCGCACAGGCCGAGGAAGGTGAGGTCCCGGTACGGGTCTTCCTGCGCGTCGCGCGCAGTGCGCCGGGCCAGGGCCAGGACCCGCAGCCCGTCGGCGGCCAGGGACCGGTTGTGCTCGCGCCACCGGTCTTTCTCATCCTCGTCCAGGGGACGGGGGCCCTGCGCGGTGGCGACCCGGGCGCTCGCCTCCAGCACCGCCTCGGCCGCGCCCTTTACGGCCACGCACAGCTCCCCGTCCTCGTGCTCGTGGAACGTGGCCATCATCTTGCGCCGGGGATCGAAGGCGACCTCGCGGACCTCGGGCCGGTCCTTCAAGACGGCGTCGCGCTCCAGGCCCGCCCAGCGCCCGGCCTCCAGAAGCGCCACCTCCATGGGGTCGCCGACCGGGGCCTGGTCGCGGTCGCCGGGGTCGGGCAGGTCCGCGTTGTTGCACAACACCCCGACCTCCAGCGCGCGGCCCAGGACCGGGTCTTCCGCCGGGTCCAGGGACGCGCTCTCGCTCAAGAACCGCACCCGGCCGCCGTCCTCGTCCAACCGCACCTCCCGGTCGGCCAGGAGCAGGCGCACCACGCGCATTCGGTTCTCGGTGAGGGTGCCGGTCTTGTCGGCCAGGATCAGGGTGGTCGAGCCCAGGGTCTCCACCGCGGCCAGGCGGTTGACGAGCGCATTGCGCTCGGCCATGCGCCACATGCCCCGGGCCAGGGCGATGGTGGCCACAATGGGCAGGCCCTCGGGCACCGTGGCCACGGCCAGGGCGATGGCGCTCTCGACCACGAGGAAGAGGTCCCTGCCCCCGAGTACCCCCAGCCCCGCCACAGCGGCCACGATGAGGAGCGTCACCCACACGAGCCGACGGCCCAGCCGGTCCATGCGCTGCTGGAGGGGGACGTCCTGCTCCCCGGCCTCCTCCACGAGGCTGGCGATCCGGCCGAGCTCCGTGTCCATGCCCGTGGCGACCACCACCCCGGTGCCCGACCCGCGGGTCAGGGCCGTGCCCTTGTGCAGCATGTTCGCCCGCTCGGCCGGCGGCGCGTCCCGGTCTGCGGGCGCGGTCTCTTTGTCCACGGGCACGGACTCGCCCGTGAGCGCGGACTCGTCCGCGGCCAGCCGGTTCGCCTCGGTGAGGCGCAGGTCCGCGGCCACCAGGTCGCCGGCCTGCGCGTGGACCACGTCGCCGGGCACCAGGTCGTCGGCCGCGATCGTCTGTAGGTTGCCGTCGCGCAGGACCGTGGCCTCGGTGCGCCCGAGCGCCCGCAGCGCCTCCATGGACCGCACCGCGCGCCACTCGATCACGAACCCGATGAGCCCGTTGAGCAGAAGCACCGCCACGATGGCCAGACCCTCGACCGTCTGGTCGAAGGCGAACGCGAGCCCGGCCGCCGCGGCCAACAGCGCGGCGATCACGTTACGGAACTGCCCCACCGCGATGCTCAGGACCGAGCGGCGCTTCACCCGGCGCAGCACGTTGGGCCCGAATCGCTTGCGACGCTCTTTGACTGCCTGTGCAGACAGGCCTCGATTCGGGTCGACCCTCAGGGCCCGGCACACCTTCTGGGCCTCGCGCGTCCACGGCGCCTCGGGCGAGGCGGGGGCCTGGTCCTCGGATTGAGATCGGCGCAATTGCACCATGGTGGGGCTTTCTTCGCCTATGCGGGCGCGGCCGAGGCCTCTGCGGTCAGCCCGGCGGCGTGGCCTCCTTTTGCAGGAGCGCGCGGACCTCGTCATCGGTCATTTCGTGGAAGTCCCGGTAGAACGAGGCCACGGCGAACGACCCCGCGGTCTGCGCCAGGAGCACGTACACCGCGTCCACGTGCGGCGCGACCCACGCGATCGAGTCGATGGGCGAGACGGGCGCACACACGGTCACCGACGCCGGCCCCAGGTTGCCCAGCGCATCCACCCCGGCCAGGGCCGTGTATCCGGTGGCCAGCCCGTCGTCGACCAGGTACACGTGCCGCCCCTCGACCGCGGGCGGGTCGTCGGTGCCCCGGTACGCGCGGGCGCGGCGGCGCAGCTCCCGGCGCACGTCGTCGAGCACGGCCTGCACCTGGTCCGAGCCGATGCCGAAGGCGCGCACCACCCGGTCGTTGAGCTGCACCCCGCCACCCAGCGTGGCCGCGCCGAAGCCCATCTCCGGGCTCGCGGGAATGGGCAGCTTGCGCACGACCAGGGTGTCCAGCGCACACCCGCGCGCCCGGGCGAGCGCCGCGCCCACCGGAATGCCGCCCCGGGGCAGGCCCAGCACCACGGCGTCCGCGTCGGGCTCCGGCGCCACGAACCGGGCCAGGGCCTCGCCGCCTTCGCGCCGGTCGGCGAACGCGGGGTGGGGGCCTTGGACCTCCCGCTCGATGTGCACGTTGTCCGCGCGCTCGGGTCGTCTTCGTTCGGTCGTCACGGCGCGGTCCTCCGACAGGGATCTGGCGGCGTTCGCACGCCGGGAAAAGTGCAAACCGCATTCCATGGCAAGGAGGGGTGCACCGCGCGACCCGGCGCCGGCGCGCCTGGGTGCGCCTGTCGCGAATCGCGCGGTTGCGCGTAGAAATCCACGCGGGCGCAGTCGGATCCGCCTGCGCCCGCGGCAGGTACGCCTACCGGCCGAGCCGGTCGACCAGGTCCTGGGCCGCGCCGATCGGGGTGCGCGGCCCGCGCGAGCGCGGGCCGCCCCCGGAGGAAGACTTGCTGTGGACGTGAATCGCTCCGTCCTTGACAGTGTGCTCGAGCCCATGTTGGTTCAGGATTTTCAGAAACACATCGAGGAGCATCGTGTTTCGCACGCGCAGGGTGACCCGGTACCTTTGGGCCAGCTCCGGCGCCATGACGAACCTCACGTCGCTCTCTTCTTCAAACATCTTGAGCACCTGCTCCAAGGGCTCTTGCTCAAGGTCGAGGGTCACCACTGCGGCCGCCAAGTGTTCAATCACTCTCGCCTCTTCCATTTCCCTCCTTTGCTTTGCAAGCTCTGCCTCCTCGCGGCGCCGCTCCCATTCTTCCTGCGATATTTCCTCCTCCTCGGGCGGCGGCGCGGCAGGCGTCTCGGCGGGAGCCTCTTGCGCCGGGCCCTCGGCGAGCTGCACCGGGGGTTCGGGCTCCTCTGCGGGGGGCGGGGCGGAGGGCTCGACCCCGTAGGTCACTTCCTGGCCGGTGGCCATGTGCAGCTCAAAGACCGTGTAGTCGTTCGCGGGCACGTACAGCCGCCCGTCGCTGTACGCAAGCTCCCAGGCGACGGTCGAGCCCTCGGGCAGGGTAAACGTCCACAGCTTCCGCCCCGTGTCCTGGGCCAGGGCGGTCACCTGCCCGCGCATGTCCTCAGTTCGCGCCGCGCGCGTGGTGGTGACGAAGCAGATGCGTTCGCCGTCGCTGATCGGCGCGACCTCGTGATTGAAGGAGAGGTCACGTCCCAGTTCGGTGCGCCACGCCACCGTGCCGTTCCTGAGGTCCAGAGCAACAACGGCGCACGCGCGCGGGTCCGTACTCGGTTCGCGGGCAACCATGAAGTTGCCCGCCATCAGCGGCGCGGAGCCGAACCGCTCGGTCTTGGCCAGCTTGTCGCCGGTCTTCGGGTTGAGCGCGTACACGCCATGGTCCGCGGGCACGTACAGCCTGCCCCCGTAGAGCACGGGACGAAGCCCCGGACTGGTCGCCACCTCGAACTGCCACACCTGTTCGCCCGAGTCCGCATTCAGGCCGTATACGGCGTGGCCGTCCTCGGCGATGCACAGCACGTCCCCGGCCAGCACCGGAGCGTAGGGCCAGGACGTTTCGTTGCCGAGCTTGTAGACCCAGGCTTCCTCGCCGTTGTCCGCATTCACCGCGCATACGCACTGGTCCGCGCCGAAATACACCTTGTCCTCGGTCACCAAGAGCGGCGAGCCCGGCTCCGCTCCGGCCCAGGGGGTGTAGTGCCATTTCTCCTCGCCGGTGGCCGGGTCCAGGGCCCGCGCGCCGGCGTACAGAGTCCCGTCCCTGAGAACGGGCGCGTGCGTGAAGCTCTGTTCGCGCGACCATTGCTCCTCGTACGTCTCCAGGTCCAGGGCCACCAGGCGCGGCGCCTCGCAGGACACGTACAGCATCCCGCCCTGCACGAGCGGCGCGCGCACGGGCAGGTACACCTCGCGCAGGAATCCCGAGAGCTGCGGGTACGCGCGCTTGAGCGCCGCGGGCTCGACCTTGCGCAGAAGCTCGACCGCCCGCGCGCGCAGGTTGTCGTCCTTCCGGCGCGCGAGGCCCTCGCTCTCGGCCAGTAGCGCCACCAGCGCGTCCACGAGCGCGGCCTTGTGGTCGCCGAGCGGCTCTTCATAGTCGGCGAAGAAGGCGACCGCCTCCTGCCGGCCTGCGCCTCCCTCGCGCAGCTGGGCAAGGTGTTGCTCCACGGGCGAGATCTGCGGCTGCGGCGCCGCGGGCTGCGCAGGCTGTTCGGGCTGGCCGCCCGCGGGTTGGGGCAAGAAACTCTCCATGGATTCGTCTGCAACGGCAGGGCCCTGCTCGCTGGTCTGGGCCTGCATGCCCTGCGTGAACTCGCCCTCGGCGGCCTGGGGCGGCATGGCCGCTTGGCTCGCCCCCGCCTTGGCCTGGCTGGCCAGCTGGGCGAGCGTCTCCTCCGACAGATCCGCCGAGAGGTCCAGCTTGTCGCCCTCCTGCGTAACGCGGACGAGCCCGTCTTCGCCCGGCAGGAACATCTGAACCGTCTGAGCCATGCCCTCGAGCTGGGGCCTGGCCTGGGTCGCACTCTCTTCGGAAGCGAACACCAGGGCCGCGCCGAGCGACAGCCCGCGGCCCTGAGCATAGTTGGCTCGAATCAGGCCGCTCTGGATCTCCTTCGGGTCGACCGGCGTGCCCGGGCCGAGCTTCGCACTCATTTGGTCGCGTTGGGTCTCGGGCAGGCGGATCGCCAGCCAGAAGAGATCGTCGAGCTCGCCGTCCTCGCACACCCGCATCAGCGCACTGTTGTCCGCCACGCTCTCGCCTTCGCCCGCGGCCAGCGCGACGCTCGCTTCGACCATGGCGCGCGTGCCTACGACCAGGCGGTTCTCGCCGACCGCGGTCATCACCGGCCGGGGACCGGACTGCTCGCTGTCCAGCACGAAGGCGGACCGCCCGCGCACGGAGATCTTCTCCTGCAGGGCGCCGCTTTGCTCCAGCGCCTCGGCCAGCTTGTCCATGTCCACCGGCCCGGAGAACTCGATCACGGCCACGCCGTCGGGCTCGCCGCCGTCCACAGCCTTGCTCGGGTCCACGCCGAAGTGCACCTGCTCCAGGGTGTCAAGCGAGACGCCCGCCGCCTGCAAGGCCTTGTAGTCGCCCTGGTTCTTGACCTGGGTGACTCCATCGCGCAGGGCAGGAATGCGCAAGAGGTCTCCCACGCTCAACCGGCCCACCACCGAAGCGCTCCCCGGCAGCACCTCCAACGGGCCCTCGGGTGCCCCAGGCCCGCGCAGCACGAAGTACGCCACGGCGGCGACGATCAGGACCACCGCCCCGCCCACGAGCCAGCGGGCCCGGCCGGTCCATGCCGACGGCGTAGCCCGGGCCCCCGCCCGCCTGCCGGTGCGCAGGTGGATGCCGCAATCGGTGCATATCGCCACATCGAGGGGGTACACCTTGCCGCATTGCGGACACTTGCGGCCCTGCCCCTCGGGCGCGGCCTCGCCCGCGCCGGCGGCGCCGCCGGCCGGGACCCGGATCGCGGACCCGCACCCGGGGCATTTCACCCGCTTGCCCGCCAGGTCGTCGCGAACCCGCAGCTTGCGCGCGCACTTCGGACACGTCACGTTCATCTGTTCTCCTCCATCGATATCATGCCCGCCAGGGCGACGAACGGCCTGGCCTGTACACACCAAGATAGCCTGTGCGCCGCGCCTGTCAAACCCTCAAATCATCCAATTCTCACCTGCGGCGCCCCGACCTCGCAGGCCGCGCGATTTGACACGCCCGCGACCACGCGCTATAAGCGACCCCATTCCCGCGCGGACCGGCGCGGCCCGGTCGCGGAAGCCCCGGACGAGGAGACGACGATGCGGCTGATTCTGATCGGTCCGCCCGCCAGCGGCAAGGGCACCCAGGCCGAGGCGCTCAAGGAGCGCCTGAGCATCCCCCACATCTCCACGGGCGACATGCTGCGCGCCGCGGTGCGCGACGCCACGCCCCTGGGCCAAGAGGCCAAGGGGTACATGGAGGCGGGCAAGCTCGTGCCCGACGACCTGGTCATCCGCATGACGCTCGAACGCCTGCAGCGGCCGGACGCGCGGGCCGGGTTCCTGCTCGACGGGTTTCCGCGCACCCGGGCGCAGGCCGAGGCCCTGGACCGGGCCCTCGCCGACGCGGGCCTGGGCCTGGACGCCGTGGTGCTCGTGGACGTGCCCGACGAGGTGGTCCTGGAGCGCATGACCGGCCGGCGCACCGACCCCCAGACCGGCAAGATCTATCACACCGTGTACAACCCACCCCCGCCGGAGGCGGCCGACCGGGTGGTCCAGCGACCGGACGACAACCCGGAGTCCGTGCGCGTGCGCCTGGACAAGTACCACCAGGAGACCGAGCCCGTGATCCCCCACTACGAGGCCGAAGGCCTGCTCAAGCGCGTGGACGGCCGCGCGAGCCCCGCGGAGGTCACCGCCGCCATCCTGCGGATCCTGGGCGAGGAGGCGTGATGCCGACGCTACTCGAGCGGGCGCGCGCGGGCGAGGTCCTCCTCGTGGAGGGGGCCATGGGCACGTTCCTCCAGGCCAGGGGCCTGGGCGCCGGGGACTGCCCGGAGGCCTGGTGCCTGGACCGGCCCGAGGTCGTGCGCGAGATCCACGCGGCCTACCGCGACGCGGGCGCGGACATCGCGGAGACGAACACCTTCGGCGCGAACCGGATCAAGCTCGCCCACTACGGGCTCGCCGACCGGGCCGCCCAGATCAACCGGGCGGCCGCGCGCCTGGCGCGCGAGGCCGTGGGCCCCGAGGGGTGCGTGCTCGGCAGCGCCGGGCCCACGGGCCAGTTCCTCGCGCCCCTGGGCACGGCCACGGAGTCGCAGTTCGCACAGGCGTTCCGCGAACAGGTAACCAGCCTGGCGGCCGGGGGCGCGGACGCGGTGATCGTGGAGACCATGGCCGCGGCCGAGGAGGCCGCGGTGGCCGTGCGCGCGGCCCGCGAGCACACCGACCTCGTGGTCGTGGCGAGCTTCGCCTTCGCCCCGCGCCAGGACGGGGGGTACGCCACCATGATGGGCCTCACGCCGCAGGCGGCCGCCCAGGCCATGATCGAGGCCGGCGCGCACATCCTGGGCGCCAACTGCGGCGTGGGCATGGAGGGCATCACCGAGATCGTGCGCGCCCTGCGCGCGGCCGCGCCCGAGGCCCTGATCCTGGGCATGCCCAACGCGGGCATGCCCGAGGTGCGCGGGGGCGAGACCGTGTTCCCGGCCACGCCCGAACAGATGGCCGCCGGAGTGCCCGCGCTCGTGGAGGCGGGCGCGAACCTGATCGGCGGGTGCTGCGGCACGGGACCCGAGCACATCCGAGCCATGAAGGCCGCGCTCGCGCGCTGAGCCCGAGCGTCAGGTTGTCGGCGCGCCGTGGCGCGCCGTCCGGGTTTCGAGGCGCATCCTTCAACGCACGTGATTTGAGCGAGGAGACTTGGCATGGACAACGCACCGAGCGTGCAGCGGTGCATGGACCGGGCGCTTGCGCACCTGCAGATCGGCAAGACGGACCTGGACCGCGGCCTGGCCCTCCATCGCGAGAGCCTGGTCTGCGATGCGTTCTGCCTGGGGTTCCACGCGGCCGGAGACGGGGAGGAGATCAAGGCCCGGATGGACGCGGGTGCGGGCCTTGCGGAGATCCGCGGACTCATGACCCATCAGGGCCAGGCCCGGTGGCACACGGACCCGGCGCAGCGCAACCTGCTCGGCCAAGTGCTCGACCACACGGGCCTCGACTTCTACTACCAGAACGTGACCGCCGACTACGGACCGCCGTGGAGTCGGCTCGCGCTGTTCACGTATCTGACCGACCGGATCGCCTCGACGCTGGGCCGCGTTGCGGTGCCCGAACAGATCCCCGAGACCCGGTCCGCGGGCCGGCACGGCATGGCCTACAGCCTCAACTACGTGCCCCTGCCGGACCGGACCAGGGGCACGGTGGACGACCTGCACGTCATCCGGATCGCCCACGACCTGGGCGTGCGCATGATGCACCTCACCTACAACCGCCAGACCCTGCTCGGCGCGGGATGCTTCGAGGCCGGCGACGGGGGCCTCACCGACCTGGGCGCGCACGTGGTGCGCGAGATGAACCGGGTGGGCGTGCTCGTGGACGTGGCCCACAGCGGCTGGCGCACGAGCAAAGAGGCCGCCGAAGTGTCCGAGAAGCCCGTGGTCGCGAGCCACACGACCTGCTGCGCTCTGCACGAACACGTGCGCAGCAAGCCCGACGAGGTGATCCGCGCGATCGCGGACACCGGCGGATACATCGGCATCACCTGGATCCCGGAGTTCCTGGGCGGCGCGGGCACCCTGGTCCAGGCCCTGGACCACGTCGCATACGCGGTGCGCACGTTCGGCGCGGACCACGTGGCCGTGGGCACGGACGTCACCTGGCGTCCGGACCGCGCCCGCGCCGAGGCGGACAAGTTCCCCCGGCCCAGCGCCCATTACCATCCGCCGCGGACTCTGGGGTGGACGCGCACGCGCGCGCGCTCGGACCCGTCCAACACCACCGAGCAGCTGGAGAGCCTAGCGCTTACGAACTGGCCGCTCTTGACCGCGGGGCTCGTGCAGCGGGGCCTGTCCGACGAGGACATCCGCAAGGTGATCGGCGAGAACGTCCTGCGCGTGGCCCGGGCCACCTGGGCGGGCTAACCCCCTGCATGGGCCCGCCACGCGGACTCGTCGAGCACGGCCACCCGCGGGCCCACGGGCGCCCAGACCCGCGGGTCCGTGGCGCGGAAGAGCGCGATCGTGGGCGCGCCGCATTGGGCCGCGAGGTGCGTGACGCCCGAGTCGTTGCCCGCGTACGCGGCCGCGCGCGCGAGCACCCCCGCGAGCGTCTCCAGGTCCAGGGGCGGCAGGAGCACGGTGCTCGGCGCCATCGCCGCCAAGCGCGCGCCCAGATCCGCGTCCGCCTCGCCCGCCACGACCGCGATCCGCTCGACCGGCCCTGAAGGGCACAGCGGCAGCTGCGCGCGGGCCCGCCCCGCATCCAGAAACGCGCGGGCCAGGCCCGCGAACACCGCCACGGGCGCGTTCTTGGCCCGGGAGCCGCTCCCCGGATGCAGGACCGCGTACCGGCCGGCGCGCAGCCCGGCTGCGGCAAGCACGCGCTCTGCGCCCCGGTCGTCGCCATGCAGGGCCGGGGCGGGCGCCGAGGGGCCGTCCACCCTCGGGTCCAGGTCCATGGCCTGCGCAAGCCCCTGCCACAGGTGCGCGGCCGCGTGCAAGGGCGCACCGCTTCCCTGCGTCGGCCGCGCGGGGAAGAAGATCACCCGATCCGCCCCGAGCCGCCGAAGTGCGCGTTCGAGCGTCTGCGTCGGACGGCCGAACACCACGGCCCGGTCCACGCGTCCGAGCGTGTGCGCAACCGCCTCGGGCGCAGGCCCCTGCGCGTGATACAGCCACGCGGCCTCGGCCCGGTCCAGGTCAAAGACCGACGCCGCCAGCCCGCCTTCGGCGAGAAGACGGCCCCGCGCCCCGGGCGCGAGCACGCGGGCCTCCAGCTCGGGCCGGACCTCGCGCAACCGGGCAAGGCCCGGCCGCAACAGCAACACGTCCCCCAGCGCGCCCGGGCGCACCACCGCGAGGCGCAGCGCATGAGGGCCCGGCGCATGGAACGCAGGTTGCATGTCGGGTAGCTCCTTTGTAGGCCTGTTCTGCGTTGGGACATGACCGCGCCGTCCGCACACAGCGGCTGCAAGTCGTGCGGCCGCTTGACACGGCGGCCGGTTCCGTCCGCGGCGCAGGACCAGAATGGCACAGACGCACCGGGCCGTCAACCGGGCGACCTTGCCCAGGCGCGGGGCCGAGTGGGCCGATTTGACACATACAGTGGGCCCGTCCCGGCGACCGGGTGCATGGGGCGGGCAGGAATTGAGTTGCGTACCGAGGTGGCCAGGGAGGAATCCATGAATACGCGGACGAGCGGAATCTGGACCCTGCGCGCGTGGGCGCTGGCGCTGATTGCGGCGCTCGCCGTCATGCCGATCGGCAATGCCTTGCGCGCGGTCGAGGAAGAGGACCTGCAGGTGGCCAAGGCGCTCTCGAACACCATCGCCACGGTCGCCGAGCGCGTGGGCCCAGCGGTCGTGTACGTGAAGGCGGAGCGCACCGTGGAGGTGCGCGGCAGGGACCTGCCCTTCGGTCTGCCCCAGATCCCGGAGGAGCTGCGCCCGTTCTTCGAGCAGCTCCCGCAGATGCAGCCGCCCCAATCCGTGCCGGCCCAGGGCTCGGGGTTTCTGATCGACGAACAGGGGCACGTGCTCACCAACAACCACGTGGTCCAGAACGCCGAGGAAATCACCGTTTACCTGCCCGACGAGCGCACCTTTGAGGCCGAGATCGTGGGCACGGACCCGAAGACCGACCTCGCCATACTCCAGATCCAGGACCCGGACGGCCCCATGCCGTCCGTGGAGCTCGGGGACAGCGACAAGCTGCGCGTGGGCGAGCTCGTCATCGCCATCGGCGCGCCGTTCGGGTTCACCAAGACCGTGACTCTGGGCGTGGTCTCGGCCACGGGCCGCGAGCTTCGCCTGGCCGCGTACGAGAACTACATCCAGACCGACGCGGCGGTGAACCCGGGCAACTCGGGCGGGCCGCTCTTCAACCTGGACGGCGAGGTGGTGGGCGTGAACACCGCCATCAGCAGCCCCACCCGCGCAAGCGTGGGCCTGGGCTTCGCCATCCCCATCAACATGGCCCGCCGCATCGCGCGACAGCTCATCGAAGAGGGCAAGGTGACCCGCGGCTGGATCGGGGTGGGCATCCAGGACATCGAGCCGGACATGGCCGACATGCTCGAGAACTATCCCGGCGAGGGCGGGGTCATCATCACCCAGGTCGGCCCGGACCAGCCCGCCGAGGAGGCGGGCATCGAGGCCGGCGACGTGATCCTGTCGTTCGCGGGCAAGCAGGTCGAGGATGTCAACCACCTGCGCAACCTGGTGGCCAACAGCAAGGTGGGCGAGGCGGTGCCCATCAAGATCCTGCGCGCCGGCGAGGTGCGCACCCTCCAGATCACCCCGGCCCGCCAGCCGAGGCGGATTTCGCTCACGGGCGCCCCGGAAGAAGAGGCCCCGCCCACGGACGAGGACCGCGACCTGTCCCGGTCCTTCGGCCTGGAGGTGCAGCCGCTCGCCGAGAACCTGACCGAGCGGTTCGGATACGAGCCCGACCAGCAGGGCGTGCTCATCAGCGGCGTCCAGCGGGGCAGCTCCGCGGCGGACAAGGGCCTGCGGCCCGGCATGGTGATCGTGGAGGTGGCCCAGCAGCCGGTCACGGACATGGAAAGCTTCCGCCGGGCCATGCGCGCGGTCAAGGACGAGGACGCGGTCCTGTTCCGCATCCAGATGGGCAGCGAGTCGGCCCGGTACGTGGTGCTCAAGCGCGAGGCGCCCGACGAGGACTGAGCCGACCGCGAACGTGCCCGCTTGTTGTGCGACATGCGGGGTCTTCAGCCCGACGCGCTGTAGACCCCGTATTCGTCGCGCAGCTCACACAGGACCAGGTAGGCCTGCGCGTTGTTCGGGCTGAACACGCCGCCCTCGGTGCCGCTGAGCATGTACCCGCCCCCGGGCATGCCGTCGCGCAGGCACGCGAGCGCATGCGCGCGCACCGCGTCCCAGTCGCCCGAGGCGAGGATCGTCTCGTCGTCGATGTTC
>Ga0180431_10001462_pt1 | contig 33111 bp, 33 predicted proteins | sample SS_ome_11_FD_132459 | JGI IMG/M metagenome (GOLD analysis project Ga0180431, IMG submission 132459) | Hypersaline lake sediment archaeal communities from the Salton Sea, California, USA - SS_1_MS_1 metaG | ecosystem: Environmental > Aquatic > Non-marine Saline and Alkaline > Hypersaline >... | reverse complement strand
GGATCTTGATCTATCTGCTAATGATTACAAGCTTCCCTCTAATTCATTTCCAGTACGTCCTTACAGAAGGTTGGTGGTTTTGAAACCTGTGCAGGGTGTCGAGGAATGATAAACTTGGTGTTTGCTCACTTGATTGGTGACTACATACTACAAAACGATTGGATGGCACAGAATAAGAAAAAGTCTAGCTGGGCTTGTCTTACCCACGTGCTTTTCTATTCTCTACCTTTTATCTTTTTTGGTATACCCTTATGGATTGTAGGCCTGATAGCACTACAACATTTTCTACAAGATAGAACCAACTTTGTGATTTGGTTTATGAATGCTAAGGGGAGCGCCCTGTTTAGTGAACCTCCTATGGCGCCTTGGTCTATCATTGTTACTGATAACATACTTCACTTACTATTTTTAGGGATATGTAATTACTGGCTCTTGTAATAAGTAAGGAGGAGGACGTGGCTAAATCGCTAGATTGGGAAGCATTGACTTTTGGGGTGTATAACCAAGACCAAATATTGAAAGCAGTGGAAGATGAAGCTTGGCAAGAAACCCGTAGAGGTATGAAAGGAACGACTCTGAAAGAAAAGTACAATACTCTCACCCGTTGGTTGAAGGAGCAGAATAGGTCTGAAAAGTCTAAGATACAGGTTACCAACTACGTGAATGCTTTGAGGAGAGGAGGCTTGGTTGCTAGAAAAATCTAGTGGCAGGAGATAGAAGAATACACTTTTGTTCTTGGGTTGTTTAGGGTATTATTTATATAAAAGGAGCGATATATGTTACAACCACTTCCTAAAGGAAAAGTCAAAGCTAGCTATAAAGTTTATTGTGGTAGATGTGGCGTATTTCGATCACTGTCGACAAAGTTGGCTGAAAAGGGGGATGTAGTGGAATTGGAAGGTACGGGTTGGAGACGTGATTGGGAGTATGGTTGGGTTTGTCCTACTTGTAGTTACTCTGTTATACGAAACAGGGGGTTTTAGTTTTTATTTCTATTGCTTAAGGCAGGGTCGTGCTAGTATAGTTTTCTTTGTTAGGCATCGAATCTACTAACGTTATCGTTTGGCTTTTGGAAAGGTAGAGGAATAAATGCTATGAAAAATATAGCAGAGGAACTGGCCTCTCTCATCAATACTCATTCGCTGGAATCAGGTTCAGACACTCCAGACTTTATCCTAAGTGAGTTCTTACTAGATGTTTTACGTGCTTATGATAAAGCAGTCACTGCCAGGTCTAAATGGTATGAAGAAGGAGAGGATCCTGGGTCTTTAGTAGCTCTATTGCAAGAGAAAGAGGAGGAAGAAATAACAACTACTCTAACTCTGATGTGCGGACTACCTCGGTCGGGTAAAGACACTTGGTTACAACAACGAGCTCTCGAAGGTGCTGTGATTGTATGTCCTGATGACATACGTAAAGAAATCTTTGGTCAGCAGTTTTTTACTCCTATGGAGGACTTTGTATGGGCTTTGTCCTTTGCTATGACTAGGCTTTTATTGCAACAGAGTGTTAGTGTTTATGTAAATGCTACTAATATCTCTACTGCGGAGAGGCACAGGTGGATTCGTTTAGCTCGCTCTTATAATGTACCCATTCATCTTCATTGGATAGACGCGAGCGTAGATGAGTGCCTGATACGTAATGCTAAATCCCCTTCTGATAAAAAGGTGCCTCCTAATGTTATTTCAAATATGCACGCGACTTTTGAAGCTCCTGGAATCATAGAGGGATTTAGTCACATCCATCGTTGGTATGTGGATTCCACGACAGTAGAAGAGATTGCACCTTTTCAATGTTCAGGGGAATGGTTTTCTGCAAAGAAGAAAGGTGGGTAGAGGGCATGCGTTGGAAATCACGAAGCAGTTCTAGATGGAAAAGGCGATTTGCACTTAGTCCTATTCGATGTGATGAATGTGGTAATCTTGTTTGGTTTGAATGGATATACAAAAGAAATTTTGTTACTCGGTTTGGAGGACAGACTAGTATAGTATGCGAGGAGTGTGCCTTATTACTCGATCTACACTATATTTATTCTACTAAGGAGAAAGAGAATGCCTCGTAATAAATATCCTCATGCCAAAATAAGTAAAGCATTACGCCCTGTACGGGAGTTCTCTATTCAAGGTCAGTGGTATAGTCTTTACTTAGTAGAGGGTAGAGCGGAAAGCAATCCCTATTCGCTCTACAATAACGGACAAGATAATCCAGTACAGCATGCCATGTCTGCTTTGGAAGTAATAGACTTACTGTCTTATCTAACTATTAAAGAGGCAGACAGGGAGGTATTAGATGAGGTTATATAAGCTAGACTATTTGTCTTCCTTATCTTCTATGCATTATCGTTATCTCAAGTACGTACTAAGGCATAAATGGTACGTGCTCAAAGCTAGTAGAAGGTTAGGTATTACTTGGAGAGGATTACTTCACGACCTATCTAAGTTTTCTAGTAAAGAGTGGAGTCCCTACGTATACTACTTCTATGGTAGTAAGGTGATACCTAAGTACGATGCAGCTTTTGATAAAGCATGGCTTCACCATCAACATCACAATCGTCATCATTGGCAGCATTATATTCTACATAATGATGATGGTAGTATTGAGTACGTGGAGATGCCTTTGACTTATGTCAAGGAGATGGTAGCGGATTGGGTAGGTGCAGGATTAGCCCAAGGTAATCCTGATACACAAGCATGGTGGCTATCTAACTGCCACAAGATAAAGTTGCATGAGAAATCCAGATCTCAAGTAGTAAAACTACTGGAGGAAATCGGTGCAGGGTAAAGGGAGGACAGAATGAGCACAGACATTCAGCGACTCCACGATGTAGCTTTAGGTATTCGTACAGGTAGAGGTGCAGGGCATACTACGCTAGATTGCCACTCTGTTGCTGGCGAACTAGAATTAGGTGCCAAGCTAATTGTAATAACTCTTCCTTCTAAATCTCATTTCAGACATGTTGTGCCTATGCTTAAAAACATATTGGAAGAGCATGGATTTGTAATAGTAACTAATGCTTCCTCTGATGATCGGATATTTTTAACCTGCCAGGCTCGTATATTCATAGAGACCATATCTGAGTGGGAGAGAAAGGGTGCAGAATCCTCTGCAGTAGTGATTCACTTTAGTTGAGGAGATATATCTTATGATTATTGAAGCACGATGTCCTGTTAGAATAGATCTAGCAGGGCCATGGACCGATTGTCCGGAATTTTACGAGAGTAATAAGGCCTATATGGACGGTGCTACATTCAATATGGCTATCGTTCCTATAATTACTGAATGCGGTTATAGTAGACCCTCTTACGTTTCTGGACGATTAGACACTGGAGGCGTGGATGATATTACAGCCTCTGGACCTTCGGGAGGTATAAAAGTAAGAGTAGAAAAAGGTACTTCTGTGACCTATACAGCAGGTACCGTAGGTTCTGGATTAGGTACTTCTGCAGCTATGACTGCTTTATGGCTAGCGCTTATTCGAGGGATCAAAGACGAGGTTCTTTCCGAAGGGGTCAGGAAGCAGATAGCAGAAAGTTCCCATCAAGTGGAAAGGGCTCTAGGTATTCTGGGAGGTAAACAGGATCAATATGCTGCAGTTTTTGGAGGAGCTAATCTATTTACATTTTTTGCAGAGGGGGGAACGGGAGTGATTCCTGTGCCTATATCTCCATCCTTCTGCAAAAAGCTAAAGGATTCCATGATCTTGTTTAACACTCAAGAAACTCGACTCTCGTCTGACATACATGCTAAAGTGTGGCATAGCTTTAATGAGGGTAGTAATGCTGATACTTTGAACAGTATGGCTAGTATAGCTTTAGAAATGGTGCAGGCTTTTAAGGAGGAGGATATCAGAAGTATAGGTATTTTGATATCTGAAACCTGGGAAAGACAAAAAGAATTACATAAGAGTGTTACCAATCAATCCATGGATGATACTTTCCTTACCCTGGAGAAAGCAGGTATTCTGTGGGGAGGAAAGGCTCTAGGAGCCGGTGGCGGAGGTCATCTTCTCTTCTTGGTGGATCCTGATCGTAGAGAACTGGCAGAGTCGATTCTGTCTTATAGACCTGGACGTATAGTAGATTTCAACTTCGATTTTGAAGGATTAGTGTTAACTAGAAAGGAGGGGTAATGCGTTTGATAACAGCTGTAGAACCTGTGAAGTTTAAGGAAGGGGACATCTCTGTCTTTTTAGCTGGAGGTATTACCGATTGTCCTGAATGGCAATGTCAGGTTATCGAGGGGCTGCAAGACGCAGGGGAGGATGTGGTTGTCTTAAATCCCAGAAGACGCGATTTTCCTATCCATGCAGCTTCAGAACAAATAACTTGGGAGTATCACGCGCTTAATTGTGCTGACATATTTAGCATATGGTTTTCTTCAGGTCCTTCCGTACAGCCTATTTGTATGTATGAACTTGGTAGGCATTTAGCTAAAAGAAGTAGAAATTCTATACGAGAGGCATTGAATACTGACGGGTTATTAGCTATAGAAAAGATAGCCATAGGTATAGAGCCTGGCTATTTACGAGAACAGGATGTTAGAGTACAAACATCTCTAGTATCTCCTATACTATCCCGTCGAATTACTGACAGCCTAACCGCTCACATCGCTGAGATACTTTCAATCGTAGATCGTATACGTGCAGGTAGATAAGAAAGTTCAAAGGGGGAACAAAATGATATTCTTGGTTTTACTTCTTATAGGTGCTGTTCTTATTTTTGTGGATATGCAGTATAAGTTAAGTGATGAGGGGGCTCTTATAGTGATTGGCCTTCTCCTTATAATTGTCTGCGTTGCACTATTGATTGTACTCAATGTTTGTGGTGTTTACAGACAGCTAAATGGGTTTGAATCTCTCACAATGCTTGAGCGCCAAGAGCAAATCTGTTCCACAAAAGCGCAAGCATTGACGGATGAGTTCGCACACTACCTCGCGGAAATGTATCCCGAGCATGAGGCACGCATCTATGACCGTATCAGTCCTGACAACCTCAACGTGTATTTGGTTCAATATCCAGAACTGAGAACACATGAAACCCTGCTCAGCCTGGTATCAAATATCAACCAGCTTCAGTCGGATGTCTACGACAAGCAACTAGAGCGCGAAACAATCAAACGCGACTTACGCTTTCGGCCAAAAAGCCCTGTTCTCATAGGATGGCTTATTCCAAAGTATCGTGAACAATAGGAAAACTGGGTAAACAAGTTTGTAGAAAAAGGGAAGGGCCTATGTCTTTACAACAATGTTTAGATCTGTGGTATGAGATAATAGGAGTAGAGGACAAATCCAAGCTAATAGAGTTGGATTACTCAAGTTGGAGAGAAGAAATAAAGCTAGGACAGTCTACCAAGGATATAGATAGACTGATAGAAATAGACCCTACAGGATCGGCCGCCTCTCTTTTTCTACAAACTTGTTTGAATGAGTTTAATGCAAACACTTCGGTCTCCTATGTACAATTACTAAACCCTTTAAGTAGTTGTCACACTACATTAGACAAGATTAGAAAGCTGTCTAGCTTACTGCGTCTTCCCTCTTTAGAAGAACCTAGAAAAAACTTCCTTCACTTACTTATGCGATCCCTGGAAGAAAGAAAACTACTCACGCCTAATGTATCTCGATTACTTACTTCCAAAGATACCTTAGCCTGGTTGATTAGGGATGGGTTAATTTCAGGGGATTCTTTAGATATAGAATGGATAGCCGATGGTCCTACAGCTAAAGGGGTAGACGTTTCTATGCCTGTTTATATCTACAGGTTTTGGGATCTTAACGTCCTTATCAATAGTTTTGATTCCCTACCTCAGCGGGCTGTTCTTTTAGCTGCTATAACTCCCCTAGATAAAGCAGACCAGCCTTTCTTTGTGTTTATGCTCAAAGATGGGGCCCGTCAAGGTTTGATTAGTGATCGACCCATATACAAGCATCCTTTAGAAAAAAGAATGACTAGGCGACCTGGGAGGAGGTTTGCTAAGAGAATTGACTTGCATAGATTTCCTTACGAACTTTTACATGTAGAATATGATAGTAGAGGGGATGCTTACGTTAATACCTGTCTCTCTGACGAGTTGGTACTCTCAAAAAACAAAGCTAATGTACTAGCTCATTTCTCTGAGGTGGATCCTTATCAAATGATATGGATTTTTTTAGTAGTGGATTATCTTCAAACCAAATATATTGCTTCTTCTCCAGTAGTAGAAGAATTACATTATACAGGGAGTATGGTTCAGCTACCTAATTCTTCTTCTCAACTCGATGTTCTCAGGGATAGGATTATAGATCTACCATTGCTTACTCTGGAAGACATGGAGGAGATAGATCCCAAAATGTGGGATATCGCCCCTACTCACCAAAATGATTGGATGGAGCAACGTTATAGTTGGGAAGTAGATCCTGACAGTCTTAACTTGATAGGTAAAGAAGAACTAGATTCAGCCAGACAGACCTTGGACGATACTTTTGCTCCGATTAGAAATGTGTGGGGAGAGAGTGCTTCGAGAAGTTTGGTTTCTTTAGAGGTTACTACTTTATCCACAGAGAGGGAGCTGGAAAGGGACAGGATATGGGCTGCTCGATTTAATCAAGCGGTTTATGTAGATAGAGCAGCGCGTACTGAATACGATGCCTTGGTAGATCAGATTATTGAATGGTACTCTGATCATGTTAGAAAGAATACACCTCAGTTAATCAGGGCTGCCTGTGAGGGGAGGTTATTAGCTCCTGATCAGGTCTGGGAAACTTTTGGCGCTTCTGCTAACCACAAAACAGGAAATATTTTGCTAGTGCAACCTGCTGCCGACGCATGGGGTCATACAGTAAACATTACTACACCTACTACAAAGGATAAAATCCTTTGCGCCTTAAACGGTACCAGCGCTAGTTTTTGTTTTAGTTTTAGACCTACTACTGCAGAGGCTTTGGCTATTCTAGCAGGGGTAAAAGTAGAACAGCTTCCAGAGGTACTTAGATATTGGACTAGGAATGAAAGGTATACAGGTAACTGTATATTGGATAGGTTAGATCCTATGGAATGGGTAGCTACCAATCCGTGGAGAAAGCAGAAGTTTGAGGTGGGTCTTTATTTGAGTAAAAGAGCTTTCAATAAGGCCTGCACGGATTATAACCTGCTTCATCGTAAAAGCTTTTGGAAAAACAGCGAAGAAAATTCTGGTTGATGGGTTATACTTAATAAAGGGGCGATAACATGATAGTAGCTAGTGGATGTATACCTACTCTTTTGGTTAGGTCAGATAATTTAGCCGCCGCTTGGGAAGCTTCTCTTCTTTCTGTTTATAGTCATGGTTGTCTCATAAAAACAGAATACGACAAAAAAGAAGATCCCTCCAGTAAAGATTGCACCATGATCATAGAAATAGCCAAGCCGTTGAGTGAGCCTATGATCCATCTAGACTTTCCAGGAGGCCCAGAAGATCTACAAGAATATACCTTAGAAGTAACTGAAGGTATCAAGGATCACTGGACTAGACCAGAGGGTACTTCTGAAATAGACGACACTCGATGGGAGTATACCTACCATCAACGTTTTGCTGACTATACAGTACCAGGTTTAGAAGATTCCGTAGATCAGATCGAGTGTATGATACGGAAGCTAGCCAACACTCCTTATACTAGAAGAGCACAAATAGTTACCTGGAAGCCTTGGATAGACAATGACTGCTCTGATCCTGCCTGCCTTCAAAGTATTTGGTGCCGTTGTTTACCTGACTTTAACGGCGTTTTGTGGTTGAATATGAACGTACGCATTCGCTCTAATGATGCCTACAAGGCTAGCTTCATGAACATGTTTGCCTTCATACAGTTTCAGAAGATGTTAGTAGAGATGTTAGGGTTAGCTACTGGTAGAGATGTTAGGGTAGGTAGGTATGTTCACATGGCAGATAGCTATCATATCTACGGATCGTATATGGATGAGTTTGAATCTAGATTTTTGTCTGCGATTAAGAACAGAACGTTCGAGCAACGTTCTTGTCATTATGCAGATTGGCGTTCTATGATGGAAGAAGCTATTCCTTCTATATTACGTAAAGCAAAAGAACAAACACCTAGTAAATACTAGGAGGGTTTTATGGATTCCCAAGTACTCATTCTTACTTCTTGCCCTCGTTCTGGTACTCGCTTTACTATGAAGTTCCTAGAGAAGCATCCAGAAATAGGCCAATTTTATGGGTTCGATATGCCCGTCAGACATCATAGTTATAATCCCGTATGTAAACCTTTGCAGGGGCTAGGAGGCTTAACATCTATCAACACACTTAACGGGTATCACATAGAAACACCTCAAATGATCAAACAGCAGTATACTTTCAAGGGTATACAAAATAGATTGAGGTCTTTCTACGAAAGTCAGTTTCCGACGCATCAAGGAAAGTACCGTTCTTTCTTCGGTCACATAACGAATCCTGGGTATATTTGGCCATTGATAGCACTGAAGCCTTTTGACTTTAAGGTGGTAGCACCAATTAGACATCCATTGTCTGTATTGATTAGTGATATAAGTTCTATTAGATTAGCTAAACAAAGAGGTATAAATATACCTACCTCTAATGGTAGTGCTTGGGAGTTTCATGATTACATTTCAGTGACCTTGAAACTGGTCGCTTCTCTGAAAGCTCACGGAAATTTTTTACCTCTACCTTTAGATTTACTAAGTGCCAAACCGCCAAAGCAACGTCAAGAGGAAATGCGTGCTTTAGTAGAAGAGTATTTAGAAATTACATTAACAGAATCTCAAATCTCTTTCATTGACAGTTGGAAACCTATCGCACATTTCAAAAAGAGTGAATACGCAGAGGTGTTTATTCCAGAAGAGGTAATGCAAGGAGTTAGGGTCTTAGTAAGAGAGTCAGGTATTCTAGAGCTATTAGGTAGTATAGGGGTAGACTATTCGGAGAGTCCTCCTATACCAAATCAAGTAGCAGAGAGTATCGTTGATAGATAGGAAAGTGGTGATGGACAGTACTCAAGGTACTAACTTTTATACAGAAATTATTGATTGGGAGTATCAAGGACCTATCCTAGAAGAAATGAAAAAGATATCAAACAAAACAGGTGCTGCGTTACTTCCAGCTCGTGTATGGGAATATCCATGGTCAGTAGAACAAATAGACATACGATCAGGGTCTGTACTAGATGCAGGGGCTGGTTACGGTGCTTTGCAATTCTGGTTAGCTAATCACGGACTTCAGGTAACTGCCTGTGATATACCAACGGTAAAGAACTATAGTTATCACGGAATGCGCTCTCCAGAAGAACTACACAAAAAGTTTCCTTCTCGTTCTTTGACATTCGTATGGGCAGATATGTCCAATTTGTCTTTTGATGATAATTCTTTTGACGCAGTGATATCTATCTCAGTACTAGAGCACCTGCCTATACCCAAAATGATCCAAGCTTTTGCTGAGCTGTGGCGAGTGTTAAAGAAAGGAGGACCTCTAGTAGTTACCGTAGATTATGGTCCAGGTAAAGGCGATATGATCAACACCGAGAGGCTGCAACACGTAATAAAGGAATCTATAGGTATAGAGGTAGAGCTGCCACCACTTAGGATTTCTGATTATGAACTATCAAAAAAACATACTCGTCTGGATATAGACCGTACCTTTTTAGGTATTACTCTTAGAAAGTAGGCAGATATGAAAGATATTTCTTGGTCACGTTGGCGTCAGGCACAGATAAACGAGAAAAGATTCTGGGATACTTGGATAGATCCCGCTTGTTCGGAAGAAGACTTCATGCCAGGTACTCATGCAGATACTTGGTATAATCATTTCAAGGAGGAGTTACAGGATCTAGGGCAGGTTGCTGTAGAGGTAGGGTCGGGACCTAGAGGACTGACTTACTACCATCAAGCTCCTTGGACTGTTTGGATTGATCCTTTACTACATCACTTTGTCACTAGGGGGTATATATATATCCCAATGAGGTAATGATGATCCAAGCCAAGGCTGAACGTTTGCCTATAGGTTGGAATTGTGTAGATACTGTTATCTGTGTTAATGTATTAGATCATGTGCATAAACCAGAACAGGCTATGGGATCTATTCATAGAATTCTTAGGAATGGGGGCAAGTTACTCCTGGCGGTGGATTTAAGATCTAAACCAGAACAGCTTAATGGTCCTCATCCGCATTTATTAGGAGTAGAGGATGTTAGGTATTTCTATGAGAGCAGGAGATATCGACTAGATAGGTTCGAAGTAATTCCTGCACGTATGAAAGAATTAGATGGATGTCTAGTAGCTGTGTTGTATAAGCCTCAAGAATCTTCTAAGAGAGAGGTTCATAGTTGGTTAAGTATTCTGATGTGTCCTGTATGTGGAGGTAATCTACTAGAAAAGAACGATGGTTATTTTTGTCCTGCTTGTAATTCGGAATATTATCAACAGGACGGGGTGCTTGTAATGCAGCCAGAACATCTGGATTAGGAGAGTGTTTTATGGTTAGACTGAACCTGGGTTGTGGTAGAGACATCAAGCCGACTGCTAGTGGTTGGATCAATATTGATAAGGTGCCTTATCCCGGAATAGATCAAGTAGCAGATTTACGAGATGTGCGTATGATTCAAGCAAATTCAGTAGATGAGGTATACTGTAAATCTGTATTAGAACATTTTCCCTTAAATCAAGTACCTCTTGTCCTTAAAGAGATGGTACGCATGCTCAAACCTGGATGCGGGGGACATATTATTACTACCTGCCTGGAAGGACTAGGTCAAGCTATCGTCTCGAAAAACTTTCCATGGACGGAGATCAATAAATGGATGTATGCTAGAGATGTGGATTTAGAAAGGCACCACGCCTTCTTTTCCATTCCAGGTCTTCAACAATTAGTGAGAGATGCAGGGCTTGTCGTAGACGATGGTTATCAAGATGATAAGTGTATTTGGGGGCAACACGTATTCTTTCATAAGTAGGTGGAGACAGGCAGGCAAAAACACCTTGCCAAATCTGTCTTTATAGGTTATAATTATTTTCGAAAATCATGATTGTTATTTTTGTGGTTCTGTGGCCGTTCAGTGCTTCCCCTCGATAATCTGAACGGCATTATTTTTGTGCGGGTCCTTCCAATAATCTCCCTCGCTTTTCCTTGAAATTTTATCAATTCTATGCTATAATAGAACTGAGGGGAAGAGAAAAAGAATCCTTGATTGGGGGATACACAGAACCAACAAAATGGTATACCCAGATTTCTTATACATATATGATTCTTTAATAGAAAGAATGCACAGCACCCACTCCAACCCTAAAGCTCTAGGCTTGTGGTCTTACCTACATCATATGTATTCTGTACAAGGTGCTGGCGATGGTACCTTATCCTACCAACAATTTCTTACCGTATCACAAGATGTTTTCCATTTTAATTCCAGAGAAATACAACAAATGCTAGAGGCTTTTGACTCTATCTATTGGTCTCGCCATGATGATCGTATTTATCTCAAAAGCTTACGACGCGTTATGATATTCTTTGATTGCTTCCCATCGGACTCTCTAGCAGCTAAGATTTGTCATAGAGTAGTTTCAATCCCCCTTTCCACAGTAACAGGAGATCGTAGCAAAGCTCTCCTTCCTGCTACTACTATGGAATGGCGCGCGGTACTCTATGGTGCTTGGGTGACTAGGCCGGTGGATGGTGCTCGTGGGGTAGATCCTTTACCCAGACAAACTATCCAGTCTAGAACTGGATTGCATCCCACTACACAAAGAAAATACGAAAGAGCTTGTAAGAGCAGAGGCTTTAGGATCAAAAAGCAGTATAACTTTTCTTTGATCCTTAGACTTTCTGAAGCCGAATACAGACAATCTTGTCGTAGAGTATTTTCTGAAGCCGTTCTACATAGAATTCTAACTAGAACGGGTGGGATGTTTTTAGGAGATCAAGGAAGGTATAGGTTCATGAGACCTGAGGGGGGCTATGCAGGTTTATATGAACAGCTGGGCAATACCTACATTTGTGATAAGCCAATGGATACACCTCGAACTTTATTGAACTACTCTTTTGACGATCAGGCACCGTGTACTCCACAGGGGTTGGAATTGAAGTTTGCGAACCCTGATCTGTCTGGGTTGTCCGACAAAGTAAGAGATGCATTCCACCATGTTCTTCCCAAGGAACGAGCATATATCACAAGTGAGAAACCCGTCATAGCCCGGACGTTAAGAAAGCACACACCCGTTAACTGCATGGGTCAACAGGATCAGCTCTCTCATTCTTATAATAGGCAAGGCGTGAGAGTTGGTATCTATAAAAAACTGGATAGATCCGTGCCTAAAGGGGTAGAAGCTCCTCTTGACGATCAATCACTGCCTTGGGAAGAAGAAAAGAGAGCACTCCAAAACAGAAGCGTTTCTTTGTCTTTGTCAGAACATCCAACCGCTCAAGTAGAAAAGGAGACAACGATGCAGGACTCTGTAATAGAGACAGAACAGATCTCCCCTGAGTGTCAGGATGTATCTACCACTTACGTACCCAAGCTGTGGACTGCACTGCTTTTAGAGAGTTTATGGCAGAGGCTACGCCGGTAGAACCAATATCTCTAGAAGAATTTCTTAACTCAGGTTCTTCTTCAGTAACTCCATCTCCTCCTCCAAAAGAACCTATCCCCCAAGAACTGTTGGTAGAGGAAGAAATTCCTAGCACCTCATTCTTGGATATTGAGGATACAGAAGATCCTATCCTTCAAGAACAGTTAGGAGTGATGGAAGAAATTCCGAGCATCTCATTCTTGAATATCGAAGATACAGAGGATTTTCAAGAAAACTCCTCCCCAGCTAATACTCCTTCCATGGATGATGTCAGTGACCTAGTGGGCGTGGATCTCCAAAAGGAACCTACAGACACTAAGGATAAGAGTGAAGTAGGTTCTGCATACGAACGAGAGCCTTGGGAAGAGCAGGGATACTCTTCTGAAGAAGTGGATGAGATACTAAAGTTAGACCCTAGAGTTAGAAAGCTTTTGAGATATAGAGATCCAAATAAGGTTATAGGGAAATCTTCTCTAGAAGAGAAAGAACATTCTGATGCTTTTATTAAATTTACAAAGGGTATATCATTGGTGTAATCTTTATTTTTGTTGTTTTCTATCCAATTTGTATCCTTTAACCTATACCTTCATTCTTGTATCTCGTCATGGTGGCAGCTGAATTCTTTATTTATTTATTTATTATTTACAAAGACAAGAAACAAGAAAAACAAAGACACAAACCCCCTAAGTAGGGAAGCTAAACAAAAATCTTTTTTAGTAAGTAAAAAAAGAAAGAAAATTCTGCTGCGCCCATGACGGGATACAAGAGAGAAAAAGGGAGTTGGGTATGATAAAAGGGTTCAAAAATGAAGGAACTGGTTCGGGTATATCTCGTGTTTTTTCTGATGGTGGGTGCGCTCCTGTCAATCCAGGTGGAGTAGGTACCTATGGTTTTGTGGTTTTACGCCGTTCTGGTAGGCCCCGGAAGATATATGAGGAGGGCGGTATAGTGGGTTTAGACTCGTCCAACAATAAGGCGGAGTACAGTAGTCTTATCTTTGCCTTGGATTTTGTTATTACAGAGTATCTCAAAGATCCTAGTCTTGTATCTTCTGAAGGTGTAGAATTTTGTCTGGATTCTAAATTAGTAGTTGATCAGGTTAATGGAGACATGCGTTGTCTATCCTCCTCATTAGCATCCATGAGAGATATAGTACATAACAGTTTGAATGTGTTGCCTTCTACCTCAGTTATTTGGGTAGCACGTACTAAGAATGCTAGATCAGATACACTGAGTCGACAAGCCTACCGTCGATTTGCCTCGGATCACCCGGAGGTTATAGCTAGACTGAAAGAACAATCGTGGCGTTCAGATGAGGCTACTCCTAAACAGCTATCCTATCTACGAGCTCAAGGGGGTACTATTTATCCTGATATGACTAAGGGTCAAGCCTCTGATCAGATAGCTGCTATTCACTTGTCCCATAGTAATATAGAAAGGGACTGAACCTTGCGTATTTTCGCGTATAACAAAAGGTACTTTTTGAGCTATAGAATTTCTCAGCCAGCGAGGGTACCTTCGCATCTACATAGCATTTTGTGCGAATTTGCGCTATGCAAATCAATAATCTTTTGCTTTATGTTTTCATCTGCTATTCTTTATTTTGTATCTTTTCATTTTCTTTTGGAGGAACTTAATAGTGTCTCACAATATTGCCATACGTTTTGCTGGTGTATCTCATGAGTTAGTGGCTACCTATGGTTATACTATATCATCAACGGGTGATGATGATATTTCCATAATAGGTAGTGGAGTGGCGTTAGATGGAGGACGAGTAGATGAGGTGCAAGCAGCTTATGTTGGACTCATTTCAGCTTTGGAGGAATTGATTCTTAAAGGGCATAGTGGCGATAGCCTCTCTTTGCTCCTAAGAACTCATCACCTGGCTATAGATTCCCACTTACAGAGAAAGTGGCAAGTAGCCGAAGATAGTCCTAGGTATCCCTTGTATCGTAAAACTTTATCCCTATTAGAACATTTTGGACCAGTAAGTACTGGATATGTTCAGGAGGTATTAGCCAAAAATGAAACACATCTAGCAGAACAGTCTTATGCTGATTACACAGGTAAACCTATACCTCATTGGTGGAACCGACAAAATCCAACGTAAGTTGTTCAAAGTGAGAGGTATTGTTATGGCTAGAGCCTTTTTAGTGGTAGGCGTAGAATCTAGTGGTACTAGATTAGTTACTAAGCTACTAATAGAAGCAGGTTGTGCAGGAGATGCAGGGCATGTACAAAGATGGGATTCTCAAGATCCCGGAGGACTAGATCCTATAGTGTGGCGAAGGAGTGTTCCTCATGCAGGAGTATTACCTAGATTTTCTAGTCTAACCCAACACCTTTTGATGTTTGGATACCAAACCACTTTTGTAGTAATCACTCGAGATTGGTTTATTCAATCCATCTCCCATGCTAAGAACTTTCATGAGCTAGGTTTTACTTTTCCAGATAGCCTCGAACTTATGAAGAAAGCCTACCGACACCTTCTTTATGAAGTATCCCAATCCTCCTCAGATTTTATACTAGTAAACTACGAGTCTCTTGTAGCAGAGCCTGAACTAGTAGCATCTTGGATTTGTAGGATGTTGAAGTTAAAAGTGCCCTCTGTAGACTTTTTGCATACCATTACAAATGAAAATATCAAGCACACTAAAGAGGTAGTACCCCCTCTTCTCGAGATAATAACTTGAATTTTTTTCTTGAATTTTTTCTACTTGTAATATATACTTATATACGTAGTTATTTTGTATCTTTGTGTGCGGGGGTGGTTTTGTGAGTTTTATGTCTGAGTTTTTAGAAGAGATGGACGAATTACTTCACCCTGATTTACGTATAGACGTACCTACTTGTGTAGATCGTACTATAGTAGCTATACTGAGAGGATTAAGCCCCTCTGAATTAAAAGAGCTGATACAAAAATCCTCTGATATATTTTTTACTGAGGGTGATACTAGCGAACTGCTAACCGTGTCCGCCTTTCTAAGATCTTTTGCTTTACGCTCCTACCCTGTTTCTACTGCAGAAAAAGAAGCACCTATTTCTAAAGAAGATGAAGACAGCGACGAGGAATCTGCAGTCATAGTATGTCCCTCTAGACGTAAAATTAAGACCAGTAGTTATATGGGTAGGATATATTTATTCTTAAAGTGGTATTATGAAACTGTATCTGAGGAGCCATTAAGCCCCTCTGCTATTCGTGATGGGGTTAATGCTACTCGTCCACTGCACGTAGAAATAGGACTTTTGGTAGACGAAGGGTTGGTAACATGTCACCTGTCGGAAAGAAACAGAAAACTGTACTCTCTAAAGGTGTAAGAGGCGATTGGTTTAAGTTAGTATTTGACAGAGAAATCCAAGGAACAAGCGTAGCCTTTGCATTTATGGAAGCTTGTCAGCTGACACAGCCACTGGTTTATATCGAAACAATAATTTTTCGTTTTCAAGATAAAGAGGATGCACCTGGCGTGGGTGTAAGTTTACGACCTTTAGCTGATCTAGACAAGGAGAGTGGTAATTCTATATACCTTCCCCAGTCTGTTATTTTTGCAGCTATGCCTATACCCAGTAACCTGCGAGTTCACCAATATTTAACCTCTCTTAACATGACAGGAGAGCTACCACCAGCACTTACTGTTGTTAATCCAGGAGAACCTGTAGAGATTGGAACAAAGCGTAATGAACCAATCCCAGAATCTTGATGATACATTTCCGCACCTAAACCATTTGAGGTTGCAGGATAACGAAGGACGTATAGTAGAATTAACCGAACTTGCACCTAATCGAACCCTGATGACTTTGTATTCTGAAACCGGTAACCCTCTTAAAAAAGAAGAAGCCAGTGCCTCTATCAAAGAAATAGCCAACCAGTATCTAGCTCGTTGGAGGTTAGTAGGCCATGTATTAGATTACGAAATAGTAGAAGCTCTGGCCGTTTTGTCTGATTGTTTGAAGTATAGGAAAGATCATGTATTGCGCGCAGCTCTCTCCACTATGCCCGAGCTGTTAGATTTGTTATCAAAGCAAAGAGAGGCGGGATAACCAGTTATGATTTTCTCAACGTTACAGGTACTGTCTTTGTTGTATACTAGAGGTAATATAGAAAAGATGATCTTCTCTGGCAAAGGTAGTAGGCCAAGAAGAGCCTATACCGTTAGTGCCTTTGCAGATCAAATAGTTCGCATAGAGGAAATAGCTATGAGACAACAAAAACCAGTAGCTCAAATAGTTAGAAGCCTACTAGATTTTGCTCTAGATGCTATTGAAGAAAGTACACCTCATACTCCTAAGGACGATAGTGTTGAGGGTATTATTGTATGAGGGTACAGTTTGATTTTCCTCTCTATCCTCTAAAGTGTAAAGGCCCTACCGATTATGAATATTGGTATCCTTTATCTTCGTTTGCAGAGACGACTGAAGAGGGATTGATAACCCTTCCTGCTACTTCTATTTGTTGTGATACTGTTGACGTACAGGAAGTGCAAGAACCTCAGCAGGTATTTTCTATCATGGGCAAGTATTATGCCCGACCTGCTGAGGTTTCTGTAGGTCGTACTAGTGTATTGTGTAAAGTGACTCTTATTCACTACGAAGATCTTTTACCTAAGATGCGGATAATCAAAGGTATTCCACATAGTAGAGTAGAACTTTGCAGTGGTAATATTGTAGAGCGAGACGACCAGATTTTGGTAGGGTGGGTTCCTCAGTTTATTCGACCAGAAGTAGTGACCCATTTATTACAATTTCCCTCCCTCGGTTCCCAACTACCCGATCTTCTTTCCCAATTAAAAGCTTGAATTTTCCAAGGTGGTAAGCTATAATAATTTGGTAAGGTTCCCTTGGTGTGCTGTACAAACCTTAGCAAGAAAGTAGCTTATGAGTATACTAGACGCACCTCAAGAAAATTTAGATCCTGTTATTTGGGATATCTCTAAAGACACTCCCCAACTTCATGAAGACGTGACATCAGAGGTGGTAGGACGATTACACGATTGGATGGCTTCCCGAGGCTATACCTCTAATGCCCTTAGAGGATTGTATTTGATAGGCTCAGAGGCTACACTACAGTACTCTCCTATTTCGGATTTGGATATAGACGTGTTAATAGATCCGGAATTAGTGGGAGGTGACGAAGGCTTTGAAGAGTTGGTACAACTATCTGTTTTTTCCTCTGAGCTTAATGGTGTTCCTTTAGGGGATACCAAACACCCTGTTAACTATTTTTTTAGAGATGCAGACGTTCCATTAGCAGAAGCAGAAGCCATTTACGACATCTTTAATTTCGTTTGGATTCAAACTCCTCCAGAGCTCCCCCCTATATTTGATCCCCAGGATTACTTTGCCGAAGTGATAGGCTATGCAAAGGTAGTAGCTGAAAAGGTTGATACTACTTTAGCAGAAACTAGACAATTGCTATCTGATTATTTTGAGTTTGGAGAAGAAGAGGCTATTCGGCAACGTATTGAACAAAACGTAGAGAGTCTAGTAGATCTATTGTATGTTCTTAGAGAGAGAAGACACAAAGCTTTTGAGTCTCAGGATATAGCTATACCGTATGGCTTTTCCAGAAATTGGATGCCCTCCAATGTAGTATATAAATTTTTGGAGAAGTATGAGTATATCAAAATTCTTATGGAGCTTGAACGTCTTTACTCTTTAGGCGATTCTAGTGTAGAGCCTCGAGATGTTCGAAGAGTAATCAATTCATTTTTATCCAGAGAAGTACAAGCTCAAAGCGTTGGCGCCGTAGTAGAACAAGTCCTTTCGGAGTTTGAGTTACCTCAGAATTGGTGGGAAGACGACGACCTTAGGTCACTGGTAGAAGAGCTGGCTTCTTTATTAGGTAAATCAGGAAGTCAGATACGTAATTACATACGTACCACTTTTTTGGCAGGTGTTATGGATTTAATCAGTGACACTGTCATAGAGTGGGCACTAGATGCTAATTGGATGGAAAGTGCCTCCTGGCGTCGAAAGGTAGCCACTTATGTGGCCTCTCTTTCTAAGTTGACACCCCAAGCCGTACTCGAAATTATAAGAGATCATATTTTAGAAGGGTCCTACACTTTTGCTTTTAAGCAGGCCAAAAAGAGTTTAGGTTATTCAGTAGGACCGTGGGCTGAATCTCTTAGGATAAGTGAGAAATGGTATGTCTATAGCAGCAGAAGCAGTACAAGAGCTTACGCACGTGTCACAGGCAGTTGATGCTGCAGATACGTTTGTGGATCAAATGGTAGAAGAGTTGGAACGTAAGGCTAAGATTTTAGGCGTTCTAAACAGAGTGGCTGATATTGAAGATAGTGAAGCTCTGGCTGCGAAGCTGGCACAACTTTACGGTATGGGTATGCAGCTAAGACAGGTAGAAATGGTAAAGGGCGCCAAAGAAAAATTAGGTCCAGAGGTAACTCGCGCACTAGAGTTGCTAGACGAAGTTATGGAAATTCTATCGGAAGATCCTGTAATAGGTGCGCAAGGAGTGTTTTTAGACGATCAGGTGGCTTTATCAGAGGCACGTGCTAGAGTTAAAAATAATGACGACGAGGATATGTTTCAGTTGGCCGTTGAGAGTATTCCTGCTTATATAGATGTTTTTCGTACTTATGCAGAGGCGGCATTAGAAGAGGATCTTCTAGGTGACGCTCCTTACTTTACTGATTTGACTGATGAAGAGTACGCATCTGAGTTATCAAGAGCAGAAGAAATGGCCTCAGATGTTGAAATTCCTGCCGCTGAAGTAGACGAGTGGGAACCTACTGCAGGTAATATAGTATTCAGAACCGATCGACCTGATCCTAAACAGGACTCGGACAAAATTATACAATTACAAGAACTACTCTCGTCCTTAGAGTCAGGCAAGTATCCTAATCATGCTGTGTTAGAGTTGACAACTAAACTGTTGTCAGGAACAGAATTAAACTATTTGTTCTATGATATGACGCACGATGCAGAAAAAGATGGACCCGGCCCTCGAGATTTATGGAATGCGTTATATAAAGCATACTCGGAAGATCCCACTATAGGTTTAGCCATACAAGAACGTATTACGAATATAGGACTGTCCGATATTCCTGCAGGGTTTATTCAGATGCAGCAAGAAATGGATGCCTCCGAAGGCTTAGGTAAGAAACCAGAACCAGAGAAGAAACCAGAACCAGAGAAGAAACCAGAACCAGAGAAGAAACCAGAACCAGAGAAGAAAGATAATATCAAGACTTGGACACCTCCTGAGCAAGTAAGATATACGGTAGATAGTATCTCAAAAGCAGACGAGAAAGATTTGAAGGATGTTATACGTATAACGATTGCAGAAATTTATGGGGATATACAGAGAAGAAATCCAGGGGATTTTCCAAGCTATAGTACATTCCTCTCCCGTTATTCTGATCAAGCGGCACGAGCAGACTTGGCAGAATATGCACTACAAGGGTTTTCTATTAAAGATGAAGGTGGTGCCAAGGTCTTCAAAGAAACTGTAGACCCTCTAGTTTTAGATGTAGTGGGAGGAGAAATAGCTGCCGCCCCTGCGATGGAAAGAAGCAGACAATTTAGCGGTGCAGGACCCTCTGCTACTCCTGAAGCAGAAGAGGAAATTTCTGCACCAACAGAGCCATCAGCTCCCCCAGCCCCTACAGGTTTTCATAGTCCCGCCAACATAGCCGCCCTCAAGAGATTTTTTCTTTTTTCCAATCAGTATGTTAATCAGGTAGCGAACAAAAACATACGAGAGATGACAGCCGAACATTTAAGAGTACTAGAACCTCAGATCAAGGCCTCAGGACGCTATTCTCCTCTAGCTAATGAAATGAGAGGGTTTATAGCTATGACAGAGGGAGGTTCTTATAATCCTAAAGTTGCTAAGCCTATGTTGAGAGGTATTCATGAAGGTTTAAGCAGACTAGTATCGAGAGAACGACTTCCTTTGGATAAGAGCGAATATGATATAAGACCTACATTAAATCCATTGGCCAAATCCTTCGATGAATTTGAGAGACAGACAAAAATATTTCTGGCCGATCCTAAAAGAGGTAGTAGGCAAGCATTGTGGGAAGGATCAGCCCAAGGTCTTCGAGATATGTTGGTGATGTTTGAGAATGAAGCCTTGAGCACAACACCTCGAGATGCTCAAGCAATAAGTACCGTACAACAGGCAATAGATGGATTGGACGAAGTAGTAGCGTCTTCAAACCTAGCACAAGGTAATGAGCAAGACAGGAAGGACTTTCTTGCCTTCAGTCAAGATAAGGTTGATACATACGTAACCGATCTTATGGATATGTGGTCTAAGACAGTAGAACAGAAATACGGAAAGGATCAAGAAGTAGAGATCACTATTGTAGACGCTACAGGTATTGACGATAGTGAGAAAGACAAGATCGTAGGCTCTTCAGCTTTAGCTGCCCCAGGGGACGATCCTTGGCGTCCTGGGGTAGTGGTACCTGAAGGATCGCAGGAAGCATTCATAGTAACCAATACACGCCCCACGGATACGGGAGTAGAAGTAGTAGTACGCCCTTATCTTAAAGGACCTGCAGCTAGAGGTAAAGGCGCCCTGTTTGAAGTAGACAACTCTATGTTACAAGATTCTACTACTAAAGGGGCTACGCAGAGTCTTAGTAAGGGATTCATGTCTACTAACATGACTCAGATTCTAGGAGATAATAATATTGAAGTAACTCCAGGAGCTAATCAGGTAACTCCTATAGATACTACTAGAGGTAAAGTATGGCGGTTTAATGATGTGGCAGGTAAATCTTACTATGCCACCTATGACCCTAAAGAGAGAAGAATCAAATTCTTTGAAGGACATTACATTCCTCCAGTAGATAAAGGTTCTAAGCCTAAACCCTTTGGTAAGACACCTCCTGGATTAAAGTATTACTATGTAGACAGCGCCGAGCCAGCCGTGGCTATGAACTTTAGGGGTTTACAAGGAAGACAGGTAGGCGTAGTTGAATATGGTAATGGTCAAAAGATAGCAGTAGATCCTCGTACAGGAGATGCTTGGGGAGTATCTAGTGTAGGTAGATACCAGAAAGACAGCCCTGCAGGTAAGGTACGTCTTGCTCCTCTACCTGCAGGTACTTTGTTGGGAGATAACATAGGGGCTGTATCTGTTATTGGTAATGACATAAGAGCCCTAAACTCTGGTCAAATGACAGATAGATTTAGACAGCAAATGTATGATGTAGGATTGTCTCCTGACAATGTTACTATAATTCAAGAAGGCTCTGTACCTGGACGTTCTTGGATAGTAACAGATAACGATACAAAGGAATCTTTTAGGTTTTTATACGCTCCTACAGGAGACTTGCCTGAGGATACTAAGGCAATGGTTAAAGGATGGGAGCCTGCCACTGCAGTACATATACACCGTTTATTAGATGCAGATGCAAGTAAGCGGAAACAGCGAGAACAGCTACGCAGCGGCCCCGTTGATTTAGCTGTAGACGAATCTGAGATAATACCCATTACCCCTGAACCATTAGGGGAAGAAGTACCTGTTAGATCTGGGCGCGATTATCCATGGGGTTATTTAGGCGCACCTGTACGTATCGTAGATGATGATTTAGACATTGACATGGCAGGTGAAATTTCTGAGATGATGCGCTTAGATGAAGAAGCAGATGAGTACCCCAGTAAAGTTGTTACTAAACAGCCTCCAGTAGAGTATCGTTCTTGGCAAGTGGATAGTATATATCAGGATGAAGAAGGTAATTATGAAGTAACTATCATGAATCCTCAGAAGCTCAGAAACATTCTGGACAGTAATGATAGTGCAGAAGCTCGTTTAGAGAAACGCAAGGAGAAGGCAGAGGAAGAGAGACGGAAGCGCGTTAAGGTGTTAGAACGTATGGAGCGTGTGCGTAAAGAGAGAGAAGAAGCTCCACCAGAAGAAGCTCCACCAGAAGAAGCTCCACCAGAAGAAGCTCCACCAGAAGGACCACAGGTAGGTAACTTAGGATGGATAGGTAGCGGAGGACCTGTTGACGAAGCTTTACGCGTGCTTCAAGTATTTGATGATGGATCTATTGAAGTAGCACTGATTACTCGACCTGCAGATAGGTTTGTGATAGATTCAGATGGTTATACATATAACAGTGAATCTCACCAAGTTACGGATGTACATTTACCTGCAGGTGTTTTGCCTGACGTACCTGAAGTTGAAGAACCTACTTTAGCTCCTACAGAGCCTGAAGAACAGACTGTACCTGAGAAGATAGAAACAGCCCTCCAACGATTGATACACGTGTTGGGAGATACTGTTACTCCTTTAGTTATCGATGCTATTACTGAACGTGTTAGAGCTACTACTAACCCCGAGCTGGCACTACAACTACTCGCCAAGTTAACATCGTTAGTGGAAGATAAGAGAGAAACGGAAGCAGCTCTAGCCATCGTTGCCGCACTAGATAAAGAAAGAGATGATGCCTTTAGGAAAATGCTAGGATTACCTGCTCGCACGCTTGAAGAGGAAGAAGCAGCAGAGGTTCGAGAAGTTCCTGAAGAAGCTCAGGATACTGTGGACAGTTTGATTCAGCAGTTGCTCCAGCTACCCATAGAGGAAGAAGTAGAAGAGGAAGAAGTAGAAGAGGAAGAAGTAGAAGAGGAAGAAGTAGAAGAGGAACTTGACGAGCTGATTAGGGTATTAGAGCCTAAGGTAGAGGAAGAACCTTCCGACTTTAATCAGACATTAGTGGATTCTCTTGTAGATGATGGTATCCTTCCTCTAGAAGATGCGGGTGTGTTTCTTTTAGATTTAGAATCCGACGAGGAGACACCAGTAGAAGAATTGGAAGAAGAATTTGATGAACCGATCGAGGAAGAAGAAGTAGAGGAAGAACCTACTGCCTTTGAAGAGATAACCTTTGAGAACTTTATAAGAGAGTGGTTATCTGAGGAAGAAATAAGTAGCTTAGACAAAGGTGACTTAGTTGTAGTACCTGATAGGTATATTCTAACCGATATACCTTTAGGAATAAGCGCTATGCCTGTAGATAATCCTATAGGAAGCGGCGCTATAGTTTTCGACACTGATGAGAGTGTAGCAGATATACAATCCACACTTTTGACAGAACCGGAAGTAGAAGAAGAGATTGAAGAACCGGAAGTAGAAGAAGAGATTGAAGAACCGGAAGTAGAAGAAGAGGTATTGGTGTTTGACCCAGCAAGTCCAGGTTTAGAGCAGGAACCTAAACCTGATACTTTTCCTCCTACCTCTGAAGATCTATTACCCGCTGAGGCATTTCCGTTAGAGGAGCTACGCACTTCTTTTGCGGCACCATTGCAGACTTTATATGACAAGTTCCATCAATTGGGACAACTTCCTGCTACCGAACTATCCCAAGCAGCAGTAGATCTTACTACGGAGTATTTTGACATAGTTAACGAAATGCGCGAATGGGTTATAGAAAAAACATCTCCCTTGAAATCTTCTAGTATGAAAAGCGCCATGCTTATAGAGAAAAGAGGAGAGCAGTATTACGAGATTCCTGAAGAGCTTAGAGTCTTGATGATGCTTCCTTCTGGTGCTGATGAATTAGATATGGCAACGCAAGCACAAGAGAATCCTGTGCAAGCCCTTGAGCAGTTATGGACTTACGTGAATATATTACGCCCTTTTGGATCGGGGGGTGAGCCTACGTTTGAGGCCACCCCCGAGTTCCGCACACCTGAAGAGGAACTCGGGATGGATGTTCCGAGTATTATACAGACATCCATGGATGACCTCAATGTTCGTATGGACTATCTTAGAGGGGATCCTGACGCTCCTGCACCTAAGACCAGAGAATTATTGGACCGTCTTGAAAACTTTTTTGATTTTTTAGTAGGTCAATCTCTTAGTGATGAGCTTACTCAAGTAGCGTTAGAGGCCTCTCGAACTGCTAAAGTAAGACGTACTGGTGATTGGCGTACTAACCTAGATTTAGCTTCTTCTCTTATGGAGCAGGTTACTTCTCTTATCCCATCTGAACCAGAAGTAGAAGAAGAGATTGAAGAACCAGAAGTAGAAGAAGAGATTGAAGAACCAGAAGTAGAAGAAGAGATTGAAGAACCAGAAGTAGAAGATTCATACATTGAAAGGGAGCGTCCTGAGCGTAGACGTCCTGAGATACCACGCAAAGATTATCTTTATCTTTTTCCAGATGATCTCAACGATTTTATTGAACAGAACAAAAATCGCCCTCAGTACAAGAAGCTAGATTGGAATCCAGAAACTACACCTGGTAGACGTAAGTGGACTGCCGAGTTTAATAAACAACGTGATCAGTGGATAAAAGACAGACCTTCCAGGGCCAAAGCATTTACTTTGAGAGAAAGGGTACAGGCGCCCTCATTTACTCCAGAGCTTATGCGCACAGATAGTGATTGGACTGCTAAGAGAATATTACCAGGAGAACGTATCTTTGAAGATGCTAGTGCTGGTATAGCAGAAGCACGCCAATTGTTTAATGAATATAGGGATAGACAATATTCATTAAGTGCACCAGAACAACGTGATATGGTGTTCCAAGCAGCAAAAGCTTTAGCTACTACTTACAATGCATTAAGGCAAGTGCCCAGATACCGACCTTTTGTAGATGCTGCGTTGGAACTAGGGAGATCTCCTGACCTTTCTGGTTCTATTGATGAACAGATGCAGACCATAGGTGAGATGCTAACACGCACTACCCAGTTTGTACAAGGTGCATCGCAAGACGTGAGTGAAGCTCGGGAGAATTTGGCAGAAGGCACTTTCTATAGAGAGGATTCTCCTGTATGGGTAGACGGTAAACAAGCAGGACATATAGAGAGCTTTGAACCTAGTACTCGTACCTATGATGTAGTAGTGTGGGAGTATTACCCGGAAACCATACCGTGGATGGATCAGCATGGTCGTCCAAACATACAATTGACAGATCAACCAGTCGATCAATCTACAGAGTCAGGGGGAGGTGTGCTAGACTGGATCAAGAAACATTTTTCGCGAACGGCCCAGATGTCCTTACAAGAGTTATCACCTATATATGAGCAAGTGCTTTCTCATTTAGGTAATGTACGTAACGCGTATACTATGACCGCTGCAGGTGATATGACCGTAGATCAGATGGTAGAGGCATTACGAGAGGCTTATGAGTACTATGTGTATGCCTCTGAGGCTTTAGGCCTACCTGTTAATCCAGATGCTGATATTATGGGAAGTGATCCTGTGGTATCAGTGCAGGTGCTATTAAACGAGTACGGTACTTTATCTAATGATTTAGAAAAAGTAGTAGTCGAACAGCGTCAGAAAGAAACAGAATTGGCAGAAACAGGATTTTTGCCTGGCGCATGGGTTTGGGTTAAAGTACCTGCAGGTACTTGGCACATGGGGCAAATAGAGAGTTCGGATCCTATGGCCCAAGAGTCAGTAGTTAATGTACGTCAAACTCAAAGACTTTCAGGAGTAACTCCTGATCGATTATCCTTTAGGGAACCATCCACATCATCAGACAATTCTATGATGGATGTCTTTTCCGCACGAGGTGCCAGCTTATTACAAAGACATGCTACTTTAGAAAATCTAGCCCTAGGCCTTCTTCAAGAAGTAGCCACCTCAGATATTGATGCCTATCCCGAGTCCGCCAGATTAAAACTAATCAGAGCTTCTGATTTGTTATCTATATCTACAGGGGATAGCGAAGGAGTTAATACCGTCCTTAGTGCCCTAGATGAGGGAAATACTTTGTTGGCAAAAAACCTGCTGAATGGGCTATTATTATATCAGCCAACAATTGCGACGGCTGAACTAGCCGATTGGGAATTGGATGTTATTCTTCAGGCAGCAGATGAAGGTGATGATGATATCATTACTACCATCGTGTCGAGAGAAAAGCAAGAACGCCAGTGTTCATGGGAACCTAAATCAGGTCCTCATCAGTATTATTTGGATGAAGATTTAGCCAATGGCTCCTATGTTCCTAGTGCCAATTCACAACTTGAGGGAGACGAACGCGGCTCCCAGTTTATGATGACTTTACGAAATTGGTAAGGAAGGAGTAATCAATGCGACTTACCAACACCACAACGAGCAGCATTGCGTTTCCCGATTTTCGTGTAACAGGCTCGGATGTGAGACTTGGACGTAACTTTAATGTGCCTGCAAGTGGTACACAAGACGTGGATATGAAGGACTTTTGGCCTCATATCTTTAACCCTTTGGTGCAAGCTAAAATCATTGCTGGCGATCTCACACTCACAATGCAAACTGCGGATAACTTGTATATCTCAAGTCTCCAAACCATTGCAACTACTATGGGTCTTTCCTGGTAATTGCAGTATTTGTGGAGGAAACGGGCTATGATTCGTATAGCCACAACTGCTAGAATAGCACGATATGGTAGTAGTCTTAGTGAGATGTCCGGCACTGAGTCTGAAGCTTGGCCTATAGGAAATGATAAAACCCTCCAACGTGTAGCGGCAATAACGCCCATTGCTGAAGCATCTGAAGAGTACCTATACGTCGTAGCCCGAGCCATATCAGGCCTTGAAAAGTGGGGACCTAATGATAACGGTGATGCATTTGAGTGGCAAGAGCTATTAGCAGCTTATCCTACTTTTGTTCGTGGTGGGGTCTATTGTGATCATGATAACGAGGATAAAAATAAAGCAGTAGGTATCATTATTGATGCTCAGCCCGATCATGATCAAGAGACTGTCGATGTACTCATGGCCATTTCCAGAACCCGTGCACCTAAAACGTGTAAGGGTATTGAAGATGGTACAATCACTGATGTTTCTATGGGCGTCATAGTAGGCGAAGCTATATGCAGCGTTTGCCATAATGTTGCTACGACCGAGGAAGAGTATTGTGATCATGTGCGACATCATAAGGCACAAGAGATAAGTATAGTTCCTGCAGATCGTAACAAAGGAACACAAATAGTCAAAGTGTTTGAGATCAATCGTGATCTGTGCTTTTTTGAAGTATCTGTAATAGGTGCAGATAGTGAGGGAGCTGATCCAGAAGCAAAGTTTAAGTATAAGATCGGATCGCGCAATAGCGCCTCGTTTAGCGATTACATCATACAACACGAACGTATTGTTGAGTGGTCACCTGCCGAAGACGGAGAAGGCTTTGTTGCCAAATGGAGTATGCCCGTATCCGGATCTGAGAGGACATCTAGTTTCAGAACTAGATCAGAACTAGATCAGTTTTTGAAACAGATGGAGTCGGCAGGATTCAAGTCTAAGGAGGATAAGGGAATGGCCAATGGGACGGAAACTAGAACCCAGCGAGAAGCCGCATCCCAACCTCTTCCCGATGATCGTAATACCTTTTTGGATCGTGGTGATTATGGCGATCCTGCTGAGTATTTTCAAAAGGATTATGATCGCGCGAAGCAGGACACGCCGGATACGGAAGATCGAGGTTCTCAAGTAACTACCCAAGTTGATCGAGGTCAGTACAAACAAGCCAAAAGCGGCTTGGAAGAAGCACTTGCCACGGTAGCTACTGCTGCTATTGAAGAAGAGCAACGTGCTGAAATTGAAAGTAAAGCAAAAGGTATTAAGGATGCCATTAAAGGAGCTCTTGGATTTGGGCATAAGAAAACTGCCAGAGACATTCCATTAGGGTCTGATGATGGTGATGTAACTAAGGGTGCTTATGGAGGAGATACTCCTCTTCGTGGTAATCCTATGTGGATGCAATGGTATGGTCCCTATGGAGACACTACGTTCCTTTTTGCAGAACAGTGGGATGAGTCTAAGGCAAAAGCTGACGAGTCCCGTAGTGATATCGATAAAGAACGAGCCATGGGAGGCTTTGCGGGACCTGTGAGTACTCAGCAAGAAATGCAACAGTACCTAAAGTCCTCCACAGCTAATCTACAAATCCCTCCTGAAATTCTTCGAAGAGCCCAAGAAGACGTAGATAAGGCAGAAACTGAAGCCAAAGCCATCGGTATTACTGATACTGATTGGAATCAGGCTGACGTTATGGATAAATTGGAGATGACCGCCAGAGTATTCGTTCGCTCCAATCCTACCATGCCCCTTCCTACAGTAGTAGCTCTACTAACAGACATTCGTAGTCTTAGCGATGAACAATCAAGAGGTCTACTCGATCGTTTAACAGCTATGCCTACTACTGCTACTAAGAAAGCCAAGAGGAAGACTAGGGTTGTTAAGAAAGCCCAAGACTCATTGGATCCTATAGAGCAGGATATGACCGTTGAAGAGCTACAGCAAGCTTATAGTCAAGCTACTACAGATGATGAGCGTGCTGGTCTACGAGACCTATATCGTAAGAAGAAACAGATGGAAGCGAGACGCACCCTTGCGGCCGCCCAACATAAAGAGCTACTCTCTTATGTAAAGCGTCGTAAGAAAGAAGGTGCAGACTTTTCTACTATCAGAGAAGAAGTAACTGCTAAGTTTCCTCAGGGTATGAGTTCTTCTACTGACACACCTCAACCAGCAGCTAAGAGAGGACCTACTGAGGATGGTTTTGGAGGTCCTGGCATGAGTCATGAGGTTCCTGGTACTGGTGATGCTTCTGAGTTCGGCCCTTATCCTCGACGCAATTCCGCCAAAGACATGACTGATAAGGAAAAGGCCGAGAAGGAAAAGGCCGAGAAGGAAAAGGCCGAGAAGGAAAAGGCCGAGAAGGAAAAGGCCGAGAAAGAGGGCAAGATGGTTGTTAAGAAAGCCGTCCTCTACCATTGTCCTATATGCAATGTAGCCTATCCTCCTGTTAAGATTGCCGAGTATCGGGATGGTACTACCGCTTTGTGCCCAGTTCATGGTAGTGCGACCAATCCAGTTATTGTCGAGAACGAAGAAGTTGTTGCTGCTGGTGATACTGGGCCAGGCACCGGTCCTGGTTATATGGGAAGTGATGCTACTCCTCCTAAGCCTCCCAAAGGTAAAGAGGACGACGAGGAAAAGGATGATGAAGAGGACGACGAGGAAAAGGATAAGTCCAAGAGCAAAAGCCCCGGACGTCCTCCTGGCACTAAGAATAAACCTAAGGCACCTACAGGTCCTCCCTCTTCACCTGGTGAAGGTTATGCCGGTGTGTCTCCTGCCGAGATGAACGAAAGAGAGTTCCCTCGCTCGTCTGCTATGCGTCGTAAAACAGCTGCGGACGTAGGACAGTTTGACGTAGATATTACTAGGGGAACAGGTACCTTGTGGAATCCTGAAACTATCAGTATTAGCGATCAAGAAAACAAATCCCAGGATAGTGAGTTTAAGGCGGAGTTGAAAGAGGCTAGAAAAGCTGAACTCCAGTTTCGTAATGCCTCAGGAGACTTCGAAGACTATCTCGTATCCATGGGCCGCAAAGAAGACCTTTCGAAGTTGAAGGCGGAAGGCAAAACAGAGCGACAAAAGGAAATCGACGCTCTGTATAAAGAAACCAAAGGCAGCGCTGCTATCAAGAAAAAGCTGGCAGACCTACCTGCTAACGTACGTGATCGCTGGTGCAAAACCTACGCCAACGCTTTGTATGATGCTTGGAAAGTAAAGGGCAAAGCCAAAGGCGAAGCGAAGAAGAGTGCTGAAGAAGCAGCTTGGACAAAACTTCCTAAGAAGTACAAGGAAGACAATAAGAAGAAAGCCATTAGAACTGCTGCAGAAGGCACGGGTAGTGATATTCTTGCACCCAACAAGCCCTCAGGTTCTAAGGGAACTACTTCTTCCGATCTAGCTGCCGCAGAAGATGCAGAGCAGGCTAAGGAATTTGCCAACGATCTTAAAGAGGCTGTAGGCCAAGCCACTATTAAGGTTGAAAAGAATGGTTGGGTTGCTTTAGGCAACGGTACTAATTCTTGGGCAGTGTATACTCCCCAGCAAGAAAAAGCAGTAGTGGTTGCTCTTGCCGATGTTGATCCTGAAGTTATGGCAAAAGAGTATAACCTACCTGCGGATGAGGATGTTGTGGAGATGTTTAATAGCGAACAATATGGCCAAGATATCATCACTGATTCTATTGAGGCCAAGAAGCAATTGGAAGCTGCTTCAGGTACACCAGTAGTTGGTGCTGTAATCAAAATTGCCGATGATTGGTTGCCTACTGGTGATGAGACAGCCGAACTGCTAACGGATCTTACTACATGGAAAGACGAAGGTCTTGAAGGTGTCATTCATGAAGTAGATCAAGACGAACAAGAAGTGCTAGCATCTTTTGGCGAAGGTAGTCTTTACCTAGGTTTTGATGAGATTAAAGTAGTAGGTCAAAACGAAACAGGTACAGATGTTAACTGGACTGAAGAAACTCAAGAAGTTGCGGATAAAGCCACCTCAGAGGAAGAGAAAGAGTTCAAGACCGAGATGGGTCGCAACAGTTTTGGACCTGACACCAAAATGGCTAGTAAGCAAGCTAGTGATGACCCAGAAGCTTTGAGAGCACGTGTTGCCAAGCTTCAGCGAGAGAAGTGTGTTCGTATAGCTGAAGAGATGGCACAGAAAGAAATGCTCCCAGGACTTGGCGAAGCTGTTACTCCCGAAGAGGTGGCAGCCCTTGTGCAGGACAAAGCCGACGAACTTCTGACCCTTGATGATAAGGGTCTCTACGAAATTGAATCGGCAGTAAAGTCTGCACTTGATCCCCAAGGACAGTCAGCTCCTAGCAACAAAACAGCGTTGAGGAATCCTGTGATTTCACGAGGCATGTCTAATTCTAAGAATTCTGCTGAGTGGGATTTAGAGAATCCCAACTTCTTTGGTTAATCTTACTTTAGTGGGGAGGTATACCACGGCAGAGCTGCGGCCTCCTCACCAACCACTTTAGCAACAGCTATGGAAAGGGTATTATATCATGGGTATGAAAGTTCGATATGTAGGTGGACGTCGTCTTGGTGATTATGGAGTCAACACTAGCACCTCCGCCTACGCCGCTGGTCAACCTCTTCAGATTGTTGCCGCAGGGCTTCAGTTGAATACTACAGGTTATCAGCAGGGTGGTGGAGCTACTTACAATCACGTAGGGCTTGCTCTTGGTCATTCAGGAAGTATTACTGATCAGTACTCTGATATCTACAATGGTAATGCGGGAGTATTGATCGGTTCCGGTAATGTAGTTTCGTTTAATGCTACTGATCCCAACAATCCCAGTGACGCTCTTCCGTACGATTCTACTCTCTCATATGCCGTAGGTGAAGATCTGTATATCGATACCAACGGAAAATTGTCCAATGCGACACCAGGAGGCTCAGGCTCTAGCGTTCCTGCGAGTTCTAGTCCCGTGGCTTACGTTCTTGTCGCTCCTACGTCCTCTGTGGATCTGGTTGCCGTAACCGTCCGCTAAGTTTCTACGAGCTGTTCAACAGGTTTTTTGGTTCGCTCCTTTATACCTGTTGAGCTTCAGTGAGGGACTTCGGTCCCTCACATGAATTATTTAGGAGGAATACAACCATGGCCCGTGTTGGATCCAATACGAATCCAATGGGTGGATACGATGTCAATCAGATTTCTCAAGCCGTCGGATCTGCCGTAGCATCAACCCTTGCACAGCAGCAAGGTGTACGCCAATCAGCACGTGCTGATCGCCAAAAGAAATATGCCGCTAATTTGAAAAAAGAAGCGACACTGGCGAGAGCACTTACATCTGAAAGCGGCCTTCGTAAGATCGCTGCGAACATGGCTTAATAAGATGGGTCATGTAAAACCTGGTGAATTGCTGGAACATCTGGGTATGGTAGAGGTACTTATAAAATGATACGTACATTCCAAAATTCAAGAAGTTACAATAAAGACATCCTTGAAGAGGAAGTAGGTATCCTTATGAGTGACAATCCTCACCCGATGCAGACAATCAGCAGCCAAGCCTCAGGAGTAATTGAGGAAGGTTCAGAGACTACAGTTGTTGAGAGTGATCTCAATGACGAGCGCCAGGCACCTAAAGGTGAAGATATAGTCCGACCCTCACAGCGATGTGAGGAGGTGAGCAGAAATGACTCACCCGCTCATTTTATGAGTAGTAACAATAGTGAATCCCGTTCGCGAAGTCTTGGATTAACCTCAGGTAGTCCAAGTAAAAGTCGGCTAAATGCAGGGAACTCTCAAGACCAAGTGCTCGAAGGAACAGTTGGTGAGACAATCTGCAGGAAAGACTCAGTCAAAGAACACATTCCCTTGACCAAAGAGGAATTGGAAAAGGTGTATCAGTATATGACAACAAGGGAGATAGCTGCGCGTTATGGTTATGGTCTCTCTACGATACAGAAAAAGATACGCCAGTTTGGTATTAGATCGATACAAACACCTAGAGAGTTGTTGAGACAAAAATTAACTGCTCAACAACGTGAGTTTTTGTTAGGATCTATGTTTGGCGATGGTGGTTGCGAACCTCCTAGAGATTGTAATCACTGTGCTTTTTATGTATCTCATTCAGAAAAGCAACTATCTTATTTGATGTGGAAAAAACAAATACTGGCGCCTTTTGTTATAGATGCTTCTTGCATTCCTAAAGCACAGAAACTTGCCAATGGTAAGGGAAAGTTTTACCAGTTTAAGACTCGCAGACATCCCGCGTTTGATTATTATCGATCCATGTTCTACTTATCTTATGAGGGTAAAGGTAAGAAGATGATACCTTCGAAGGTAG
>Ga0180431_10001460_pt1 | contig 33149 bp, 24 predicted proteins | sample SS_ome_11_FD_132459 | JGI IMG/M metagenome (GOLD analysis project Ga0180431, IMG submission 132459) | Hypersaline lake sediment archaeal communities from the Salton Sea, California, USA - SS_1_MS_1 metaG | ecosystem: Environmental > Aquatic > Non-marine Saline and Alkaline > Hypersaline >... | reverse complement strand
ATCTCGCACGCAGGTGGAGGATCTATCGTCACTATCTCCCAGCATTCGCTGCTGCATCCATTGGCATCCGTTATCTTTACTGTGTAGTTCCCGCTCGCTTCAGCGTCCAGCGTCCGCTCCGTTACGATTACACTCCCGCCATCCAGCCGCCATTCATATGTGTACCCGGTTCCCGCACTCGCCGTCAGCGTTACGTTACCACCTTCGCATTCCGCACAGTCTCCAGGATCACACGTTATCTCGCACGGAGGATCGCAATCTATATCCACTACAGGGATGGGAAATGGCTTCTCGTGGGAAACCCCATTAGAGTCCTCATAATTCATTACAGCCAAGTCATTCACCGGAACATCGATACCCGGATCACAGCAGGTCTCATTACCCGTGACCTCGTAGATCAATGTCCTGGTCTCATTGCCCAGATCGCCGATATTCCAGGTAATAGTGTGAGTACCGGCGTTATAGGTAGCGTCTTCACCCGTGGTTATGATATTGACATTGTAGAAGCAATCGGAGATCTCATCCGTTACCACTACATCTGTGAACGCAGGATTGAGAGCGCCGGCGATCTCGTTATATATCTCCTCGAGGTCGCTATGTGTGGATGTCGAGTAGAAATAGCCGGGCCCCGAGGCCACAGCCTGCAACGTATCGTTGCCAAGCTGCATTACATCCGCTATTGTACAACCCGAGTCTTGACCACTCACATTATTGAGGAAGATGCTGTACACCGTGTAGTCCAATGCCTTTGCAATGCCCGCATAGTCTATAGCGTCCTGCGTGCAGCAGGTCGGACTGCATGGATATGTACCACAGCCCGTGCAATAATCGTGTGCCCTGTTGGCAACGCCATCCGAAAGGACGATAAGCACTTTCGCTGTGCCTGCCCGGCCATTTGTGTTAAGCTCCTGTGTCGCATCATGAATACCATCGGCGATATTTGTATAGATACCCAACGAGAGGCCGTCGATAGTAGTTTTTACAAGACTATGATTGAGCGTTAAACCCAGATCAAGATTCGCGCTGGTATGATAGCTCACCAGCCCGACCTGGTCATCGGCCCCAAGCTGGTCGATGAAATATTTAGCCGCCTCCTTCACAGAGGTAAACGGCTGCGTACCCCACACGCCGCCAGCAGTTTCGCAAGCACCCTGGGTGCCGTAGCCCTCCAACGTACATCCGATGCCGCCGTCACCCATCGAGCCGGAGCGGTCGATGACCAGCATCACGTCAATCGGGTTCGGGGAATCTTCACCGGTAGCGGTCAGGGTAACCCTGTACTCGCGGCATCCCACAATAGGCTCTGCCGTCTTGTCAATCACAGGCTCAACTACTTCAACGCAGCTCGGGCCAGCGGTCAGGTAGAGGCACACAACTGGCCCCGCTTTGATACCGATTGTTATCTCGCCCTGGGAGTAGTTCTCACCAAGCGTGAAATAATACTTTTTACATTCATCCCCGGTAAAACCGTACTCAAACTTGATGCCGCTTATTCCTGTCTGGGGGTCAGGGCCCACAAGCTCCCAGCACGGCTGTGCCCCGCATTGAACCCAGGGATCAAGGTCACCGAAAGTTTCCCACGTGCCGGCCTCGATTATTTCGGCATCACATTCATACTCGATACTAATATGGCTGATCGCGGGAGAGCCCACAGAGCATATCTCATAGTACCATGTAGACTGCCCCGCACCGTAATCCTGCTCGACGCCCCTGAAGTAAACCAGGTGCTCGCACTTTACGAGCTTGGCGCAGATTGCAGTCTTAAAGTAGCCGTCATTGGTGCCGACTAAGTATACCCATCCGTGTTTAGTCGGTACATAAGGAGGGGCAACAACGCCGTCACCGCCCGCGGGATATACGATGTAGTCCCTCAGCCAGTTCTGGCTTGATGTGTCTATGTCACCGAGGCCCTCGGCGCTGATTATATCGATGCCGGCAGCGATTGCAGCATCGCGCGCTATCTCGGCGACATTCCTTTTCAGGCTCCACCACTCGTCAGCACCTCCGTCGGTGCTGATGTTCACTATCTTGGTAGCGCCTTCGATATCATTGCCGCCGTCTATCTCATCGACCACCATGTCCAGGCCGTAGTGCAGGGGCGTAGCACCGCCCAAGGGGGTTATACCCTGAACCTCTGTTACCACGTCACCCCAGTAAACATCACCGTCGCCCCAGTAATGGTCAGTATCGTCATTCGTTATAACTACGGGGCCGAATTCTACCTGTGCCCCCGGGGAATAGTTTTGGTTACTCTCCGATCCGCCGAACTGGATAACCGTTAGCTGAACAGTCCCGTCGTGAGGCACGCAGTCCCCGTCAGCTATAGCAGCGGCCAGACCGTCTATCTCTGCGTTCCACTCCTGAATGTTAGAGGAGTCCGACACGCTGTTCGAGCCGTCAAGCAGCACCCATAGCTGCATCTCAACAGGCGGCGGCTGAGCGCCGGCCGGCCCCATCACGGACAATGACAGGCCCGCTGCCAGTAATAATGCTAATATTGTTAATACAGCTCTTTTCATTTTCCCTTACCCCCCTACTTTGAGGCTGCTCTTGACGAAGATATTAAAAAAACCAACCTTTACTAATAAGGTCGGTTTCACCACTGGCTTCCCGCCATCCAGGTGACCAGCTAAAGATGGCGGATCATCGCCCCCTCATGTAACCATACGCTGATTGATCTTAATTAGTCATATAGTACTAATATTAAGGTTAAAATCGCATTTTAACCATACCTGAAGATAACACTCATTCAGCGACCGTCGTTCGCTAGATGAATACTAATCAAAACATTAATGCAACTACTATTAAATGTCAACCATCTCAACCTATCACTAAATTATCATTTCCCCCCGAGATTAGTACTTCAGTCACATTACTATATACTCCGCCAATTAGTCCATTTAGGTGATTGTCCAGTGGAGTTACATCCTCTATAGTGGTGACACGATAGCTTTAGAGTAGATGGAGAATGATATGGCAACCAACACTAATCAAATGGGCAGCATGTTAACAGTAAGAGAAGTAAGCCAGCTCCTTCATGTCCACAGCAATACACTGCGTCGCTGGAGCGATCAGGGGATAATAAAGGCATACCGGATCGGCCCGCGCGGCGACCGCAGGTTCAGGGCGGAGGATATAGCTGTCTTGCTCCTGGAAGAGAACAAAGGGATTAGAATTGACGGCAATAAAGAGAACTAATACCCGTATAAAAATCTTTGTAGGTGAACTATGCGAAAGATAATATTAATGATAGTTGACAGTCAGCCGTTTTTCCGTGCCGGTGTACGGCAGGCGCTGTCTCAGGGAAATAACCTTGATATAATGGATATCCTCGAATGTGACCCGGGTGATGATGGCAACGAAGCGATAACACAAATCACAGCTAATTCACCCGACATCGTACTTCTTGACATCGGTTATCCCTTCCTTAACGGGCTCGAGCTGGGCAAGAAGATCGCCCGGAGCTTCCCCGGGACCGGTGTAATCGTGTTAAGCGCCAACCCCGACGAGGATGACGACGAGCTATTCGAGGTCATCAAAATCGGCGCGGTGGCCTATATAAGAAGCAAACACTGTTCACCTTCGGATCTCGCCGATACGATAAAGCGGGCATCCAGTGGCGAATATCCGATAAATGAGTGCGTAAGCAGCAAACCAAAGGTTGCCTGGCGCGTACTGCGGCAATTCCAGGACATGGCGTCCATGGGCAGGACCATCGAGGACATAACCACTCCCCTCACCCCCAAGGAGGTACAGATCCTGACCCATATCGCCGAGGGTAATTCAAACAAGCGCATCGCCAACATCCTGGGTATCAGCGAGCAGACGATTAAGAATCACGTCAGCGCCATACTGCGCAAGCTCAACGCCAACGATAGAGCACACGCAGTCTTTATTGCTATACGCAACGGCCTGATCAGCATCCAGCTCGATCAGAACGGAAATCGCCGCGGGGACGGCATCCCCACAGCACAAATGGTAGAGCGCTAATCCTCAGTCCGGTGTTTTCCTATCCCGGGTAAAGGCGAGAAGCCCTGTGCCAACCGCCAGCGCGCATAGAAACATCCCTTTTTGGCCTTAGTAATCCGTCATACTGACTGCAATCAGCACCACGAGGCATGAAAATGCTGTTTTTAGTGTAAGTTTGGCAGGGGCGTTTCGCGAAACGCCCCTGCTTCTTTTCGAACCGCTCGTGGTGAGCCTCTTTTCAACCCGTTCGTGGTGAGCCTGTCGAACCATGAACGGCCCTTCGACAAGCCTGTCCCGACTTTATCGAGGTGCTCCCTTCGACAAGCTCAGGGCGAACGGGAAGAAAGGCGAAAATAGAAGAAGGGTGAGGCCGGAGCATCTGCTCCGGCAAAGATTGGAGCGGATGCTCCAATCCACCCGGGGAAGGGATGGAAGCTGCTTACCACGATTTTTCAGGGGAGTATCGCGAAACGCCCTTACTCATTAAAAGACCAATACCCCACTATAGACAGAGACAATGAGAATACACATAAACAGGAGGTTGCGTCGGATTGTCCTGAGTATTTGAGAACTGAGGCAACCGGGGAATGCTAGAGGATAGTGTACACGTTGCGCAGGATTTCTCCCGGTGTCGACAGGCCGTCCTTGACTTTTTGCATACCGTCAGTACGCATCGGTATCATGCCGGAGCGAATCGCCTCTTCTTTCAGCTCGCTTGCAGGCGTTCCCTTTACCAACATCTTCCTTATTTCATCGCTTACCGTGAGCAGCTCGAAAACGCCGACCCGCCCCAGAAACCCGCTCCGGGCACAGAAGTTGCAACCTCTTCCAACTAAAAACCTCTCCTTTACCTCGTCCATCTCCTTCTCATAGGCTGCTGATTCAGGCGACGTGACCTCGGCCAGCTGACCACAATAGGTGCATACCCGCCTTATCAGCCGTTGTGACAGGCTGCCGATTACTGCCGAGGCAACCAGAAAAGGTTCCACACCCATATCTATCAAGCGTATTAAAGCACTCACGGCATCATTAGCATGGATTGAGCTCAGAACCAAATGTCCCGTAATAGCTGCCTGAACAGCGGTCGTCGCCGTCTCCGCATCTCGTATCTCGCCGACAAGGATTATATCCGGGTCCAGACGCATGATTGCCCTTAACCCGACGGCGAAAGTTAAATTAGCCTGCCTGTTGACCTGAATCTGGTTAATACCTTTAAAGCTATACTCTATCGGGTCTTCAATGGTCATTATATTGCGTTGCTGGGAATCAAGCTGCTGTAAAGCAGCATAGAGCGTTGTGGTCTTACCTGAGCCCGTAGGTCCGTTCACCAGAATCATTCCAAACGGCGCTGCCAGCAGGTTCTCGAACGGGTGCAGTAACAGGGGACTCATCCCCAGATCAGACAGTCTCATCAACAACATAGACTTATCCAGCACCCTCAGCACCGCCATCTCCCCCTGACTTGCCTCAACCGTAGCAACCCTGAAATCAACCTTCTTCTTGCCTATTTCTGCACTGAACTGCCCGTCCTGGGGACGGCGCCGTTCCGCAATGTTCAGGTTCGCCAGCACCTTAATCCTGGTCATGACAGCACTGTGTACCCCTACCGGCAGGCGAACCGCTTCGTGCAATACACCGTCTATCCTGTAACGCACAAGAACGCAATCTTCCTGAGGCTCGATGTGAATATCGGAGGCGCGGTCCCGCACCGCCTGGCGAAGCATCATATCCACTGCCTGAACGACAGGAGACTGACGAAGCGGGTCCACCTCCATTTCTTCCAGTGACTCCGCCTCCGAACCCTGCTTACCACCACCGAACAGTTTCACCTGTTGCTCAATATGCGTCCTGAGCGAGTAGTTCCTATCAATTGCCTCATCCAGGCCCATTCCAACCGGAACAACCGGCTCTATTCTCTTCCGGGTAAGAGCAGCAATGCTGTTAATTGCACGGAAATCGTCCGGGTCCTTTGTGGCCAGGGTCAGAGTTTCATCGTCGACTGCAATAGGCAGGATATGGAGCTCCCTTGCCATCTGCTCAGGCACCAACGCCGTAGCCTCGGGTTGTATTTCAACGCTGGCGAGGTTCACTATACGTATGCCATACTTTAAACGGACAATGGAGTCCAAAACCTCCGAATCAACAAAGCCTTTCTCTACCAGGACGTTAATCAGGTCCTTCTTGGTATCTGTGGCAATTTCTTCGGCGGCCGCAAGGTCTTCATTGCTTATAAAAGAACCTTTCACCAGTTCCGTGCCCAGGTCTTTGCTTTTTTCTGCGAAATCCCAGCCCTGCATATTTCTACCCCGTTAGACTATTAAACTATTGTCATAGTACCACGGTTTAATTGACCATGTACTATAGTACTATTATACGACTTGAAGGCAAGCTCCGGTAATGTTTATCTCATGTTTCGTCACTTACCTTTTCTCAAGCCCTCCTCCCGATTTTGACTCTCAACTAACAATTTTCGAACTCACTAACGCAGCTTACTATAGCAAGATGCGGGTATTATCACTATATTCTTGTAAAATGCGAGCCAAACTAGACTTTGCCAGAGTAAAAAGTTATAATCGCAAAGCTATGGAGGGGTGTCCGAGCGGTTTAAGGTGGCGGTCTTGAAAACCGCTGTTCCGGGTCACCGGGACCGTGGGTTCGAATCCCACCCCCTCCGCTTTAAAACTCAGGAGTTAACTATTACCGACAAAAGAGTTGATGAATACATAGAGAAACAGAAGTCTCCGCAAAAAGAAATCTGCCGGAAGTTGCGGGGGATTATCCGTGCAACCATCTCAAATGCGAACGAGGAAATGAAATGGGGCGTGCCCGCTTTTGCCGACGGTAAATTCTATATCGTTGCCCTGAAAGACCATGTCAATATGGGATTTTCCATAGAAGGACTGACCAAAGAAGAATTATCTCTTTTTGACGGCGGTGGAAAGACAACGAAGCATATCGCTATCAGTTCATTAGAAGGCCTGGATGAAAATAGAATAATAGAACTGTTGAAGCTGGTGTATGAAAGACGCAAGGAATAATGAATACGCCATAAAACGGAGCGAAGCATCGTAAAGTACTGTTTGATGGGGGAAACATATGAGCAGTCAATTACAGGATACAGAATGTTGCCCCAAGTTCGATCGCGCCCCCTGGGATGGGAAAACATTTGAGTGGAATAATAAGGAATTTATTAAAGACAAAGTATTCACTCTCTTCTATATGCCTGTAAAATTCGGGGCGTTAATGAAACGACTGGACGAGAAGGTGCGCAAGGCGGAAGCAACGATAATAGACGGGCTTTGTTTATCAGATCACACATCAAAATGGAACATGGACGTTTATCTGGCAGTAGATAAAGAAATTCCAGACTCGCAGAATGTCCAAATCTCCGGGAAATTCCTGAGCAAAGTCTACGAGGGCCCTTTTAAAAATACGGGTAAGTGGTGCAAGGACTTCGAGAATTACACTAACAGCGAAGGCCTGGAAATTCAAAAATGGTATATGTGGTATACCACCTGCCCCAAATGCGCTAAAAAGTATGGTAAAAATTACGTAGTTATTTTAGCGAAGGTATCTTAAAAAGTATTTACCGCCAGGCTCTGGTTGAATCACACTGAGAAAATCTTAATATCCAAACTTGAAATCCTAAATAAATTCAGGATGTATAAATCACTTAATCCTGGAACATCTGATTATTATTCATGGCTCAGAGATTAAAATTTATAATTTCTTAATATCGATCGATTAAAATTATCCATGCGTTACTGCAAAACAATCGGAACTGATATATGAAGCTCTTCGGTTCATCGGGAATAAGGAAAGTAGTAGACAGGGAGTTCCTCCAGCTGATGTTCGATATCGGACTGGCTGTAGGCAACTCATATAATTCAGCGATCCTGGGCTGTGACACACGCACATCGAGCGACGCCGTTAGATACTCCTTTCTCTCCGGCCTCCTCTCCGCCGGTGCCGAAGCATCTAGCGCTGGGGTAATCCCTACGCCAACCCTCGCCTACGCCACAAGGCATTTTGAAGCCGGAGCAATGGTCACAGCCTCCCATAACCCGCCACAGTATAACGGCATCAAGCTGATTAACCCCGATGGATCTGCCTTCGACGCGGCCCAAAGGGAGCAGGTGGAGCAAATGATATCAAATAAAGCCTCAACAACCGCGCGCTGGGAGGAAATCAAGAATTGCGCAGATTATCCGGAAGCCATCGAGCAGCACGTCGAGCGCATCCTGGCAGACTTTCCTGCAAGGCTTGAGCTCAGGGTTGTGGTAGACTGTGTCTGCGGTGCGGCATCTGCAGTCACCTCTTACTTGCTGACCAGGCTTGGCTGCAATGTGATACCCTTGAACTGCCAGCCAGGCGGCCATTTCCCCCGTGAGATCGAACCTACCGCTGAAAACCTTGGAGAAGTGGCAGCAACCGTCAAGTCCGAAGGGGCCGGTCTGGGAATAGCGCACGACGGTGATGGTGACAGGATAGCAGTTATAGACGAGAATGGTAGATTCGTCGCCCAGGACAAGTTGATGGCCCTTTTCGCCCGTGAACTCGGCGCCAGGAAAGTTATCACAACGGTAGACGCTTCCATGTTGATAGACGAGCTTGGCTTTGATGTCGTTAGAACAAGGGTAGGGGACGCCTTTGTCTCCGATGAACTCCGGCACTGTGCCCGGAAAAATGTCGAAGGCGAATTCGGCGGGGAATCATCAGGCTGCTTCATATTCCCGCGAATCTCCCTCTGCCCCGATGCCATATATGCGGCCGCCACAATTGCTCACATCGCCAGTGAAAACAGAATATCATCGCTGATCGACCAAATACCATCCTATCCCATCCTCCGGGGTGCAATCCCCGGAGACAATGCGATAATGAATGAGGCGGAGAACAGTCTTGAAAAGCAGTTGGAATCGGGAGGAAGACTGGAAACAACCGATGGACTCAGACTCGCATTCAATGACGGCTGGCTTCTGATAAGGCCGTCAGGCACCGAGCCTAAAATCAGGATAACCGCGGAGGCAACAAGCGAACAAAGAGTCAAAGAGTTGTACGACCTCGGCATCAAGACTGTCGAAGAGTGCCTCATCAGGCGGGAAAGGGCAAAGACATGAAGGCAGTTATACTCGCAGCAGGTGAAGGCAAGAGAATGCGTCCGCTGACTCGCACCAGACCCAAGGTAATGCTGCCTATAGCCAACAAACCAATCGTGGAACATCTGCTTATCGAGATAAAGAAAGCGGGCATAACGGATTTTATCTTCATAGTTGGCCACCGCGGGGAAACCATCAGGGAGCACTTCGGCAGCGGTGATAAATGGGGTATAAATATTGAATACGTTACCCAGATGAAGCAGCTCGGCACAGCACATGCTCTGAAGCTGGTAGAAAGATTCGTCGACGACAAATTCATCCTGGCAAATGGGGATGTCCTGGTTAAAGTACAGGATATCAAGAAGGCGCTTGCAAAAAATACCATCACTCTAAGTCTGATAGAGGCACAGGACACCAGAGACCTGGGGGTAGTGGAGACAGAGGGTGATAAAATAAAAGGGATTTACGAAAAAGTGGCAAACCCCCCATCAAATCTAGCGAATACAGGTATATACCTGTTGACTGACGAGATATTCCCGGCGATAGACAGGACCAGAGAATCCCCGAGAGGAGAATATGAGCTGACCGCTTCCCTGCAAATATTGCTCAGTGAAGGCCGGGTACTATCGTGGGTTAAAATTGATCACTGGCTAGACGTGAGCTATCCCTGGGACCTGCTAACGGCGAATGAAGCACTAATGGAGGGCATGAATCCGGAAAACCTCGGAATCGTCGAGGACAACGTGGTTATAAAAGGGCATGTCTCAATAGGAAAGGATACTGTAGTGCGATCACACTCCTACATCACGGGGCCGGTGGTAATCGGCGAGAACTGTGAGATAGGCCCCAATTGCCATATTCGCCCGAGTACTGCAATCGCCGACAACTGCCATATCGGCAGTGCCGTGGAGATTAAGAACTCAATCATTATGCAGAACAGCAAAATACCTCATCACAACTATATTGGAGACAGTGTTATAGGGGAGGACTGTAACCTCGGGGCTGGCACCAAGATTGCAAACCTGAGGTTGGATAAAAAAGACATCACTGCCGATAATGTCGACACCAGGAGGCGCAAATTAGGCGCTATCATAGGAGACGGTGTTCAAACAGGCATCAATGCCAATATCAATGTGGGCAGCCTAATAGGAGACCATTCTTTCATTGGTCCTGGCGCTACAGTCAGTGGTGTGATATTGTCCAATTCCATGATATTCTGACGGTGTACAGGAGTTACATACTGGTAATAAGTCCATATGTAGATGGAAGAACCCTCGAGACGCAGGGTCTTTAATCTAATGCCATTGCTCTTACGCTGGCAGCTATGGAGGGTACGAAAGTGGAAAGAATAGAACAGGCTGTCATTCTCGCGGCCGGAGAGGGACAGAGGCTTAGGCCGTTTACCGCTTTAAAACCAAAGGTCATGATCGCAATTGCCAACAAGCCCATATTGCGCTATGTGGTTGAGGCGGTGGCCAGAAACGGAATTCGCAAGATTGTAATTGTAGTCGGCTATCGCAAAGACCAGGTAATAGACTACTTTGGCGCCGGAGAGCACTTCGATGTCAATATCGTCTATATAGAGCAGAAGCAGCAGCTGGGCACCGCTCACGCCCTGAAACAGGTCAGGGAAAGTATAAACGGCAGGTTTCTGACGCTTTCGGGTGATAACATAATCGAGCCCGACACCATATCCAAACTGATACAGGCGGAAACAACTTCCATCCTGGTGAGAGAGCAGGAGAATATCTCTAAATACGGCGTGATCGAGACAGAGAACGAACTGGTTACAAATATCGTGGAAAAACCGAAGGAAGCACTCAGTCACCTGGTCAACACCGGTATCTACGCGTTTAACGATGACATCTTTGATTTTATCGAGCAGGAGACTGACCTGACGTCTGTCATACTGAACATGATTACGCAGGGCCGCGAAGTAAAGACATTCGGGGCAACAGGGCCCTGGCTCGACGTGGTCTACCCGTGGGACATGCTGCATCTTAACGATTCGGCCCTGACCAGTCTGATCCCCGCAACCGGAGGCATAATCGAAAGCGGTGTTTCGGTGAAGGGGCTCGTTTCAATAGGTAAGGGCACAACCATAAGGTCAAACTCCTATATAATCGGGCCTGTAGTTATCGGAGAGAACTGCGAGATAGGCCCAAGCTCGTGTATTCTACCGTCCACGAGCATAGGCGATAACGTCTGTATTTCTCCTTTCACCATTATAGAGAACAGTATAATTGCCGATGGGGCGGAGATCGGGCCAAGCTCCCACGTTTTAGACTCGATAATAGACAGGGGCTGTCAAATAGTGGGCCACTTTGTTACCCAGAGCGGTGAAACGGAGATTAAAGTTGATGACGAGCACAATCTCGTGCACATCGGCGCGATGCTGGGAGAACATTGCTCTATCGGTGATTGTGTAATAACTGCCCCCGGGACAATCATAGGCAATCACTGCCGTGTGAAAGCCCTTAAGGTGCTGGATGAAAGTATCCCCGATGAGAGCCTGGTAGTGTAATCATGTGCGGTATAGTTGGCTATGTGGGTGAAAGGGAAGCCCAGCCTGTACTGATCAATTGCCTGAAAAGGCTGGAGTACCGCGGGTATGACTCCTGCGGGATCGCGTTGCTCGGCGGCCACACTGAAGTCTACAAGGACGCGGTAAGGATCGAAGAACTGGGGAAAAGCCTGCACCCAAACAGCAGCCAGACCGGAATCGGACACACCAGATGGGCTACTCACGGTAAGCCGTCTGAAGTGAATGCCCACCCGCATACAGACTGCAGTGGTAAAATCGCCGTCGTTCACAATGGGGTGATTGAAAACTACCTCTACCTTAAAGAACAATTGACCGGTGAAGGCCACGTTTTTCGCTCGGAGACAGACACCGAGGTCATACCCCACCTGATCGAGAAATATTACCAGGGAAACCTGGAACAGGCGGTAACGCGGGCACTGGCTGATGTAGCAGGGGCATATGCCTTTATCGCCATTCATTCCGATTGTAAAGAACTGGTTGCCGCCAGAAAAGAAAGCCCTTTGATAATCGGTATCGGCGATAAAGAGTATCTGGTCGCCTCCGATGCGCCCGCGGTATTGGACTACACCGATAGAGTGGTATACCTGGAAGACGGGGATATGGCCGTTATCACCAGGAGCGACATTAAATTTACCAGTAACGGTGAACAGGTTACGAGGAACGTGGACAGGGTTCCATGGACCATAGAGGAGGCCCAGAAGGCGGGCTATGATCACTTCATGATAAAGGAAATCCATGAACAGCCCCGCGTGATCCGAAATACCTACGCCGGATACGTCTCCACAGTAGAGACAGAGATAGACCTTGAGATCAATAAAGATATTGACTTCGATAACATCCTTATCCTGGCCTGCGGCACTTCTTACCATGCCGCTCTAGTAGGGAAGCACGTAATACAAAGTCTGACTCGCATACCTGTCAGCGTGGATATAGCCTCCGAGTTCAACTACTCTGACGCCGTGGTGGGCAGGACGCTGGTCATAGTTATTACTCAATCGGGAGAGACCGCCGATAGCGTAAGGTCACTGAAAAAGGCAAAGGAGCTGAACTGCCATACCCTGGTTATCACCAACGTTGTCGGGAGCAGCGCCACCCGTATCGCAGACGATATACTTTACATAAAAGCAGGCCCTGAGATCAGTGTAGCGGCCACAAAGAGCTTCATCGCTCAGCTAATTATGCTGTACCTGTTCGCTCTCGCCAGAGCTTCAGTAGATATACGTTCCCGGGGGAGCCTGATCGCAGAGCTGAGACAGTTACCGAACAAAGTACACGAGATCCTGGACAGGGAAGAGGAAATCGCTGCGGGCGGGAAGTACCTTGCGGGATATGAGAACGTTTTCTTTGTCGCCAGAGGGATTAATTTCCCCGTAGCTCTTGAAGGCGCTTTAAAGGTGAAAGAGATCTCCTACATCCACGCCGAGGGCTATGCCGCCGGGGAATTGAAGCACGGCCCGTTCGCACTGCTCACGCCGGATACGCTGGTCGTCGCCATCGCCACCAGAGACAATACATATGAGACGCTTTTAGCAAATATAAAAGAGATTAAGGCCAGGGAATCGCCGGTGATCGCCATCGCAGAGGAAGGCGACGATGAAATCGTAAAATATGTAGATTTTGTAATCAGGGTGCCCAGGGTCGATCCGGTATTCTCCCCCGTGGTTAACGCAGTCGCACTGCACTTACTGGCATACTACACAGCAAAAGAGCGGGGCTGTTCTATCGACACGCCGCGAAACCTGGCTAAAAGCGTCACCGTGGAGTAAACCCTCCGCGAGCGGACGCTCACCAGCGAATCATGCGGATTGTGCATGCATCCGGCCACGGGCAGGTTGCCCGACGTCGGGCAACCTGCCCGACCAGCACAGTATAGGCCATGTTAGCGTCAAATTGATGACGATCGGGAGGTCAGTTTGAAAATACTCGTCACCGGGGGAGCGGGATTCATCGGCTCCAACGTGGTAGATGCGTTGATCGATCTCGGTCACGAGGTAGCGGTAGTAGACAATCTCTCCACCGGATTCCGGAAGAATATCAATCCCAAAGCCAGGTTCTACCAGCTCAGCATTCGCGATAACGAGTTATCAGAGGTCTTTGAACGTGAGAAACCCGAGCTTGTGAATCACCACGCGGCCCAGATAGATGTACGGAAGTCAGCGGATGACCCCATCGACGACGCCGAGATTAACATACTGGGCAGCCTGAACCTGCTCACCAACTGCGTCCGGTCCGGCGTTAAAAGGGTAGTATATTCCTCAACGGGGGGCGCGATATACGGCGAAGCGCAATACATTCCCGCCGACGAGAACCACCCGGTCAACCCGATCTCGCAATATGGCGTATCCAAACACACCGTGGAGCATTACCTTTATCTGTACAGCACCCTGTATGAAATCGACTACGTAATATTAAGATATGCCAACGTCTATGGGCCCAGACAAAACCCTTTCGGGGAAGCCGGTGTGGTGGCCATCTTCGCCACACAGATGTTAACCGGGCAACAGCCGACAATCTTCGGCCGGGGCGATAAGACCCGGGACTACGTCCATGTCTCGGACGTGGTAAATGCCAATATGCTGGCTATAGACAGGGGCAAAAACGTCATAGTAAACATCGGGACAGAGATCGAGACCTCCGACCAGGAGATATTCGACACCCTTGCCGAAGTGTTGGGGTATGAAGGCTCGCCCGTTTACGCTCCGGTCCGTAAGGGCGAGGTCTATCGCATCTCCCTCAAATGCAGCAAAGCCCGGCAGGAGATTGGCTGGAGCCCGCGACTTTCGCTCAAGGAAGGAATAGCTCAAACCGCCGGGTATTACAGAACTCTGGCCCTGCAATCACAATCTAGGTAGCAGCCATTACAGCTTCTTCTTGCAGCTTTTCTGCCGCTGATTTAAAATATGTCCGGCACGTGATACGGAAACAGTATAAATCGAGCAGCTAGAGGCGGATATCGGACCTCAGAATGCGAGAGGCAGTAATAGTAGACGCGGTACGCACCCCCATCGCAAGAGCACACCCGTGGAAGGGTTGGTTCAGTAACATCCGGTCCGATGAACTCGGCGTCATTGTCATTCGGGAACTAATCAGGAGAACAAACATAGACCCGGGGCTCATCGAAGATGTTATCCTGGGCTGCGCAAACCAGACAGGCGAGCAGGCAATGAACGCAGGCAGGTACATCGCCATTATGGCCGGCCTGCCTTATGAAGTCGCCGCTCAGACCATCAACCGCCAGTGTGCTTCAAGCATGACAGCGGTGCACAGCGCCGCCCAGGCTATCATGACCGGATGCGGCGACGTCTTCATCGCCGGAGGAATCGAGAGCATGACCCATCTGCCCGAGGGGGCCGGGGCCGATTTGAATCCGAAGCGGTTCGAATTCGTCGACAGGTGCTCATCGTCCGAGGGTCCGACCACCGAGAACCTGGCAGAGATGTACGGCATCTCCAGGCAGGAGCAGGAGGAATTCGCCTTAAAAAGCCACCTGAAGGCAATCGCAGCCCAGGAAGAGGGCAGGTTCGAGGACGAAATGATACCGGTGGAAGTGCCGTCGGAGGACGGAAGCAGGGAGCTGATAGACCGTGACCAGAACCCGAGGTCTTATACCTCCCTGGAGCTCATGGCCGCGCTGGAGCCTATCGCCCGGCCCGGGGGCACGGTCACCGCGGCAACCTCCTCCTCCGCAAGCGACGGCGCATCTGCTATAATACTTATGTCCGGGGAAAAGTCCCGGGAACTGGCGCTGAAGCCAAAGGCAAAAGTAGTCTCTATGGCCGTGACGGGGGTCGACCCCAAACTGATGGGACTCGGCGTGGTTACGGCGTCGAGGAAAGCCCTGGAACGGGCGGGGCTGACCATTCACGATATCGATCTGGCTGAACTGAACGAAGCATTCGCTGTGGTTGCCCTGGCCGCCGTCAGAGAGCTGGGAATCGATGAGAGTAAGCTGAACCCCAACGGCGGGGCGGTAGCGTTGGGGCATCCGATGGGATGCACCGGAGCCAGGCTGGTAACCACTCTGGTTCACGAGATGGTCCGCCGCCGGGCGAGATACGGTCTGGCGGCAATGTGTGTGGGGATGGGGCAGGGGGCGGCAACAGTACTGGAGCTTGCAAGCTAGAAACCTTTCAATTTAGAAACCGTGGGCTCGTAGCTCAGTGGCAGAGCGGTCGGCTCATAACCGATTGGTCGTAGGTTCGAATCCTGCCGGGCCCACTCTTGCTTACTCTTTTTCGCTTAACAATTTGCTTAACTTTTTGTGTTTGCATTAGCTTACACTTTTCTTCGTTTTCGGATTCCTTTTTCTCTTATAGTCCAGACTGAGGACCACCCAATCACGGCATAGCTTCTTGCCTTTGATTTCGCCTTTGGCAAACAACTATCTCAATCGGCTGGGGTCCGATCCTAATTTCTTTTGCTGCTTCAAATACTAAGTACATATCCATAACATGGATACTGAACACTAATTCAGGTATAATGTCGACAGGATAACATAAGGAAAATAAAGTAGTTAAACTGTGGCTATCAAGAAGCAACGCGACTCAAGGGCAACAATCACATTTGCCCGAAAATATCCTTCTGAAGCGCATCTTACTAAATGAATCCTTTATTTCGTCTCTGAGTTTTTCATGTATTCTATACATCTTTTCTATTTCTTCGTTATATTCAAACTCTTTTCCAGCTAACTTATTTGATAAATATTGCTGTTCTAATTGCCATTCTAGCTGTCTCCAATCTTCATACAACTTCCATACGTCATCTTCTATGTGATTGTGTAGGCAGCTGAATAAAGGGTGTTCTTCTATTCCAAATTTCAATTCAATTATCCGCCCATCTTTCACTTTCTTAGATATAGCTGCATCATTCCAGTCAGTCCTAGTAAAGTTATCATCTTGACCCGCATCAATGGGAGCTACCCATTTCCCTGTGTCCTCTTCTCCAAAAAATTCACCCCAATTAAAACAAGTGATATTTTCAACAACATTTTCTACTCTCTCAAGCAAACAGCAAATATCGTTAAAGTGCTTACTACGTGCTTCCATAATCAGAGGGTCGTTTTTAACTGAATCGGGTTGTTCCATAACTTTTTTGGCAGCGTTTAATTCTCTCCTACGCCGTTTAATAAATCCTACGGTACGTAATGGAAAACCTTCATCTTGCATTTCATCCAATATCGCACTATCAGACATTTTGGGAATACGAGAGTAAATAAACTCAAGTTCCTCTGCTGTAGGTTCTTCCTTTTTCCCACCCTTTTTTCTTTTACGTTGTAAATCCAAGTTTTACCCCTCTTTATGACCCGTTTTGTGACCTTAGGTTATGCTAACCTCTCCTAGGATGAATTTCAAGGAGATCAAATAAGTGTCTAGATTACTAACCATTACCTATTGGATAAAGTGTAAATTTCTTGCCCCTATTACGCGTGGAAAACTTTCGTGGAAAAGCTCAGATTGACGCACGTTTAACGTTGGTTAACTACGTTTATAACTTTATTGACCTACTTCTAGTCATAGTGAACAATGAAGTTAGTGCATCGTATTTACTAATTTAATAGACACGAAGTATTGATATTATAATGAAAAAAGAACTCTATACGACCTGCGATATATACCGCTCTAGCCACCTCTACTGCTCAGGCACAAACCTCAAAGATGTGTACTATCATTTTCCCCGTCGCTACCTCTTCGTTTTTCATTCTTCCAAGCCTGACTTAGTCTCCAAATGGCATGAAGGGAAAGCGTCTGTTAGCGCATTAGCTTACTACATCAGATATCAGGCTCTAAAGGCGAGATTACCCCGAGAACCACCATAACACTTATAATCAATTGGTAGCAGGTTCGAATCCTGCCGGGCCCACCAAAGATATTGGTACCTGAACACCCCGTAAGTAAATTGTAGGGTGGGTGAAGTGTAGCGAAACCCACCGATATAAATTCACCCTCACCTGTCCTCTCCCTTCAAGGGAGAGGTACCAGTTATCCCATGCTCGCTGTGGATGTTATCATCCACAGTCCTGAAAGCCGACAGCTGACAGCTGAATACCTAAATGGCGGGTTACGCTTCAATTCAACGCACCACACATGCCGTTGTCGAACAATTTACCTTCCTGTTTAGAATAAGGGAGATTTTGTTAGAAACCGGCTTACTCTAATGTCCAAAAGGAGATTGACATTCAGGAAATATTTGATATAACCTTATGCTTACTAAAAGAGAGAACAATGAAGCGGTTAATTATTCTCTTAATCTTCATCGGAATCCTGACGACTGTATCCGGCGGCTGCCTGTGCCTGCTCGTTCCGCTGCCGCCTCCCGCATAAACCGCTTTATGACGACTGCGGCTCATGATGCTTCCTTTTATACTCAAAGGCAACTTACGTTCTAAACCCCTGCGCTGTTTACGGAACTGAAAGCTGACCGCTGATAGCTGAATGCCTGAATGGCGGGTTACATTTCATTTCACCCACCCTACCCATCATACATACGTATCATTGCGAGGCACGGAGTGCCGAAGCAATCTTACCAATATTGGATAGTACGAGGCGATTGCTTCGCTGCGCTCGCAATGACATAAAAAGGCCGCCCTTAATGACACAGTGTTCGGGAGGATAAAGCGCAGCGCAACCGACCGATATAAATTCACCCTCACCTAGCCTCTCCCTTCAAGGGAGAGGCACCAGTTATCCCATGCTCGCTGTGGCTGTTACCATCCACAGACTGAAAGCTGACCGCTGACAGCTGAATGCCCTGAACAGCGGGTTACATTTCATTTCACCCACCCTACCCATCATACATACGTATCATTGCGAGGCACGGAGTGCCGAAGCAATCTCGCATGTATTATACAGTTTGAGGCGATTTCTTCGCTGCGCTCGCAATGACACAGAAAGGACGCCCTTAATGACACAGTGTTCGGGACGATAAAGCGCAGCTCAACCCCCCGATATAAATTCACCCTCACCTAACCTCTCCCTTCAAGGGAGAGGTACCAGTTATCCCATGCTCGCTGTGGATGTTATCATCCACAGTCCTGAAAGCTGACAGATGAATGCCCGATGCTTCAGATCTCCTCGACCGCAAGCGGGAATTTGGACATCGCCTCGCATCCGTTTTTCGTTATGAGGATGGGGTTCTCGTAGCGGAACCCGATATTCTCCTCGGGACAGGCATACTGCATGGCGCAGATAACCATCTCACCCGCCTGATACTCGTGGTCGGGGTTTGTCCAGTATGGAAAAGGCCCGTCGTTGAGGCCAATCCGCCATTCGTCCCCCATCAGGCCGATACCGTGCTCGAAGCCGGGCACCATGTAATCGGCAAACTCCCTCTCCTCACAGAAATCAAGCATCTCGTCAGCAAGGCCGGACGGAGTAATCCCTGCCCGGTACGTCTTGAGACAGAGCCCGACCAGGTCGACGAAATTTTTAGCATGCCATTTCTGACGCTTTGTCGCCGGCCCCAGCAGGTAGTTATGCGTGTGGTCTCCCAATGCCAGCCTGAACATGGCATGCAGGTCCACCATCAGCGGTTCCCCCGGCTTCAAAGCTCTCCTCGAAGCCGGCGTAGAGGCCCCCGCGGCCAGTCCGGTCCGATACCCTGAAGCGATCTCGTTTCCTCCCGTGAAAGACCACTCCCATTCACTGCCCGCCTTCCTCATAGCGTAGGCTGCCAGTCCGGCGATCCCGGTCTCGGTCATTCCCTTATAGCCACCGTTTATAATGGCTTCGTAGACCTCCCGGTGCCCGACATCAACGATTCGGGATGCCTCCCGGAAGCGATTGATTGTGCCCTCATCCTTTATCAGCGACAGCCGGTCCACAATCTCGTGAACGTTGGGGAATTTGGCGCCGGGCAGGGCAGCCTTCAGGCTTTCATACTCGTACTGGGTGAGATGCCCCTCGGGGAGATAGGTGCCCATACCGGTCTCAATGCCCACAATTCCCCTGCCGCGCTTGAGATGCGGCTCGATAAGGCTGGTGAGCACGGTAATCTGGTCCTGGCCGCCCATAGGCCCGTATCCCAGGATGTGCTCCTCATCCAGCCAGGAATCATCGGCTACCCTGGCAGCATCGATGACGAAGGTTATGGCCGTAGGCAGGCCTTTGGGTGGAATCACGATATATGAGCGCCAGGGACAAAATGCATCCAGAGTCCAGGACAGGGTCCTCAGTCTCGACCCTAGATAGACATCGATTCCGTGATTACCCATCTCCGCCTGGATATCTTTGATCCTCGCGGGGAAGTCGATAAAATAGGGGTTCTTTTTAGACATGGCTTTCCCGGGCATTATTCACCTCCGCCGTTTTGTTGCTTTAGTACTCCGTGGGGATGGTAGCTATTACTTCGTTCAGCCGATCGACAAGCGGCGACAGCCGCAGCGCTTTCACCAGGGGCCCTTTCAATTTCATCTTGCCGGACATGAGCGCCCCCCTTGCTTTCGTCTCCGCCCGGGAAATTTTGGCGAACAGCTGGTAGTCTGCGGTAATGGTGAACTCCGCTTTGGGCAATTCACCTTCCCTGACAGAAACATCGGTAACAATGCCTTTTTCAATTTCATAGTAGACTGCGCGGTCTTTCCCATCAGGGCAATTGGTATTAACGGTCAACATGGACGAGGTGATAAATTTCATCCTCTCCGGGGTGAGCTTCTCTCTGACACGCCGACTGACTTCCTCCGCCCATTCCGGACTCAAATACTTGTACTTCTGAGTCACCATAGCTCTTCCTCCCAAATATGAACTGCCTCACCTCACGGCATGCCGGTGATGTGACAGGCATTATTGTATCACAAAGGATTCAAGATTATTATTAAATCACAATATAAGCTTCTGCTGACATTAGTGTGATAGAATTGACCGGTGCATAATGTTCCGATACGTTGCACAAAGCGGAGCGGTAGCTGCTGATTCTAGCGGCTTATGGAGGTGACCACAATAACTCAGCGTAGATACCCGTATCGAGCCAGGACAGCATACCGGCTGGCCCTGTATGCCGCCGAGGCTTACCAGAGTGCGCCTATCCTGAAGGCCAAATATGGCCGTAGATTCCACTCCTTCCTGATTGGCGAATATCGCAGCCGGTTCGGGATAAAGATCGCCGATACGCAGTCATTCATCCTCAATTACCGGTACCGACACGGCAGCCACATGCTGCTGGCTTTTCGCGGAACCGAGGGCCTGTTCAGGAAGCCAGCCGACTGGCTGACCAATCTCGACCTGGCTCTAACGACTATAGACTGGCTGCCTTCTCAAGAAGACGGTCAACCTATGGTGCACCGCGGGTTCCTCAGGGCTTATGAGAGCATTCGGCCCGGACTAATCACAGCGTTCACTGAAATCGGACCCGGTCATATCTATGTCACGGGCCACAGCCTGGGAGGGGCGCTGGCAATACTGGCAGCGCTGGATATCAGGATGCAGTTCCCCGGAATCAACGTGTCCATGTACAACTTCGGCAGCCCGCGTGTCGGAGACCCTCTGTTCGCACAAGTCTACGACAAGCTGGTACGTAACAGCTACCGCGTTGTGCACGACGGCGACAGGTCGCCCGAGCAGCCACACGAAGGCTACCAGCATGTCGGAAAGCTGCATGTACTGAACCGTCATCACGACAGCAGGTACCCGCACCACAAGTGCGAATACTATCTGGAGCAACTGGATAAAGAGAGCAGCCAAACCGGGGTAGACAGTGCAGCGTAATATTCTACTCCATCGACCTCGATATATGACCACCCTGAAGCCCGTTCCCTCATAACCATACTTTTCTTAACTTTTCCTCTCAATTTTCCGACTCACTCCAATCATCGTGAGCGACAGCAGAGCAATACTGTTGTGAGTCTTAGCACTGTATAATCACTCGGAACAAACCGGCAGACTGCCCGATACGAGGTAAGGCATATTTAATTAAATCTCACGTCCTAGCCAGCGACTTATTGTGGTATAATCATATAACTACGTAGGCACCCGAAGCTAAACGGCCTGGAGAAGATCATGCTCTGTCAGAGATTGTTCATCTTACTGCTGGCGCTGTCAGCGCTGTTTATCCTGCCTGTCGCAGTTTCCGCTGAGGGTCCGCCAACCCCTCCCTGCCGGTTCTACGGGACAGTGCAGTTGGACGGAGCACCGGTACCCGACGGCACTATGGTTACCGCTACTGTAGCAGGGGATACATATACAACCACCACGCCAGCGGTCAAATACGGCAGTTCCACATATGTCCTGATGCTCGTGCCACTGCCCGGCATGTCGTACGATGAAGGAGCGCAAATAACCTTCACAATAGAAGGCTATACCGCAGACCAGACAGGAAGCTGGGAGGTAGGGGGCAACGCACGGCTGGATATCACAGCCTCTATTCCACCTCCACCTACGCCGACACCAGCGCCTACAGCTACACCCGCGCCAACATTCACACCCGCAGCAACTCCCACGCCGATACCAACAGCCGCTCCGGTTACAACTGCCACACCCACACCGGCCAGTACAGAGGCAGCCACCAATGCGTGGAATATTGTTATCATAGCGCTATGCGTATGCATACTGATAATTTGCTTCATGTTCGCAGCCTATCTATTCTGGAAATACCGCGCCCGACCTGCCGAACCAAGGGGCAAGAAGCCAGAGGGTGAGAAGCCTGAAGGCGAAAAGGCAGGGGAAAAGCCGGATGCCGAGAAAACAGAGGAAGTGAAAGCAGAAGGCGACGTAAGCATGAGGTGGCAAGACAGGTTGATGCTGAAGATGATGAGCAACAAACTGGTGATCAAGATATTCAGCATACCAATCGTTATAAAAGTGCTGACCTGGGAGACCAAAGTATTCGTTGCGATCATATCGTTGTTCAGGGGAAAGAAAGCAGAGGAGAAGGAGACGCCAGCGGTAGAAACTGCGGTAAAAGAAACAGAGGGTGCGGAGCCTGAAGAGGAAAAACCTGTAGACGATAAGGCAGACGAAGAAAAGACAAGTGGAGGGGAGACGGGGGCATAAGGGGAACAGAGGCAACCGGTATGTCCAATCTGAAAATCCTGACTTCCATTGCTATTGCTGTTCTTATACTTTTACCGGCTATAGCTTTCGCTGACGGCATCCAGGCGCCCTGCCGCTTCTACGGCACAGTGCAGGTGGATGGTCATGATGTACCTGACGGCACCGTTATCACAGCCATAATACAAGGTGATATACATAGCACCACAACTCCCGCAGTATACGGAAGCTCAACATATGCCCTGGAGATAGTGCCGCCTGAGGGCAGGTATTATAATGAGGGCATCTCCATACACTTCACAATAGAGGACTATTATGTGTCTAAGACGGCAACCTGGGAAGCGGGTAGCAACACAAGGCTGAATCTCATCGGCTCTACTGCACCTACTCCCACACCTACACCGCCGCCTACACCAACTCCCACACCAACGCCAACGCCCACGCCCACGCCAATACCCACAATCGCACCAACAGCCACACCAAGCCCGATACCAACCTTAGCGCCTGTCATAACGCCCGCCCCGACACCACAGGGGACAACTTCCATAAACCTGGGAAAGGTCATAGGCCTGGCCATCTTCAGTGTAGTTGACATAATACTGGTCGCCCTGCTCATATACCTGATATGGCGATTCTTCGTTCGTCCTGAAGAGGAACCCTGACATCAAGCGTTATCCCTGAGAACCCGGCGCAAATAATAGCCACAGACACGATACCCCCTGAATCACCCGCGCACCTGCTAGTATCCATACCTTACCGGTAAATCATAATCCGCAGAATGACCGCCATCGGCCCTGTTCATCCAAGACAGTACTAAAGTACGATCTCAGTAAGTACCTAAATGGGATTGCCGTGACCACATAACTCAAGCAACAATGTTTAATGAGGAGTGATTCTCAAAGTAAGGCAGCATCCCGCAGAAAGGACATAATCACAATGAGAGCGTCACCGAGTAGGATAGGGCATATCTGGCTAATCGCGAATGTCATTCTTGAAGACCTGTTTGACCTGACTATCGGTAATATATTCAACCGCTTCGCCTTCGCGCCCCGAATAAAGAAGCCAGGTTCAGGCATAGCTTGCGGTGTGACATTCCCCAAGACCTCACGACCAGAGCTAAAAATACGATTCAGAACAACGAATTAGCTTCCACGCCAGCAGGGCTGAAGTTACTATAAGAAATGCGGCGATGTCCCCCCGGCACCACCGCGTTCTTCCCCTTTAAACACCTGTAAAGCCCCACCAGTCAAATACCCTACCTTCATTATTCCGGCAGGCCTCTACTCTATACTTCCGCCCGGACGCCAATCAGCGTCGATTTTGAGGATATTGTCAATACCTCTGCGTACACCCCGCATCAAAGGTACAATTCCACAGCCTGTCGCCATCATATTCACAGGATTTGAGCTAAACTTCACGAGTAAAGGTTGCCGAGACATGTTTTTTATGTTATATCTGAATAGGAATGAGTACAGCGAAGCAACTCTACGAACTTCAAGAAATCGACCTCGACATCGAGCAAAAAACCGGAACTCTGGCACAAATAAAAGACCAACTGGGGAAGGACGATGACCTGGTGGCAGCCAGCGCTGACCTCGATACAGCACGTAAAAGTCTGGTTGCCCTGGAGCACCAGCAGCGAACTGCGGAATGGGGGGTTGAAGAACTGGAGACGAAGATAGCCGCCGAGGAGAAGAAACTATACGCAGGTTCGGTTAAGAACCCGCGAGAGCTTATGAGCCTGCAGCATGAGATTGAGCTCATCAAGGAACAGCGTGGAGATCGAGAGGAGCATCTCCTCGCCATAATGATGGAAGCAGACAAAGCTCAGCAGGATGTTTCCTCGAAACAAAGTGAGTTGGAGACTATGGGAAAGGACTGGCAGGAAAATCAAAAGCGGCTATCCAGCGAACAAAAAGAACTCGAAGCTAACCTGGATACACTGACACAGAAGCGAGAATCACTTCGCAGCATAATCGATCCGGCCAGCCTCAACGCATATGATGAATTGCGCTATGTAAAACAGGGCCTGGCAGTAGCCAAGCTAGTGCAGGGTAGATGCCAGGGATGCCGAATCAGCCTCCCGATGTCCGATCAGCAGAAAGCCCGATTGGGGCATAAGCTGGCAACTTGCAGCAACTGCGGCCGTATTCTGTACATGGATTAGAGCTGTATTTGGCACACGGTAAGTGCTGCCAACTCATTCTTCCGCGCCTATTGGTTTCCAAATGGCTTTGTAGTAAACTAGCATTGGTCAAGCAAGCCGGGTGATCGCTCTCTTTTAGCTTGATTAGAAGAGGGAGGAAAGTCCGAGCTCCACCGGGCAGGATGCTGGGTAACACCCAGGAGGGGAAACCCTACGGAAAGTGCCACAGAAACATACCGGCCCGCCTAGTGCGGACTAAGGGTGAAATGGTGAGGTAAGAGCTCACCAGCGGTTGGGAGACCAGCCGGCTGGGCAAACCCCATCCGGAGCAAGACCGAATAGGAGGACCATAAGGACGCCCGGCCTGTCCTCGGGTTGGTCGCTTGAGGTGGTGGGTAACTGCCATCCCAGATAGATGGTCACCGCTTGATCGGAAGCAGGATGAAGGTTACAGCCGTAAACTGCTCCAAATCAAGCACAGAACTCGGCTTACAGGTTTGCTTGACTCTCGTGAAGCGGCCATTTTAGGGAAAGATGGCCGCTTCGTCCAATTCCAACAATAAGAGAACACAGGATTTAAATAATGGAAAGTGACCTCTCACGTGATGCAATACTCCAAGGCCTGACTACCCGGTTTGTCGGCCGTAATCTACTCTATTATTCCACCTTGTCCTCGACCATGGATGTAGCCAAAAAAGCAGCGGCCGAAGGCGCAGTCGAAGGAACAATCGTTGTCGCTGAAGAGCAGACGAAGGGAAAAGCCCGATTGGGACGCTTCTGGATCAGCCCGCCGGGGGTTATTGCGGTATCTTTTATCCTCCGTCCCGAGATGAGCCACATGCTTCGCCTTGCCATAGTATCATCCCTCGCTACCAGTCGCGGTATCGAGAAAGCTACAGGTCTCAAAACAGCCATCAAGTGGCCCAACGATGTGCTGATAAACGGTAAGAAAGTTAGCGGCATCCTGACTGAGAACGCACTACGCGGGCAGTCAGTCGATTGGTCTGTCATCGGTATTGGAATAAACGCCAATTTCGACCCCAGGGCTTATCCCGAGATCGCCGATATTGCCACCAGCCTCTCTGCCGAACTTGGAGGAGAGGTCTCTGAATTGAAGGTCCTGCTGGAGTTGCTTAACGAGATGGAGCAACTCTATCTGGCCCTGCGCGGCGACGAGCCTATTCACGAGGAATGGCAGGAACGTCTGGAGACCCTGGGGAAGATGGTACACATAACTTCAGGGCAGCAAGTGGATGAGGGCTACGCCGACTCTGTTGATAGCGAAGGCTCATTACTGCTTCGGCGCTCTGACGGCAGCCTGACTCGAATTGTAGCAGGGGAGGTCACACTGCGTACTTATCAGTAGCCAAAGTACTACTATACAATCCACGCGAATCAATTTGGGCTGGTCGCAGAGACCAGCCCAAATCACTAAAAATCATCCGCCTGCCATACCCCCGGTTTCCACAGCCCCCTGAAACTGACTATCCTATTTCTTTTGCGTCCCGGTTGATGCCTGAAGTAGTGGGGCCACAAGGTCCATGGGCAGCGGGAATATGACGGTACTCGAGTGCTCCGTAGCTATCGTGGTCAGGGTCTGAAGATAGCGCAGTTGCATCGCCGACGGGTGTACTGATATCACGCTGGCAGCCTCAGCAAGCTTCTCGGCAGCCTGCAACTCGCCCTCCGCGTGAACGATCTTAGCCCTTCTCTCACGCTCGGCCTCCGCCTGAGCCCCAATCGCGCGAATCATCGTCGGCGGAAGCTCCACCTCCTTGATTTCCACAACGCTTACCTTCACCCCCCAGGGGTCAGTCTGCTCATCGATTATCTGCTGCAGATTCTGGTTCAGTTTCTCCCGCTGCGCCAGCAACTCGTCAAGCTCGTGCTGACCGATAACACTGCGCAGGGTTGTCTGCGATATCTGCGAGGTGGCATAGCGATGGTCATATACCTTGATTACAGAATCTTCGGGTTTGACCACCCTGAAGTAAACCACGGCATTTACCTTGACCGTCACGTTATCCTTGGTTATCGCCTCCTGCGAAGGAATATCCAGCGTTACCACCCTCAAGTCCACCTTGACACTACGCTCGACGAACGGGATAATAACGTACAAGCCCGGACCTCGCTCGCCTGTAAACCTGCCCAGACGGAAGATAACTCCTCGCTCATACTCCTGAGCGATCTTGATCGCTGCCGAGGCCACTACCAGAACCACAAATACGGCAGCAATAATGCCAATCACAGCCCCTTCCATTGTCAGCCTCCTTACTTTTTCTTAGTAACCCATATTTTCAAGCCATCGACCTTTGTCACAATGGCTTCTTCACCAGGCTCGATTCTATCATCCTCCGTTCTTGCTGTCCAGTGCTCGCCCTCGACCAGGACCATACCCGTTGGAGCCAACTCCGTCTGAACAACCGCCACCTTACCTACCAACCCCTCCTTTCCAGTAACAGGACGACGGCGCTGGGAACGAACAACAGCAGTGACTACAAAGAGGAAAACAGCAGTGATCACAATCGCTACCAGTGCGATGACCCACCAGTTTATTTGAAGCTGAAACAACTCTGGACCTCCCCCGAACAAAATTACAGAGCCCATAACCAGTGAGGCTAAGCCTCCAAGAGTAAGTACACCAAATGTAGTAGTAAATACCTCGGCTATGAACAATACAAAGGCGAGAATGATAAAGAATATCCCCGCCCATGAGGCCTCCAGCACGGCCAGAGAATAGAAGGCAAGGATCAGACTGATTGCCCCCACCACTCCCGGAAGTATGCTGCCGGGATTGATGAGCTCGAGCACGAGTCCGGTTGTAGCCAGGGTGAGCAGTATATAGGCGATATTCGGATTACTGATAACCTGAAGGAATCTCTCGATAAGGCTCATGCCTATGTCATTCCTGAAGTAGCCCTCGGTAATAATAGTCACTTCCTCGCCTGCCACCTTAACCGTCATTCCGTTGAGTTGCTCTATGAGAGAGTCAAGAGTGTCGGCCCCGAGATCAACGAGTGGAGGGTCAAGATAAGGAGTCTCCATTCCCAGAAGCTCCATCTGGTCTTCAGATAGTGGATTAATCCCCAGCGCTTCCTTATCGGTAAATGATAAAGCCTCCAATACAGTGGCCTCCGCTGCGGCTACGTTACGCCCACGCAAATCAGCAAGGCTCCTGATTCTGGCAGCGGTATCCTCCGTTACCTTCTTTTCCATTGTATCTGAGAGCCCCTCCTCGGTGTCTATCGATACCGGACTGGCGGCACCAATACGGCTGGCGGGAGCCATAGCCGCTACATGAGCAGCCAGAGTAATAAACGTGCCCGCCGAGCCTGCCCAGCGATTGACGTAGACTACCACCGGCACTTCGGCATCCAGTATTCGATCCACAATGTTCTCGGTGGTCGAAAGCAAACCACCGGGGGTGCTCAGTTCAATAATTACGGCTGCGGAGCCCTGCGACTCCGCTTCGCTGATGCCCCGGTCAATATAGCTGGCTACTGCCGGTACAATGTCTCCATCCACTCTCAATACATCGACCTGTGGAGAGGGCATAGCCGACCCGGATCCTACGAGAGACAGAGCGGCCAGCAAAAAGATGAACAATAGCAATGAAACGCGTAATACTTTCAACATAAATATGACCTATTCCTTACTTGCACCGTTTGCAGGATTAAGCTCTTAGCATTATAGAGAACCATCACATTTTTGCAACTCACCACAGCTTATGATAGACTGGGCTGTCTCCATTTTACCACAATATGTTAGCTTTTTTAGGTTTGCATCTGTTATGAGCATTTTCAATACTCACCACGAGAAATAAAAATGCTGTTTCTATAATAACCGAGGTTCAAGACGCCGTTCGTGGTGAGCTTGTCGAACCATGAACGGCCCTTCGACAGGCTCAGGGTGAACGGTTTAAAACCTATTTTCAGAGCGATGATCAAGGCAGTTTTCTTTGATTTCTATAATACACTCATCACTTTCGACCCTCCACGCGAGATACTTCAGGTCAGGGCCTGTCTTGACTTCGGCATCGAAGTAGACCCTCAAGCTCTACCCCGCGGTTATTGGGTCGCCGACGACTTCATGAGCAGGGAGAATGCCCGTCTCTCGATTCAGAAGCGTTCCAAAGAGGAAGCGCAGGAGTTCTGGGCAAATTACGAGGCGACCCTGCTCAGGACAGCGGGGGTAGAGGTATCCGGAGAACTCGCGTTACGCATATTTACGCGCCTGCGCCAGATGGACCGCAATTACGTCCTGTTTGACGACGTGCTTCCCGCAATAAACCTGCTTAAAAAGCGCGGCATGGTGCTGGGAATCATTTCAAATCTGAGCCGCAGCCTGGACGGACAGTGCAGCGAGCTCGGGCTAACCCCACACATTGACTTCGCCCTGACCTCGTTCGAGGTCGGCTCAGAGAAACCGCATCCCCCGATATTCCTCGCCGCTCTCGAGCGTGCCGGCGTAAGCGCATCCGAAGTAATACACGTAGGTGACCAATATCATGCAGACGTAATCGGAGCCAGAGGAGCCGGAATCAAGCCGCTGCTCCTCGACCGCAACGGCTTCTGGGAAGAAGTCAGGGACTGCCCCCGCATCCGGAGCCTGGGGGAGATTACGAACCATCTATAGTCCGTGCCGTTCTCTCAACCAGATCTTCCAATATTTTCTTCCATTGTTTTCCCGCCCGCTTAATATCCAGCCTTAGCTGGCTTGTCCCCACTTTCAACTTTTCTCCAAAATATTCTTGCAGCGCTGTTTTATCTATCGTGAAGCCCGGGCCCAGTCTAATTACAATCTGTCCCTTCTCCCCGATTATATCCCTGATACCCGAACCTCTCGCCATAAGCTTCAACCTCACTATATAGAGCAGGTTCTTGACCTGCAGCGGAAGCGGGCCAAACCTGTCCTCAATTTCAGCCCCCAGTTCATACATCTCCTCCAGAGAATCGACCCTGGCCAGCCTCATATACAAGGCGAGGCGCGTATCAAGGTCATTTACGTATTCGTCGGGTATAAAGGCAGCCAGGGAAATATCAACCGTAGTACTCAGAGGTTGCGAAGCTGTTTTTCGGTCGTCTCCAGCCTTGAGTTCCGATACCGCCTCCGACAAAAGCCTGCTGTAGAGTTCGAAACCGACCGCCCCAATGTGCCCGCTTTGTTCCGAACCCAACAGATTACCGGCGCCGCGGATCCCCAGGTCCTTCATAGCGATGCGAAAGCCCGCGCCCAGCTCAGCAGCCTCGAAAATCGTCCTCAGCCTCTTCCGGGCAGCCTCGGTTAACTGCTTCTGCTTGTAAAAGAAGTAGGCATAAGCGCGGTTTGCTCCCCTCCCGACCCTGCCACGGAGCTGATATAGTTGAGTTAACCCCATCCTGTCAGCGTCGTCAACGATCAGAGTATTGACATTGGGAAGGTCCAGTCCTGACTCGATAATCGTAGTGCATACAAGAACGTCAATTCTGCCTTCGGTGAAATCAAGCATCACTGATTCCAGGGCATCCTCATGCATCTGCCCGTGAGCGGCATCTATCCTGGCTTCAGGCACCAACTCTTCCAGCTTCCTGACTATCCCGTTAATCCTCTGCACCCGATTATGTACGTAGAATACCTGCCCGTCACGCTCCAACTCGCGCAATATGGCTTCCCGTACCAGCCTCTCATTATATGCCGCAACATAGGTTTTTATCGGATAGCGCTCCTCGGGAGGGGTTTCCATGGTGCTCATATCACGGACGCCAATAAGAGACATGTGAAGAGTGCGGGGAATAGGCGTAGCGCTCAAAGTCAGGACATCAACCTCCTTCCTCAATTGCTTGAGCCTCTCCTTGTGAGTGACGCCGAATCTCTGCTCCTCGTCGATAATCACCAGACCGAGGTTTTTAAAGGCAACGTCCTTCTGAATAAGACGATGAGTGCCTATACAGATATCGACGCTGCCACTGGCCAGTCCCTGAATAACCTCCCTCTGCTCCTGAGGAGTACGAAAGCGGCTCAACATCTCCACCCTGACCGGAAACGTCCCCAGCCTTTCACCGAAAGTGGTTAAATGCTGCTGGGCCAGGACGGTCGTGGGCACCAGTACCGCTACCTGCATTCCATCCATAACCGCTTTAAAGGCGGCGCGTACCGCGACTTCGGTCTTTCCGTAACCCACGTCGCCACATATCAGGCGGTCCATTGGCTGAGCTTTTTCCATATCACGTTTGACCTCCCGAACAGCCCTAAGCTGATCCGGTGTCTCGACATAAGGAAAGGATGCTTCGAGTTCCTGCTGCCACATGCTGTCAGAAGAAAAGGCGAAGCCATTAAAGGCCTCCCGCGCCGAGTAAAGCAAAAGGAGCTCTTTAGCCAGGTCGCCTGTCGCCTCCTTCACCCTTCGCTTGGCCCTGCTCCACTCTTGAGTGCCCAGACGGCTCAATGACGGAGCGTATCCACCGGGCCCGAGGTAGCGGCCAACACGATCGACCTGCTCGGTAGGTACATAGAGCTTGTCACCGGCCGCGTACTCCAGAACCAGATACTCACGCTCACCATCATCGAGACCCATCCTGGTTAAACCTGAAAACATGCCTATGCCATGATCGACATGCACCACATAGTCACCGGGCAACAGCTCGGAGAGGAATACATCGTGACGCACCGGGCGCTTCGACACCATCCGCCGTTTTTTGACAAAGCCGAATATCTCTACGTCACTGAATACTATATCCCCGTCCATAAACCAACCACCGGTGATTGACCCTTGAGCCAGTGTTACCGAGCCCAGAGGCGGCACATCGGCTATGTCTGCGACCGGAGACGCGATAACTCCGCACTCACCCAGCAGCTCCGACAGCCTTGCCGCCTGCTGAGAGATTACGATGACACGACCTCTGCCTTCTAACATACCTCTGATGTCCGCTATAAAGTCAGGGACGAGTCCATCGTAGCCCGGGGCCGGCCTGAAGCTTATGAAGCGGCACTCGTTCTCATCTCCCCATAGCTCCAGATTCAATCGACGGTTGAACCTGTTAAGCCCGGTCGAGAACTCCGACCAGGTGTAATAGGGCCTCGGGAAATCAATCGGCAGCTCACCCCGCTTTCTCAGCTTTTCAGACAATTCAATCGCCTGAATATCCAGTTCCGTTAAAGTAGCCTCGATCAGGTCAGGCTGCTCAAGAACAACTAGGGTGCGCTCCGGGAAGTAATCAAAAAAAGCGCCGTCATTAGCCAGAGAAGTGTAAAATTCCAGTCCGTCGAACCACCGGCCCCTGGCTAAATACTCCATTTCCTCTTCGGCTTTTTCCCTTGCTTCCCCTTTCAGTGTTGAGTGGTCCAGCTGCCGCACAATATCCGTCAGCTCAGTAAATGACGCAGCCATCTCCCTGGCCGGGACGACGGCTATCTGCGGCACCAGCGCTAACGAGCGCTGGGTCGCAGGATCGAAGAGGCGGATGCTTTCTACTTCATCCCCGGAGAGCTCTATTCGCGCGGGAAGGTCGCTATTCGACGGATAGATATCGACTATGCCACCGCGCCGGCTCAATGTTCCCGGCAGTTCCACTATGCTCTCCATCTCATAGCCAAGGTCCATCCATTTAGCCAGCATCCGCTCGAGGTCGATTTTCGACCCCTCTTTTAATAAATGACAGGAGGAAGAGAAGCCGGCGACAGGTACTGTTTTTTGCGCCACAGCGTAAACAGGAGCAACCACCAGCGTCTTATCATTGCCCTCGCTCAAGTCAGAGAGCACCCGCAACCTCTGCTGTACCGTATGCATATCGGACGAGAGGCGCTCATAGGGAAGGGCATCGGGCTCGGGGAAAAGCCTGACCGGGGCATCGCTGCCCAGCCAGAGAGGGGCCTCCTCATAAAGCTGCCTTGCCCTCTCCGACCTTGCCGTTATTACCAGCATCGGGAGGCCGAGCCGTTGGAATAGAGCGGCGATAAGATAGGGCCGGGCGGAATCGACCACAACCGCCTTTCTCTCACCGCTCACCGCCTGTATCTCCCGAACAAGCTCGCGGTATGAAGGTATATCTTCAATCAGTGGAAGCAGTCCAGACAGATTCATAGACAAACACCTCAAGGGCCAGCGGAAATTACGATCAACTAACGCTCGATGAGCTTTCACCCATACTACTTGATAGGTTAATCGAAACAGGGGGTCTGGCGCAAATGATAAAGGAACGCGCCCGATTATGAAGGGAAAAGCTGAGGCTCACGAAGAATAGCAATGATCCAAAAAGGCGCAGGGAAAAACAACCGCTACATATCGAAACTACCTATTAGATTTACCCTCTTTAAAATAAACTTCCCACGACCTTACGGTCGGGGTTTTAGCCTATTTCAAACTTCGTTTGCCCTGCATCTTTTTTACCTTGTGCGTCTATATACGCGTGTATCATTGCTTCGTTGATTCCAACCGT
>Ga0180431_10001458_pt1 | contig 33163 bp, 28 predicted proteins | sample SS_ome_11_FD_132459 | JGI IMG/M metagenome (GOLD analysis project Ga0180431, IMG submission 132459) | Hypersaline lake sediment archaeal communities from the Salton Sea, California, USA - SS_1_MS_1 metaG | ecosystem: Environmental > Aquatic > Non-marine Saline and Alkaline > Hypersaline >... | reverse complement strand
TCGGTATTTCCTTTTCATAAGAGTATCCTTTCCTTAAAAACCAACTCATCTTATCGGATACTCTCTAATTCTCAATGGTACAGTTTTTGGGGGTCAGGCCAGCCACTATTTAATCTGACAAACAGGTTCTTCTGTCTGTAAGGTATTGTTTAACATTTTTTCTCGAACCAACGGTATTGAATCTAAGAATGTTTGCACCGGTGTTTTTCCAAAACAATATTTTCCACTATGAACACGTTCTTCATTTTACTCTTTTATCCAAGTATCCATATCCGCCTGTAATTCGTCAAGTGTATTGTAAATTTTCTTAAGAAAAGCAATTCTCGCGTTGGCACCCTCGGCCGGAGGACGAGGGAAAAGTTAAGCATGACCCCCAGCGGAGCTGGAGGTTAACCGAAGCGGAAAGCTACCTACTTCGCACGAGGCTATGGAGGGTAGGCCGGGCAGAGCCAGAGCTTATTTTTTTATTGATTATTGCGAGTAGCTGCTGGAGGCCGGAATGAGGGCGCAGGCCCCTTTGATTTCACTCAGGGTAAACTCACTTCGGAAAAGTTATCTTCAAAACATTCTGGCGAGGCGGCGGAAGTAAGACCAAAGACACAAGACATAAGACGCGAGGAAATGAAGACGCAAGACGACAGACGAACGAGACTAAAAAAAAGAGGGGGGAAAAATATAAAAGATAAGCCAGCGAGCATCGCGAGTGGGCAAGCCAGGTTAGAAAAGTGCAATTATGAAAATTTTATGATTAGTTGCAGTCGTCCAGCCAGTAATCAACAAACATATCCAAGTCATAATAATTGACAATACCATTCGCATCAATATCACCAGCGAGGCTGGAACCGGTCAACTGCCAGTTGGCGGTAAGCAAAGCATAGTCAAGCAAGTCGGTTCTTCCAAGGCCGTCTATATTGCTCTTCTCACAGTCAGTAAGCTGAGCTTCGACGTAATTCTCACCGGCGGGATAAGGCAAGAGACCGGGGAGAGAAATCACCTTTACTATCGGTACTCCTACTTCAAAGGGAACAACCGAACCCTGTTCGTCAATGTCCCAATCTTCAAACGACCAGAGCAGGTCAGAATTCAGAAGACCATAGCTGTGGCCAAAACGGAAATTTCCCACCCAGGTAGGTTCGTAGATTTCCAATGCATCCAAAAGCAGCTCATGGTTCTCTGGGTCCTGGAAGAATTCATATTCACAACAAAATCGGTACTGTGCGATTTTGTTTGGCTCAGCAGGGCCGGGGCTGTTGAAAAAGTCAAACGAAGTAATGACATAACCTCCGCTGATATTCGGGTCGTTAGTATCGGCTCCCAAGGCCAACTCCGTACCCTGCAAGCGCCAGCCGAAAACCGGATGAGTGAAATCAGGGGGCGGATACGTAAAGCGCATAGATGTGTTTGAGACATTGGTTGCGGAATTGGAATCATAAGGCAGAACAAGCTCGGTAGTAGCTGTAACAGCATTGTTATATGGTAAGGTAGTAGTAAAATTAACATCAACGGTAATGCTTTTGCGTGGGGTGCACGGGTCTTCAGTGATGTAAAGGGGGCCGGATGGGCCGTAGTCTATTTTGGTATTGTAGGCCAAGATGTGCGCATTGGAACAGACTGTGTAATGCAGGTCTGTTGCATTGGCTCCCATAAATGTGCGACTGCTATTGAATGCCTTGTATGAACTGACAATTTTTTCTGTGGTAGCGGAGTTGGGGTCATTGGCATCGTTGGCATCTACGGCACAGAGTGTTACTATGTGCTTAATCCAGCGGAAGTCATTATATTTGTAGAGAATATACCAGCCGCTATTAAAAGTGTAGGTGTATGTTTGAAGGTCACCGCCGGTTTCTTTGTCTGAATCACTGACAATCAGTTTATCAGGGTTTGCATTAAGCATATTTGCATCATTGCTGTCACCCCAGGCGGTTATGGCGTGTCCCCCGGCGCTGGAATGAATGCTTACTGCAACATACTGACACCGCCGAAGTTCGTTTCCCAAGAACTGCGCGCCATCATCGCTGCCGGCAATTGAGCCGTCGGCAGACTGGTTGAGCCAGGCTTTTCCTTGTTTATTACCGTGTAAAGTGACAATCGTATATGGATTAACACCTTTCTGATTATTGTTGTTTGAGGTCAACCACCAACCGACAGCTGTGTCGGTCCAACCGGAGTTGTTCGTTCCATAGTTGTTTACCATCTGTGTGTAAATGTTGTCTGCCCTTGCCTGGACGGTAGCTCCAGTTCCGTAGCCGGCTCCAGCAAGAATATTAGAGGCAGCTGCCAGCCAACAAGTTGGACTGCCTTGATGATTATGAGCTTTCTTGTCCACGTCAGCAGGCGTTAGCAATTTACGCCAGTCTGCCAACGACGTTGTGCAAGTTAGTAAAACGATAAAAAGAAAGCCCAAAAATATTCGCATTCCTGCAATTAATATCTGGTTCATGCATTTCATTTTCATACCCTTTAACATCATAAACAATAAACCGGCCCAAAAGGTGTTTAAATAGAAATGACTAATATGCTCTAACCTTGTTACTTGAAACTACATTATCAATAGAATTGTCTGGTTTTGTAGAAAGCAAAACACTCTCCTTTTCCGAAGCTAGACATTATCGTTATTTTAACAAATCCGAGTTTAATAATCAAGGTTTTTTTGTGGAAGATTGATGCTTCCTTTAGCCTGTCAAAATCCATCTAAATTTACCATTATTTAGAAAACAAGGAATGCAGAGGATAGTTTAGCAAAATTGGCCGTTTTTTGACTTTTGCAGCTACTATTCGAGCAGACACCTACCCTCATTTTTTTGCAGCCATAAGGTCAACAGTATAGGACATTCCATCCAGTTTCAAACGTATGTTCAATCTGTTAGTATTCCTGGGCGTATAAAGCCATATTCCCTGACAAATACTTTTGGGCCTGATTATGAGGGTTTTTTGGGGTTTTCTTTCCGTCCTGCCGGTCTTTTCCTGCCTCAGGGCCGTTTTTCAGCAATATTTTTACAGGCCCAAACGTCTAATTTTAATGTTGGAACGATTGGTAAAGTGGTTGTGATGCAGCCTTTTTGGGCTGTAATTGGTCGTATTTGAGGATATTATTGGAACTAACGGTGCAGAATTTTGCGTATAATTTATCGCCGGGTGCCTTTGTGCCGGGGCTGTTCGGTTTTGGTCTTTTCTTTTATAAACTATTATGGTATAATGTTCTAAAGGAATTGAAGAGGTTTTACGGGGTTGTATTTTGGAGTAGGGTTTGAGAATTCCTGTTATGTTTAGTAAATTTCGTCCAGCAGTGTTTTTTACACTGGCGGCATTTATCGCTTTTTTTGGTATTTTGGGCGGCTGCAGCAAAGAATACCACAAAGCCGATGCCGATAAGGAAGTGTATAAAATTATCGATGGCAAATGGCGGGAGAGTTTCGGGCAAAAGGCAAATTATATTATCAGCGATTCACCTTTATCACCGAATGATGTGCCGGTAGAAGAAATCGTATCATCATCTAAAGTTTTAACTCTCGCCGAGGCCGTCGCTATAGCTACAAAATACAACAGGGACTACCAGAGCCAGAAAGAGCAGCTTTACCTGACGGCACTTGATTTAACTCTGATAAGGCATCGATATGCACGGCAGTGGTTCGGGACTATTGATGCAAAGTATGCCAGTGGTATTGACAGTTCGGGAGAGAGGTTCGAGGATGTGAGCATTGATTCCGGGGAACAAGGGTTTGGTTTTGACTATACGCGGCTCCTTGGCAACGGGATTCAGATTGGGACCGGCCTGGCGATTGAGTGGGCGCGTTTTCTTGCCGGAGACCCTCGGGCCACCCTTGTGTCGGTGCTAAGTTCTTCTATAGCGGTTCCTTTGCTTGGCGGCGGCGCCGGCAAAGTCGCTTTCGAGAATCTGACCCAGGCGGAGCGCAATGCCTTGTATGAGATACGTTCTTTCAACCGCTATCGTAAAAACTTTGTGGTCGGGATTGTAAATGACTATTATCGTGTTTTGCAGCAGTCCGACAGGGTAACCAATGCCCTTAATAGTTATAAAAGTAAAGTTCTTTCTAAAAAGCGTCTGGAGATGGAAGCAGAATTCGGCCGCAAGGCGCATTTTGATGTGGATGAGGCCGAGCAAAGCGAACTAAATGCACAGGATAACTACATCAGGGCCCAGCAGACTTATCAGCAGCAGCTTGACAGGTTTAAGATAAAATTATCTTTGCCAACCGATATTGATATCCAACTGGACAAGAATGAACTCGACGCCCTTGAGGAGATTGGGATAAGCGAGCCAGATTTTACGCAGGGTTTGGCGATTGAGACAGCGCTTCTTCGACGTCTGGATTTGGCCAACACGCGGGACCAGATTGATGATTCTGTTCGTAAAGTTAAGTTAGCCGCTGACAGCCTCGGCACCGAACTTAACCTTGTCGGAAGCGCCCGGGTGGATTCGAAACCTGAGACTGAAGTGGCCAACCTACAGTTTTACAATGGCAGTTACGGATTTGGTTTTGAAGCCGACCTGCCCTTTGACCGAAAGGCCGAACGAAACGCTTATCGGGAATCGCTGGTAACATTACAGCAGCGACAGCGTGACTATGATGAACGAATGGAAGAAGTCAAATTCGACGTGCGACAGGCTTATCGTGAGCTCGACGAGGCGGCGGAGAAGTACCGCATTCAAAAAATCAGCCTTGATTTGGCCCAAAAACGCGTTGAGAATAATGAAATGTTGTTAGAAATCGGCAGAGGAACGACACGGCTTATGCTTGAGTCGCAGGACGCGCTGCTGCAGGCCCAGAATAGTGTTACCGAAGCTTTGATTGAGCACACAATCGCGAAATTAACTTTTTTCCGGGACACCGGTATCTTACAGGTCAGGCCGGATGGTATGTGGGAGCAAACTGTAAAATGACTAAGAATAAATCAATAGAGAATAAAGAGATATCCAGAGGCACCGGGAGGCGCCGATTCAGAAGGGTCATGAAATGGCTGCTTGGTATTGTTGTCCTTGCTGTAATAGCAGCAGGAACGGCATTTTTGGTCTCGATGAAGTCCACAACTTCCGCCCTCTCAAGCAAGAGTCTTGGTACATTCAGCGTGCGTCGTGATGATTTAATCGTTACCGTTACCGAAAGCGGCAGTATCAAGGCGCGCAAATCAATAGACATTAAGTCCGAAGTTGAAGGCCAGGCGACGATAATCAGTTTAGTTCCGGAAGGGACTTATATAACCGAAGATGATGTAAAGAACGGTAAGGTGCTTTTTGAACTGGATTCATCTTCTCTGGAGGAGGAGCTTGCGCAGCGGGAGATTGATTTAGCCGCTTCCGAGGCAAGCTATGCAGAGGCAAAAGAGGGCTATGAAATTCAGCTCAAACAAAATGAAAGTGATATTACCGAAGACCAATTGAAGGTAAAGTTTGCATTGATGGACTTTAAGAAATATCTGGGTGAGACCGCAGCGAAGGAATTTATATGGGATGCAAACCATGCCACAAATCCGGCTGATATTGGCTTTCTCCTTAGTGATACCAACAGTCTTGGCGGCGCAGCTTCGCAGCAGTTCAAGGAATTCGTTGACAATATTACTCTGGCCGAGATGAGGCTAAAACGCGCAATGAACCAGTTGGATGGCACCCAGAAGCTTTACGATGCTAATTTCGTCTCAAAAACGGAGCTGGAGGGGGACATACTGGATGTAAACAGTTTGAACATTCAGAAAGAACGGTCCGAGATAGCTCTGGATTTATTTAAGCTTTACGATTTTCCAAAGGAGGCTGAAAAACTGCTTAGCGACCACTATGAGGCAAAACTTGAGTTGGCGCGAACACTTGCCCGTGCACGTTCAAAGCTTGCCCAGGCTCTGGCCACTTTGAAAAGCGCCGAAGCTCGCTATAATTTGCGAAAAAACCGTCTGGACAAACTAAAAAGACAGATTAATGCCTGCATAATCAAGGCACCGGCAACAGGGTTGGTGACATATGCTTCAAGCGACAGCGGGCGGGGGCGAAGAGAAAGAGTCATCGAGGAAGGTGCCACGGTTTATCAGCGTCAGGGCATCATTTCGCTTCCTAATACCGCTGAAATGATAGCTGAAATTAACGTCCACGAATCTTCGGTTACCAAAGTTCGTCCTGGTCAAAGTGCAAAAATTATTATCGATGCTTTCCCCGATAAGGTATTCCATGGCGAAGTGCTTAAAGTTGCGCCGCTGCCCGACCCTCAGCGGAGCTGGCTAAGCCCCGACCTTAAGGTTTATACTACACAAGTCATAATCGAGGGCACTTATGAATTTCTCAAACCGGGGATGTCGGCCAAGGTTGAAATTCTCGTTGAGCAGTTAGATGATGTTATAATTGTGCCTGTTCAGGTGGTTGCCAATCGAGGCGGCAAAAAGGTATGTTATTGCCTGACATCGCAGGGCCCACAGCAACGGGAGGTCAAAACGGGAGCTTTCAATGACACTTTTGTCGAGATTGCCGAAGGTTTACAGGTGGCAGAAGAAGTGCTTTTAAATCCTCCGCGGTTGATTGACCAGGACGATTCAGCCGGATATAAAAAGAAACAAAAAGAACCACCGGGCGATATTCCAAAGCAACCAACTCAGCAACAGCGAAGAGGCCCGGGGCGAAACAGGCCCGAGCGTGAGAAAAGAAATATAGAGGACAGTGCCGCCGATGCGAGAGTCCCCAAAAAGCCTTGAGTTCACAAAAGACACTGCTGTTCTGGAGATTGAGAAGTTGTGCAAGAGTTATCAGCTTGGAACAATGGAGCTTCGGGTTTTGCGCGACATCGACCTTGCCATCAACAGCGGGGAATATGTTGCCATTATGGGGCCGAGCGGCTCGGGTAAATCCACACTGCTTAATATGCTTGGCTGCCTTGACCGGCCTACCAGCGGCAGTTACGTGCTCGGCGGACAGGATGTTTCCCGGATGGACGATGACCAGTTATCATTAATACGCGGTGCACACATCGGTTTTGTATTTCAATCGTTTAATCTTATTGGCCAGCTCAATATCATAGAGAATATCGAGGTTCCGATGTATTACCAGGGTTATTCCGAACACGACAGCGCTGAACGTGCCATTGAGTTGGCCGAGATGGTTGGTCTCGGTGACAGGATTAAGCACAGGCCTTCGGAATTGAGCGGAGGCCAGCAGCAGCGTGTGGCAATCGCAAGAGCGCTGGCGAACGACCCGCTGATTATTATCGCCGATGAGCCGACCGGCAATCTCGATTCGGAAAGCGGCTCAGAAATTCTCAACATTCTCGATAACCTGCACAAACAGGGTAAAACCCTGATTGTGGTTACTCACGATGAGGGTATTGCAGCAAACGCCGAGTTAGTTGTGCGTCTTTTTGACGGATACATAAAAGAGATTCAATACAAGGAGGCCTAACCGATTATGTTTCTCTTTCGTTTTAAGCGCACGGTAAAGTTAGGACTAAAGAGTTTGTGGATGCATCGGCTGCGTTCGACTCTGACGACGTTAGGTATTATCTTTGGTGTCTCTTCGGTTATAGCAATGCTGGCAATAGGTGAGGGCGCCAGCAAGGCCGCACAGGAACAAATTGCACGCTTAGGCAGTCTCAATATTATTATCAAAACAATCAAACCGCCCGAAGACGAGGAGGCCAGCAGCCAGTCAGAGAGCATGGTTGAATATGGTCTGACTTATATCGATGCCGAGCGTTTTCGCAACGGCATCCCCGACGTTGAGGTTGTCGTGCCGATTCGCCGCTTCTCTCAACATGTCTGGTACCGAAACCGCAGGGTGGCGATTGAAATTATCGGCACAGTGCCGTGGCATACTGATACGGCGCCTATTCAACTGAAACTTGGGAGGTTTCTCAGTTCTCTTGATATGCACCATAAACAGGGTGTTTGCGTTGTTGACGAAAGGGTAGTCAGAGAATTATTTAGTTTTGATGACCCACTGGGCCAGGACATCAAAATATCCGGAGATTATTACCGGACGATAGGAGTTGTAAGCTCAGAAACTGCTGTCTCAAGCGCAGGCGGTTTCGGAGGTGAAATTCCCGTAGAGAAGGCTATGGGCGGTGCGAACGTCGGGGCTATCTATATCCCGTTGACTACCGTTAAGGACCGTTTCGGAGAAATATCAATACAACTCAGCGGTGAAACCGGACGGAATATTGAAAAGGTCGAACTCCAGGAGGTAATTATTAAGGTCGGGCAGATTAACAGGGTGTTGCCGACACGTGATATTCTGGACACTCTGTTGAGCCGTTTTCACAAGAAGAACGACTACCAGATAGTCGTGCCTTTGGAGCTGTTGCGCCAGGCCGCCCGCACAAAACGAATCTTTAGTATTGTGCTTGGCTCAATCGCAGCAATTTCGCTTTTAGTCGGCGGGATAGGGATTATGAATATTATGCTGGCCAGCGTCAGTGAGCGCACGCGTGAGATTGGCATTCGCCGGGCACTTGGCGCAAGAAAGCGCGATATTATTATCCAGTTCCTCTCGGAAACTCTGATGCTGACGATAGCCGGCGGTATTCTTGGAATTTGTTTAGGCACCTGCATTCCGTTTTTTGTAACGTATTTTGGCAATATGCCGACTGTAATTACAGCCATCTCATTAGTATTGGCTTTTGGTATTAGTGCGACTGTCGGTTTAATTTTCGGTTTGTATCCTGCCTATCGCGCTGCCAATGTAGACCCAATTGAATCACTTCGACACGAATAAGTCGGGGCTCCCAAACGCAAAGGTACACTTAGAGCCTATAACAAAATGACTCTTTATTCAAGCGGTTTATTTTGTTAGAGGCTTAGAATCTCAAAATTTGCGATATGCAAGCGTCATTTTGTTTTGCTATTTTTCTTCAGTGTCAATATAATACCCACCTATATGAAGAATCAAAATGTTATATGGAAATTTCAGGATCTCGATTGTCCTTTGGTTGCAACGGCTATTCACGATGGCCATATGGTAAGTCAACAGGCCGCCGAGATGATGGCTCTTTCAGGGTCCGGGCGGCTCAGGGAAGAAGACCCATTCACCGGCCAAATGGTTGACTTCGCACAAAATCACATTATTGTCCGGACATCACGATTCGAGGTGGATTTAAATCGCACCCGCGACAAAGCCGTTTACCTTACGCCTGCGGATGCCTGGGGTCTGAAGGTCTGGAAAGAAAAACCGCCGCAGCAAATAATTAACCACTCTCTGCAGGTTTATGATGACTTTTATGCCGAGCTTCAGCGGCTTTTCACAGAGTTAAAAAACCATGTTAAGCGCTTTGTGGTTTTCGATATTCACAGTTACAATCATCGACGCGAAAGTCCTGACGGACCCGCCGCTGATGCGGAGTTGAATCCCGAGGTAAATGTCGGAACCGGTTCGATGGAGCGGGTGAGATGGGCCTGGCTCGTTGAAGCAGTTATGGCCGAGTTAAGGGCGTTTGATTTTCTCTGGGGCCAGCTTGATGTGCGGGAAAATGTCAAATTTCGCGGCGGCTGGTTTGCAAACTGGATTCATCAGGCGTTTGGTGAATCTGCGTGTGTGCTGAGTATAGAATTTAAAAAGTTCTGGATGGACGAGTGGACCGGCCAGCCGGACCAGCAACAGTTGGAGGCGATTCGCAGGGCTTTACAGTTGGCCGCAGACTGTGCGATTGAAGAGTTGAGCAAATCCGGCAAAGCCTAATCTGCTACTAACCGACCATCGCAGATGCATTACCGAAAACTGTTGCGGGTATATATTCGAAAGATTTTCCAATGCAGACGAAAAAGTTTGTTATATATTTAAAGCTATTATTGACAGCGGCATTTTGGGGAGGCACTTTTATTGCCGGAAAAGTTGTTACCAAAAATGTCGGACCATTTTCAGCTTCTTTTTTGAGATTTGCACAGGCGGCCGTTTGCCTTTTCCTGGTTACCTGGAAGGTCGAAGGGAAGTTTCCTGTAATAAAACCCGCCCAGCTTATCGGCGTTATTCTTCTTGGGGCCACCGGCGTCTTTACATACAACGTTTTCTTCTTCAAGGGACTCAAAATTATCGAAGCTTCACGAGCGTCACTCATTATAGCAACCTGCCCCATCTTCATCGCTGTTCTTTCATGTTTTCTCTTTAAGGAAAAACTCAATCCAATAAAAATTATCGGTATCATCATTTCGGTGACCGGTGCGGTAATTGTTATTTCGAGGGGCAATCTGATTGAGATTGTCAATGGCGGCCTGGGACGCGGTGAACTTTATCTGTTTATTTGTGTTCTAAGCTGGACGGCCTATTCTTTAACAGGCAAATCATTAATGACCGACCATTCACCGCTTGTGCTTGTCTCTTTCGCATCCGCAATCGGCGCAGCTGCCTTATTTCCGCCGGCGTGTTTTGAAGGTATGATGAGCGATTTTTTCCATTACTCGGTAACAGACTGGCTGTGTATTTTTTACCTGGCTATTTTTGGGACGGTGATAGGTTTCGTGTGGTACTATGAAGGGATAAAAAAAATCGGGCCGGTCAAGGCCGGCTTATTTATTAACTTCGTTCCGATTTGGGGCGTTACTCTTGCATTTTTCATTCTGGCAGAACCAGTCACTTTGTCCTTGTTAATCGGCACGGTATTAGTCGTATCCGGCGTCTATCTGACGAACAAAACGCCTAAGGCCAAGTCAATATAAATTCTTTACAAATGCCTGATAATCAACTAAAAATTGCTTACTAATGTACCGAACTGTTGCACCAAAGGACATACAGACTTACTTGCTGAAGGATAAATGGAACCGTTTCAAAGAATAGTAATGCCGATTATTTTTATCTCGACGTTCACACGCTCGACGTTTGGGTTTGGGGACGCCCTGATAGCGATGCCACTGCTTGCTATGGCGGTGGGAATAAATGCAGCTACGCCGTTGGTAGGGTTAATCGCGGTTACTATTTCGATAACTATCCTTATTAAACAATGGCGGAACGTTCATTTCAAAAGTGTATCGATGCTAATAATTTCCACATTGCTGGGAATACCGATAGGTATATTACTGCTGAAAGGCCTGTACGAAAACGCAATGAAGCTTGTTTTAGCTGCTGTGATAATTGTTTTTTCTCTTTACAGAATATTCAAGCCAAGATTGTTCACATTGGCAAACGACAGATTTGCGTATATTTTTGGACTGTTGGCAGGAATTTTGGGGGGTGCATATAATACCAACGGCCCGCCGGTTGTTATTTACGGCAGCTTGAGAGGATGGGACCCGGCGAAATTTCGGGCAACATTGCAGGGCTATTTTCTTCCGACCGGGCTGATGATTGCTTTGGGCCATGGTATTGGAGGGCTCTGGACTGAGCAGGTATTAGTGAACTACCTGATTTGTCTGCCTGTCGTCTTTATAGCTATATTGTTGGGCGGCAGGCTCAATAGTAAAATCCCAAAGGGAAAATTCGATAATTGTATTTATGCCTGCTTGATTGTCATAGGAATAATCCTTTTAATCAATACCGGAGCGTCATTTAGAATGGATAAGCTATGAACTTGATAACAGGAAGACTAAGGTTAGTTCCGTGTTCAGTGGAGATGTTGAAAAGCTTAATTGACAAGGCTATCGATTTGACGAAGTTAACCGGAGCAGTATTAGTCGTTTTCGGTGTCTATCTAACGAACAAAATCCTCGCCGCTGATATGGTATAATATGGAACGAATGAACGGTCGTTCAGTTATAAGGAGAAAATTATGCGTTTAATAATTTTGTTTCAGATTATTTTTGTAAGTGCCGGTTTTGCTTCGGGGCTGTGTGAATCTACTCATCCGTTTTGTGTGAACGATTTACTCGCGATTGAGCGTATTTCCGACCCGCAGGTCTCGCCGGATGGTAAGTGGATTGTTTTTGTTCTGCAAAAGAGCGACCTTGAAGCCGACCGTGGGCGGAGCGACCTCTGGATGGTTCGCTCGGACGGGATAGGCCTTAGACGTTTGACGTCAGACGCCGAAAACGATTCTAATCCCCGGTTTTCCGCCGACGGCAAATCTATCTATTTTTTGTCCAAGCGCAGCGATTCTTCCCAAGTCTGGCGAATCCGCATCGATGGCGGTGAAGCCCAACAAATAACCGAACTGCCCCTTGATGCAGCAAATCTTCTCGTTTCATCCGACGGTCTGCACATCGCTTTTACTATGGAAGTCTTCCCTGACTGCAATAACCCGGAGTGCACAAAGGAAAAACTCGATGAAATAAAAGACAGAAAAGCGAGTGGGCGGATTTATGAGCGCATCTTTATTCGGCACTGGGACACGTGGAAAGACGGCCGGCGCAGTCATTTATTTGTTATGCCGCCGGCAGGCGGCGAACCGGTGGACGTGATGGCGGGTATGGACGCCGACACACCTTCCAAACCCTTCGGTGGGCCGGAAGAGATAACATTCACGCCGGATGGGAAAGAAATTATCTTCACCGCACGTGTCGCAGGCAGCAAAGAAGCATGGTCAACGGATTTCGACCTTTATAGCGTCCCTGTCGACTGCTCGAAGCCGCCGAAGTGTCTGACTGAAAAAAACCAGGCGTGGGATACAGGGCCGGTTTTTTCACCCGATGGGAAGACCCTGGCATATCTGGCGATGGCCAGAGCAGGCTATGAGTCCGACCGCTTCCGGGTTGTCCTGCGAAAGTGGCCTGATGGCAAAGAGCGGATTTTAACCGAAAAATGGGACCGTTCACCATCGTCTATTTGTTTCTCGCCGGACGGCAAAACGATTTACGCAGCGGCCTCTAACTTAGGCCAAAAATCTCTCTTCACCATCGATGTAAAAACCGGTAATGTTCGTACCATTATAAGGGATGGCTATGTAAGTTCACCAGCAGCAGCGGGCCGGCGCATTGTTTACGGCTTGAATAATCTGCATTCACCTGTGGAGCTTTACTCGGTTAAACCGGATGGCTCTGATGTGCGCTCAGTTACGAATATCAATGCTGAAAAAATCGCAGCCGCCCAGATGGGCCAGTATGAACAGTTTACTTTCAAAGGTTGGAATAATGAGACGGTTTACTGCTATGTTGTTAAGCCGGTGGACTTCGAAGCTGAGAAGAAATATCCTGTGGCTTTTCTAATCCACGGAGGCCCTCAAGGCTCTTTTAGAAATAGATTTCACTACCGCTGGAACCCGCAGGTCTATGCCGGAGCCGGTTATGCTGCGGTTATGGTGGATTTCCACGGCTCTATCGGTTATGGTCAGGCCTTTACCGATTCCATCCGCGGCGACTGGGGCGGCAAACCCCTCGAAGACCTGCAAAAAGGTCTCGCCGCCGCTGTGAAACGCTACCCGTGGATGGACGCTAACAGAGTAAGTGCATTAGGCGCTTCTTTCGGAGGATATATGATTAACTGGATTGCCGGCAACTGGCCCGAGCGCTTCAGGTGCATGGTCAATCACGATGGTAATCTCGATGAACGAATGGCCTATTTTGACACTGAAGAATTGTGGTTCCCCGAATGGGACCACATCGGCACACCGTGGGAAAACCCAGAAAGTTATGAAAAACACAATCCCGTTCACTACGTTAAGAACTGGAAGACGCCTATGCTGGTCATTCACGGTGCGCAGGATTTTCGCGTAGTGGATACTCAGGGAATTGCTACATTCAATGCCCTTTGCCGTCTCGGAATTGCTGCAAAGCTGCTTTATTTCCCCGATGAAGGTCACTGGGTGCTTAAGCCGAACAATTCGATTCTCTGGCATCAGACCGTGCTCGATTGGCTGGATAAGTGGACAAAAAAGTGAGTCGTTTTGATTGACGGCTTCAAATCGTCTCGGCACTGCTTTGGGGTATCCAACTGTCACTGTCGTCGGAAAGTTTTATATGCAGCCAGCCCGGCCTCTGTTCGAGCAAATCGAATTCAGTTCCTCCATGCAGCGGTTCCTTAAAGCTGGGCTGGTAATTAGGCCCGTCACCCTGGCGGGCAACTATACTCTCGGCCGTGATTACTCCGCAGACCCTGCTCGCCTGTCCCCTGGCTTCCAAAACAACCGATGTGAAAAAGCAAACTGTCAAAATACCGCTGATTATCACCGCTGCTGTTGTCGGTGCATTTCGGCCGAACCAGATAAACACAGTCAGGCCAATACACAAAACAGCAAAACTAATGCAGGTAACTGTAAACCTTGTCCGGGTGGAAAAGTCATAATGCCAGAAAAATAAAGTCTGCAAAACACGCTTTTGTGTCTTGACCTTAATTTTATCTATTCTTCTGCTGCGCGCAAAGGCAAGATTTTTTTGAATATTTGCATCGGCGCTATCGAGTTTTTCAGCCCGACGATAATTTAAGATTGCCTTGCCGAGGTCACCTTTTAAGAAATAAACATTTCCAAGGTTATAAAAAAGCCCGGCGTTATTTATTTGGCCGTCATTTATTATTTTTTCGAAATTCAGTATGGCTTTTTCGTAGTGCTTCTGCCTGCCCGCCTCGCCAGTTGCCGCATTGGCATTTCTAAATGCCTCATTTGCCTGGACAAAAAGTGAATTTGTCTGCTCTTTCGGCAGCTTGGCTTGTGTCGAGGCGGTCAGCCCCAATAAAAGCAGACCAATCAAAATTACTGTAACTTTTCTGTTCATCATTTGCGGCACTTTTTTTCAATATGCCGAATAAGTTTAATTACTTCTTTAATTTGCGCCGTATCAATATCAAGATCCTCCGATGCATAGCGCACCGCCTCGCATCTTGCAATAATGTCTCTGTATTTACCTGCTGTCTGTGTATCTTTTGTAGCAGCAGCGATTATTTCATAAGAGTCTTCTGCGGTCAGTGACCCTGCCGTCCTGTCGAATCGCTCGCCGATATACTGTTTCATTATTAAGGCAAGCAATTCGGGTCTTTGTTTGTGCTCGGAGGAGGTGACTTTCCTTAATTGTCCTGTTGCTTTGCCGGGCGCCTTTTGCCTGCGCCTCATTGCTGTTTTTTGCTCAGTTGTATGCGTGAAGAACCTGATTAACGAACTTAATACAAGTGCCGCCAAGGGCAGAACCCAGATTGCCGCATAGACAGGACTTTGCAAGGCAGCCAGCGGCGAAAAACTCATGTTGGTTAGAACGTCACGCCCTTCGTAATTGGCTGAAAGCCCTTTCTTTATCATCTCAACCTCTTTGTTCACCGGCACAAAATCCCTACCCTCGAAGTCCTTGTTTGTCAATCTCTTGGACGGCGTCAAATCGAGTTGTATCGGTTCGGTCCTCGCCGTTACATATTTGCCCTTTTCCACATCAAAATAGACAATGGCGACAGATGGTATCACCTTGGCCTGGTTATTATCAGGCCTTATGGTCTGTGTAAAAACTTTGAAGCCGTTTTCAATGACCGGCGTCGCCTTCTGCGAAGGAATCTTGAAGTTTGCCGCCAATTCCGGCACCTCTTCGAGGGCGGGCCAGCGGACCGGCTTTAAGTACTTGTTTCCACCAATTTTGATAGTAAGTGTTATCGGGTCGCCCATATATACTTCGGTGGGTACAGCCGACGCTGATATTGTGTAATTGCCCACCAGACCGTAAAATCCAGCGGGCTTTCCTTCTTCAGGCAGAGGCAGTACCGTGAGTGTCATCGGTTTGGCACTTGCCATAAAACGTTTGAAATTTGTTCTTGAGCCGAAGGGGTCGAAACTATCAAAAAACCTGTCACGTGAGCGCTGGCGCCCGACGGCAACATCGGCTGAAACTGTTATCGGCTCGATTTCTATTTGACCGGAACGCCTGGGAATCATCACTTTGCTGAAAGTCAGCAAAACAGAATCTTTGCCATTATGAACAACCCTGCTTTCAGTGGCAAATACCGTCATCGGCAGGGTGATACTTAAACGGTACTCTCTGGCAAGGGGGTTTCGTACATCCGGTTCTTCAATGTAAAAAGTGTTACTGTTAAAAGCAGGGATGTCGAATTGAAAGTGACGAATTTCGGTGGAGATGTAAAACTTCACCGTCATTATAACCGGCTGGCCAACGTAACAGTGCTGCTGTGAGAACATAACCTCAAGGTCTAATTTGTCGGTTGTGCCCGGTTTTAAAACATTTACTGTTACGGGATTTGTCTTATACTTTTTTCCGTTAAGCGTGACCGTCACCGGCGGCAGGTCTATTTGCCCTTCTGTCTGGGCGGACAGCGAATAACTCATCACGTATCGCTTAACAATTTTTTCAGTTGTTTTGCCGTTTATAAGACTCCATGACCTCTGCGAGACATCCCTATTGCCGGTACCTTGGGGGTTGTACTTTGCCAGCGGCGTTATATCAACCTGCCCCGCCTTGTTTTCACCATCTATGATTATGTGGTAAGCGAAGCTTTCGCCGATGTAAATTTCCTTCGAGGTTTCGGCCTGTGCGAAAACCTGTACCTGTCCCGATGCGTTTGTCGAAACCAACGTCATCAAAGCAAAAATGAAGATAGTATATTTAGTGCCTCTCATCTCGTTCAATAATCAATAGTCATTCATCAACTTCACTACCAATCCTTATCGACTTTTTGGTAGCGGACTCTTTGCAAAAACTGCCGTTCTTTGCGCCGTCGCTGCTCTTTGTCGAGTATTTCCTGGGCACTCGTCTGGGGCGCAGTTTGTTTTTGTTGCTCCTTTTGGTCTTTTTGTTGTTGCTGCTGCTGCGTTTGGTTTGGGTCCTGCGTCTGATTCGGGTCATGGGCCGAACTTTTTTGCTTCTGCTGCTGTTGTTGATTTTGCTGCTGCTGTTGATTCGGGTCTTGCGGCTGATTTGGGTCCTGTTGCTGCTGTTGGTTTTTGAGCTGGTCAAGTATGTCTTTTATCATCAGTCGCGCAACTTCGATATTTCTTGCGGCCTTCTCATTTCCCGGCTCAATATCCAGGACGCCTCTGTAGTAACTGATAGCGTTTTTCAAATCCTCAATCGCCTTTTGCAGGTCGGAGTCTCTCTGCTTTACGCCCTGCCCGAAGGAGCAGTTACCAAGATTGTACTTGGCTTTGGCGACTAATTTCATATCTTTGCTCTCGGCTGCGACTTCTCTGTACAACTGTGATGCTTTCTCAAGGTCGTCCAGCCGATAAAAGCAGTTTGCTTTATTGAATCTCGGTTCCTGTGCAGTCGGCCCCTCCAAAAGCGCCTCGTCGTATTTATTGACTGCTTCAGTGAAGCTACTCTGGTTATACAACTTATTGGCCTGGTGCACCAAAGACCGGACAGATTCGGCCCGCATCTGCTTCGTCGAGAGCAGAGCCACTAATACTATTGATGAAACTATTATCGTCTTAAACTTTTTTCCGTTCACTTATCAGGACCTCACAAATAATCAGTGCAATAGCCAGAGCCAGAAAAATTTGGAACTTCTCATCATATTTCATCATCGTTACCGATTCAAGCTGGCGTTTTTGGGCTGAGGCAATCAGGTCATTGTAAATTTCCCCGAGGTCGAAGGTTTTCCCCGGCTCGACTGACAGATATTTCCCACCGTCGGTTTCATAAACGATATTTCGCAGTGTCTCGCCGTCAAGCTTCGACCATACCTCCTTGCCGTCGTACTTTAGAAAAGCTTTTTCACCGCTCGGGGCGGTAACAGGAATCCGCGCGCCTTCAAGTTCATCACCCAGCCCTATTGCGATTATCCTTACACCCTCGTCGTTGGCTTTTTCAGCCGCCTGGATGGTAAAACTTTCTTCGCCCTCGTGCTCCTCGCCGTCGGTAATTAATATTACATCTTTATATTCGCGGCTTTGCGTGTCAAAGACCTCTCTGGTTGCTTTGCGAATGGCATCGCCTATCATCGTGCCGCCCCTGCCGACGCTTTCGGTGGATATGTCGGCCAGTGCCATTCTCACAAAGGCATAATCCTGCGTCAGCGGGCACTTTATCGAACTATTACCGGCGAAAGTTACAATTGCAATTCTATCGCCTTTGAGCACTTCCAGCAGGTCGCTGATTGCTATCCTGGAACGCTCCAGTCTGCTCGGCTTTATGTCTTCTGCCAGCATCGAGCGGGAAGTATCCAGCAGGATGCAAATATCTCTGCCTTCACGTTTTATCTTTTGGGCCTGCGGATTCCACTTCGGCTCGGTTAGCGCCGTAACAATACTTATAAAAGCGATGACTAAAAGAAACGCTTTGAATATTTGCTTTTTCAAACTCACAGAGACATTAATTTTTTTGAGCATTTCGCTGCTGGCCAGAATTCTTAGTGTCATTGCTTTACGCCAGAAGCACCACACATAAGCCGGTATTAAACACACCGGCACCATAAACAACAGCCATAACACCTTGTCATTTCCAAGTTCCATCATCGTCCCTGCAAATCAATTATGGTATTTTGCGAAATACCGTACAACCTGCCAATATCTCGAAGCCCAGCATCAACAGCGCTGCCAGTGTCCAGGGCCCGAAACGTTCTGAAAACTGCGTATATTGAATAGATTTGACCTTGCTTCTTTCCAGTCGGTCGATTTTTTCTATAATTTTACGAAGCGCCTTTGCGTCATCGGCCCTGCCGTAAAAACCGCCGGTTGTCTCTGCAATCGCTTTAAGCAGTCCTTCGTCAAGGTCCTGATGTGCCGGCATCTTAAAAGAGCCCATCATAGTTTTGACGGTTGTGTAGGCCTGGGCCGAACCAATGCCGATTGTATATATTTTTATGCCCCATTCCCTGGCCAGTTGAGCTGCCTGCATAGGGTCATAATCACCAGCGTTGTTGCGGCCATCGGTAAGAAGTATTATCACCCTGCTTTTTATCTTAAAGCCTGCCTGGGCCTGCTTGTCCTCATCAGCCCCTTCTGTAATGCCTAACTGCCGCTTTCTTTGTTGAATTTCTTCTTCGGCCTTTTTCAGTCTTGCCGCCGCCAGTGCGATGGCATCGCCTATGGCCGTATAGTTCTCGCTGCGCAGCGTTACAATTTTGGTTTTTTTCAAAAACTCAACCAGAACGTCGTGACTGTGCACCAATGGGCACTTCGTATCGGCATATCGTGCAAAAGTAATCAGCCCCATAAGGTCACGGCTTCTGCCGCTCAACCCCTTTTTATCACCCTTAATAAAATCGGAAAAGACATTCTTGGCAACTTCCAGGCGGTTTAATTTTTTGCCTTCGTAAGCCATTTCAGCCTCCATACTGCCCGAACGGTCAACCACCACCTCTATAGCTACGCCCTCGGTTGATATTTCCGATAGTACCGTCCCTTTCCTCGGCCTGGCAAACGCAATTATCAAAAGTGCAAGGCAGACTAATCTTGCCAGCTTTAATGTCGGCCTTAATCTAATCCGCCACGAAACGAGACAGGTTTTCATATCAGCCAGACTCGGGAATTTTATCGATGCGGTACCTTTTTTGCGCACCATCAGGTATGCCATTACCGGCAGAATTAAAAGCAGCAGCAAAGCCCACGGCGAATATAACTGCATTTACACACTCCCAATCTCAACTGTTTGTTCGACGTTGTTCGTATCTGTTACATCAATTCTTCGCTCTTCGGATTTGGTTTTTTCGATGAAATATTTTACCAAATCAAAAGTCTGTTGAATCTGCTCTGTTGTCGGATTGTATTTTGCAAACTTAACCAAATCACAATGTTTTAGAAACTCTCCGATGTCCCGCTTGTCGGGCCCGGCCAGAATGTCTGTAACCGCCAACTCTGCCAGAAATTCTTCGGTAGTCCTTTCCGGCGCCCGCAAATCGAAACGATGCTCGATGTAATGCCTGAGAATATCACTTATGCGTTCATAAAATTCCTTGATTCTCCCCGCAGCTATCAGGTCATCTTTGACAAGAGCCCTTAAACGCACATAAGCAATTTCATGCGCAGGACTGAAAATCCTGACAAGCTCTTCCACTCGCTTACGCCGTAGATAAAGCCATACCCCCACAGCAACGATAACACCGGCTGTGCACAGTATCCAAATCCACCTAAGACTGCTTTTCCTGGGCATCTCGAGGACGCCTTCAATGTCGGCTATCACTAATTCTGCACGCTCTTGACCAAGCAGCGAAGTAACCTCAATATCAATCGGCTCAGTTGTGAGCTCATGTCTTTTTTCTTCAGCAGGGCTGTTAATATCATAAAATTCAAATGTAAAAGCCGGTATGGCGTATGTGCCCGACAGAAACGGCTCAAGGCGGTATTGATACCTGCTGACTATATTGTCATTCGCATCGAGTCTGTCACCCAAGTTGTACCAGTCAATGATACCGAAATTTTCAAGCACTTTTACAACACTCGGCATCTGCACTTCGTAAGGCGGCTCAATCGTCGCTTCAAATTCCAGCAGCAACGTTTCCGCAATAGTTATTTTGCTTCTATCGATGAGTATATGGACGGTCAACGGCCCGCGCTCGAAAATTTTGTCTATCTCAAATTCCGTCTTTTCTCTCTTATCATCTATATTTTTCTCACAGCCTGCGCATATCAGCAGCAGACCGCAGCAGAGCAGCACAGATAAAAAGAACCGGTTGTTAGTCGATTTTTTTATCATTTGTCCTCTTTAACCTCTGTTAGTGCTGATGTATGGATGATGACATTGTATTTATCCATCATTTGCTGTAAGTATTGCTGCTGGACGTCCTGGCTTTTTTCGTTCGTAAGGGTCATCATCACCTGTTGCCTGACTTCATCGAAACTTTTTTGCCGCTCAGTGGAGTTGGGGTCTTCCTGGTCTGCTGGTTCTATGAACTTGTCCTTGTTTGCAGCATAATAGGTCTGAAGGTCTGTTTCGGTAATATGGATTTTGGCGGCAAGTTCCTGATTCATCAGGTGCCGGCTCAATGCCCCGCGGGTTAGTTCATCAATAAGATTTTTAACTTCGGCTTTTTCAGTGAGCTTCTCCTGAAGGGCCTGGCGATACAAAACCTCCTGTGTCAGCCAGCCTTGTAAATACTGCTGCCTGGCCTGCGGGCTTTTATACTGTTCCAGCATTTTCTTTTTTTGCTCGTTTAGCTGTTCTGTCATCATAAAGGCCGCCATCGGACTGAGCTGATTATCGATTGTCCCTTCAATCGCTGCATCGAGGTCGGCCTCGGTTATCTTTTCAGGGCCGATTTCGGCAACAATTTTACCGCCTGCATCGCCGGATTTTCTGAAACTTGTGCGGTCCATCAATTCATAACGCAGTGCTGAAAACTTCCCGAGCTTTTCAAAACAGCTCTTGATATGAGCATTAATCTGGGGTCCCAGTTCATCGAGGTCGGCGGCAATTTCACTGCGCCAGTAATATTCAATCGCCTCGCCGTAGCGGTTCGCCTTTTCAAACAATATCCCGATTTGGAACAGCGTCCTGGCTCGTTCTGTGTCCGTCAATTCACCTGCAGAGAGATAATCCTGCCAGAGTTTGGCCGCCTGGGTGTACAAATTGCGCTGGGCAAGCTTGGCAGCGAGGTTTTTGGTCTGCTCAGCCGAAAGAGATGAGACCGTCACTTCAGAAATCGCCTCTTGACTCGATAGCCTTAAAACTAAATTAGTGGAAGTTAAAGCTATCAGAATCACAAGCAGCAGAATCAATATTACGTTTGAAGCGAAACTTTTCCCCTTTTTCTCAGGGAGTGAAAAATCCAGTTTTTCTTCCATAATCATTAATCCTTAAAATGGCTTATTTTTAATCTTTATGTCAAATAATAAATAATCAATTTACTGTCGCCGGTGGCGCATATGGAAAAACCGAACCAAATCCTTTATATAAGGCCTGTCAGTACTTATGCTGATACAGTCAATATTGATTGAACGCAGCAGGTTCTTTAGTTCATCGAAGCGCCGTGAGCTTTTATTATTATACTGGCTTCTGAACTTGCCGCTTGAAGAATCGACAAGGATAATTTCACCGGTTTCGGCATCGGCAAATTCAATCATACCTGCAGACGGCATTGCGATTTCAGCCCGGTCGCGGACTGAAACTGCAATGACATCGTGACGTTTGTTAAGCAAACTAAGTGACTTCTTAAAATCTGTCTCTATAAAATCCGACACCAGAAACACCGTTGCTTTTTTGCGCACCACCCTGGCAAGATAGTCCATCGCCTGTGGAATATTCGTTTCTCGTCGCTGCATTTGAAAATAAAGCAATTCGCGAATCAGCCGTAACATATGGCTGATTCCTTTTTTGGCGGGGATATACAATTCTGTCCGGTCGGTAAAAATCAGCAGACCCACTTTGTCGTTGTTTTTTGCCGCCGCAAACGCCAGAACAGCGCAGAACTCAGCCGCAAGCTCATTTTTCATTTTGTTCACTGTCCCAAAGTTACCCGAAGCGCTTAAATCGACGGCAAAGACCACGGTCAACTCGCGCTCTTCGACAAACCGCTTGATATATGCCTTGCCGGTCCGGGCCGTAACGTTCCAGTCAATCATCCGAACGTCATCGCCGGGTATATATTCGCGAACTTCGTCAAACTGCATACCCCTGCCCTTGAAGACGCTCTCGTATTGACCGGCAAAACTGGCATCCACCATCCGGGACGTGTAAATCTGAATCTGCCTGATTTTTTTTATTAATTCCTGAGGTATCATAGTTTCGTGTCTTGTTGTTTGTATCTCGTATCTCGATTTACAATGTACGAATCACGAATTACGGCACTTCGATGTTATCGAAAATAGTTTTTATAATATCTTCGCTGGTTTTGTCTTCAGCCTCGGCTTCATAGCTGACAATCACTCGATGGCGCAGAACATCGGCCCCGATGCTCTTGACGTCTTGCGGTGTGACATAGCCTCTTTGCTGAATAAATGCATGTGCCTTTGCGGCAACCGAAAGGTAAATTGTCGCCCGCGGTGACGCCCCGTAGCTTATGAAGTTTCCCATTTCTATCCCATATTTATCCGGCTCTCTTGTCGCACAGACTATATCAACGATATAGTCTTTAATTTTTTCATCAATGTATATCTCATCAACCACATTCCTGACCTCCGAGATGTCTTCAGGATTGATAACCGCCTTGATGTTAAACTTCTTGTCCGTCACAGCCATCCTGTCGAGAATCTGACGCTCCTGCTCCTTGCTCGGATAATCAATTTTAAGTTTCAGCATAAACCGGTCTAATTGGGCTTCCGGCAGAGGATATGTCCCCTCCTGCTCGATTGGGTTTTGTGTAGCAAGCACCAGAAAAGGGCTTGGCACCGGAAAAGTTTCATCGCCGATTGTAACCTGCCTTTCCTGCATTGCCTCCAGCAGGGCGCTTTGCACTTTGGCAGGAGCTCTGTTGATTTCGTCGGCCAATATAATATTGGCAAAAATTGGCCCCTTGCGGGTCTGAAATTCACCATCGGACTGACGGTAAATCTGGGTTCCAATCAAATCGGCCGGCAGCAGGTCCGGCGTAAACTGCAAACGCTTGAAATCTGCATTTATTGTCCGTGATAAGACTGTCACAGCCATAGTCTTGGCCAGCCCCGGCACCCCCTCCAAGAGTATGTGCCCGTTAGCCAGCAGCCCAATCAGCATACGCTCAAGCATATAACGCTGGCCTACAATTACTTTGTCCATCTCACCAAAAAGCGCCCGCACAAACTCACTTTTCTCCTGTACAAGATTCCCGATTTGTTTTATGTCTGTCGCCATAAAGAATTTCTCCTTCAAAATTTTATCTGCCGCCAAATTTACTCTTCAATCATTGCCTGACTCAGAAACGTAGGCTGTTAAGAAATAATCAGCATTTTTACGCTTTATACCCTTAGAAAGTTCGTATTATATACGAAAAAATCGGCAAAATCCAAGCCCTGCGATAATTTTTTACTGTCTCGAAAACCGCCAAAGACTTTTGTTTTACAGCCGGATTAACCCTCAGATGATTTTCTATGACTCACAAATGCTCCGTTTATTCTTTGCGAAAACCTGACCGATGCTCTGTTGTATATAGTTTGGGGGGCTGTCATGCTGAGCTGGCGGGCGAAGCATCCGGCCTAAGTAAAAGAGATTTTTTGCTGCAATTAGGCCTGAAAATTGTTTTTGAATATAAACTTACCACAAAATAACAGAAAAAAGGAGAACCACATTGACTGGCGATTGCAACTTCTTTTGTAGAAATGACTTATAATGGGCGGTATTGGACTTGAACCAACGACCTCCTGCGTGTCGAGCAGGCGCTCTAGCCAACTGAGCTAACCGCCCATAAACATTTCGAATATAGTATGCTTAAAAAAAACGCAAAAAGCAAGAAATTTTATACAAAACCTCCCTTCGAAAAAATAAACTGAAAAACCAACTGCATAATTGTTCCGTAATAGGGTTGTCTTGGCGAACGTAAGATTTGATATAGAAAGAGGATAGAACAGATTGATGTCGCCAGCTCCAGCGATTGAAGGCCCCACAGGATAAAATTTCATTCTCAAACGGCAAAATTAATCACTTCAAATTTTTTCTGACGACCGCCGCCGCCGAAATCGTTCGCTGCATATTTCCGCTAAAAACCGTCATAGATATTTGAACGCTCTTAACATCTGTCCCCTCATCCGTGAGCATCTTAATAAAACTCATTGAACTAACGTTATCACAGAGCAGATATTCCTGATTGTTACTGTTTGTGATAAGATAAAGATTCTTATCTGCACTTCTGTAGTCATAAGTAATATCTTCATTGCCGGCATTAAAAAATGTGCATTTATAATCAGGGTCATCCAGCTTAAATGAGTGGCCCGTCCGAAGGTCGGTTGTTATTCGTGACAGCGCCTGCCGGGCATTATTGATTGTCTTGAATATATCCTCATTTTCCCGATAGTTTGTTATCGATGCGTTAAAAGCCACAGCTATAGCCACAAGCAGCATGCCTGTTATTGCCAGAGCAATTAACAACTCTGCAATGGTAAAGCCACGCTCGTATCTCGTATTTCGTATTTCGTATCTCGTATTCAGCATTCTGTATCCCGTAAGCAAAATGCACAAGGCAGCTTGTGCAATTAGTACAGCGCTCTAATCCAACTGTTTGAGCTGATTTCCCTGTTGTTCAAAAAGACTCTTACTGTTACTCTAACGAAATCGCTGCCGTGGTCGGCAACGGTATTTTCAAAATTTGCTCCATTAACATTTTCGACCGTAATCTGCTGACTAAATGCCTCAAAATTGTTAAGAACTTCTCTGTTGGCATTGATTGGCGGGGAAAAACTTTTACCGTCGAAATCATCAAGGTCGTCATAGTCGGCCAGTACCGCTTCTTCCGAGCCAAAATAGTCCATGCCCGTATTTGGGTCAATTACGCTATTTGGGTCGATTACGCTAAGCAATGTGCTCAATTCTCTAAACTGTTCAATTAAAAATTCAGCGGTTGACAAATCCGCACCGACACCATTGGCCCTTGTGAATGAGATGTTCGCCCCCACCAGCGATGCAATCGCAAGACCAACTAATATTATTGCAATTAACACCTCAACAAGTGTAAAACCACTCTTGTGTCTCATATCTCGCATCTCACCACTTATCTTTTATGACCGATATAGCTTGCAGGCGACGGCTTTATTTGCTCAAAACAAGACTCGACATCCTGAATATCGGCAGAATAATACTCATCGCAATAAAGCCGACCAAAAACCCCATCACGATTATCATTATAGGTTCTATCATTGATGTCACTGCCTTTATGACAGTGGTTAGCTTTCTGGCGTAAAAATCACTAACATCTCTCAAAACGTCACTCATTGTTCCGGATTCTTCGCCGCTTTTTATCATTTGCACAACATCGCCCGGCATCAGCCCCGCACTAAAACGGCTTGTGCCACAGCTCTTTTGGTGCCGATTCAGACTCGATGCAATTTTCTTACCCTGGCGAACGTCCTCATAAACTGCCAGCCACATATCTCTGTAAAGAATGTTTCCTGATATTTGAGCTGTTATCGAAATGGTGTTTAGAATCGGCACACCCGCACGCGTCAGCACGCCCATTGTGTGCAGGCTTCTGGTTATATAAAGGCACCGGCAGAGTGTCTTTATTATAGGCAGCCTCAGTTTTGTCCTATCCCACCACAGCCGACCGATATTCGTACCGACAAAGTAAAAGAATCCCCATATTGAAGCTGCAACAGCAGGAATAATAAAAAACCACTGGCCGCGAACAAAAGCGCTGCTGGCCATTAGAATTTTAGTCGGCATGGGAAGATATTCTTCCTTGCCAGCAAATATCATCGTAAACCTCGGCAGAACAAAGCAAAGCAGAAAAATCGTTACTACTATAGCCATAACCGCTATAATAATCGGATAAACCATAGCTGCTTTAATCTGCGAACGCGTCTCGGCTTCGGCATCCAGATATTCGGCCAGCTTTTGCAGCATCGAACTCAGAGAGCCGGAGATTTCCGCCGCTGCAACCATATTGATATAAAGGTTACTGAACACCTCAGGGGATTCGCTCAACGCCTGAGAAAGACTTTGCCCAGCTTCGATTTTGTTTTTGAGTTGCCTGATAATCGCCGAAAATTTCTGGTTCTGCTGCTGCTCGGCTATCGACTCAAGGCAATCTGTCAGACTAATGCCGGCACGAACCATGACCGCCAATTGACTGGTAAAGTGTAGTACGTCCTTTCTGCTCGGACCAAACTCCACTCGAAAATCGCTGATTTTTTGCAGTGCCTTTTTGGGGTTCTCATGTTGATGTTCGGGCCCATGCCTTTTATCTTGTACCGACCTCTCAAAAACACTCACCACAGAGTCAGATTCAACCTCTCTGCCCAAGCCATTACGACCTGTAACAGCCGAAGAAGAACCACCATAATCCCCCGAATCAGCTTCAGACATAATTAACCCCCAACTCCTTGAAAATCGCCTCTTTACCCTAACTTTCTCCCATTGTGCTGTTATTTAATTTTCTATCTTCCGTGAATAGCGCATAATTCACGGTTACTGTGCGTTATTTTTCAACCTGTAGCACTCCTTGCTGAATATGCCACGCCGGATACCCCCTTTAACTGCTTTTGCTCATCATCGCTTCCGCCGGTTTTTGTTCACTTTTTTCTTTTTCTTTCTTTTGCTTTGGAGCGCCGGCCGGCTTTCCCATCGCTGGTAATGTTTTGTCCAGCTTGCCGGGATTGCTTGAGCGGGTAATCGCTTCTTCTCTGTCTATGTAGCCCTTCAGGTACATATCAGCAATGCTGTTATCCATATTCTGCATACCAAGCCGCCGTGAAGTCTCGATGATATTTGGTATTTCATATATTCTGTTTTCACGAATGCAGTTTCTGACCGCCGACGTACAAAGCAGGATCTCTGTACACGGTACCATCCCCGGCTTATCTACCCGCCGAAACAGCGTCTGTGATATCACCGCCTGCAGAGTGTTGGCCAGCATCGTCCGGATTTGACCTTGCTGATTCGCAGGATAAATATCTACGATACGCTCTATCGTCTGTGGTGCGTTAATCGTGTGCAGCGTACTGAAAACAAGATGACCCGTCTCAGCAGCCGTGATAGTTGAGCTTGTCGTTTCCAAATCTCGCATCTCGCCGACCATTATGATATCAGGGTCCTGACGAAGAACATGCCGCAGTCCTGACGCAAATTCCGGACAGTCAAACCCTATCTCTCGCTGTTCTATCATACTCATATCGTTCTCTAAGGCGTATTCGACGGGGTCTTCCAGTGTAATAATACGTTTCGCGTATTTTTTGTTTATCATCCCTACCATCCCAGCCAACGTCGTACTTTTACCTGAGCCCGTATGACCTGTTACAAGCACCAGACCTCTCGGAAGGTCTGTTAGTTCTTTAACTATTGAAGGAAGGTGCAAATCATCTATCGAAGGTATCTGGTTGGGAATCACTCGAAACGAAATTGCAATTGTGTCGCACTGATAATGGGCGTTCACACGAAAACGATGACCGTCATCTATTGTCGTTGAGAAATCAATGTCTCGGTTTTCTTCAAACACTTTGAATCGGTCCGGCCCAATCATTGAGATGACCATTTCTTTGGCGTCTGCGTTTGATAACACGGGAAAGTCCAGAGTAAATAGCTCTGTATTCTTCCGGATTACTGGTGGCATCCCGACGTTTATATGAACGTCACTTGCCTCTTTCTCTATCGCCGTTGCTAAAATTTCTTTCACATTAACCATATTAAAGTCCCCTTAAAAAATTTCCCAGGTATTCTCCGGGGCATACCCAACGCAACAAAGAGCACCGACAGCCCCACTTCTTTTCCACGCTAGAGCCTCTTTGCTCTCTAACAGTCTTAATTGATATTTTCAACGAAAACTTCCTCCTCATTTTGCCCGTACACTTCCGTAACTCGAAGCACTTCCTCGATTGTTGTAAGACCCTGTTTTACTTTTATAATACCATCGTCAAACAGACTGGCCGACTTGCTTTCATAAAAGACTCGACGCATATTTTCAGCCGAGGAGTCTTTGTTGATCATATCGCGAAATTGTTCATCAATAATCATAAGTTCGTAGATACCCACTCGGCCTATATAACCGGAGTTCCTGCACTTCTCACAGCCGGCACCGTGAAAAAGCTCTTTCGGTTGCACCCCTGCTCTTTCAACATATTTGCGTATGTTTTCCGGGGCTTCATAAATCTCCTTGCAATCCGGACAAATCTTCCTGACCAGTCGCTGGGCGAGCACAGCGTTAAGCGACGCTGCTATCAGGTACGCATCAATGCCGATATTGACCAGTCTCGTTATGCTGCTGGCGGCATCATTGGTATGCAGTGTCGAGAGAACCAAATGTCCCGTCAAGGCCGCCTGAACCGCTATTCGTGCCGTTTCACAATCCCGAATCTCACCCATCATTATGATATCAGGGTCCTGACGCAGAAGACTTCGCAGTGCCGAAGCAAAATCCAGACCTATTTTTTCACTCACCTGTACCTGGTTGCAGAAATCAAGCTCATATTCCACAGGGTCCTCGACGGTTGAGATATTTAACCGCTCGCCATCCATTTGGCTCAGTGCCGAATACAGCGTTGTGCTCTTGCCCGAACCCGTGGGCCCTGTAACAAGCAATATCCCGTGAGGCAGTTTTATCTGCTCACTAAAGGCCGCCATCACATCGGCTTCCATACCAAGCTGCTCAAGACCACGCATAATCGATTTACTATCCAGGACTCGTATAACTACTTTTTCACCATGATTTGTCGGCAGCGTTGATACCCTCAGGTCAATCCCTCTTCCCCCCACAATGACCGAAATCTTCCCGTCCTGCGGCAGTCTTCGTTCCGAAATATCAAGATTGGACATAATCTTGATTCGTGAAACAATCGCCGGATGCATCTTTAAAGGTGGTTGCATCGTCTCAAAAAGAACACCGTCGATGCGGTATCTTATCTTCATAGACTTGTCCTTAGGCTCGATGTGAATGTCACTGGCGCCTTCATTTGTGGCGTTGCTTATCAGATAATTAACGAACTTAATGACAGGCGATTGGCCCGCCATCTTTTCAAGGTCCTCAAAATCTTTTTCCTGGTCCTGGACCACCTCCACGTCCGTCATATCGCTGATAATATCATCAAAGTTGTAATCTACTTTTTCCTCGCCGAATGAATCGCACACCACCTCAATCTCTTCTGCACAACAGACCACGACTTTTACGTCCATCTGCGTCTGTCTTTTTACATCTTCTATCGCAAATATATTCGCCGGCTCACTGGTTGCAACGACCAGCGTTTCTTCTTCTATTGCAACAGGGCAGATGGAATTGTTTTTTATAAAATCAATACTTAGCTTTTCAAAAGCTTCCCTCTCTGCCTCCTCTGGTTTTATGTGCCAAAACTCGAATCCACGTATCTGCGCCTGTGCCTCTAAAATATCATCAGCGTTAACTAATCCGTTTTTTAGCAGGATTGTTTCAACCTCGTCGGTAGGATTTGCCGAAAATTCATTCCGCACTTGTACGAGTTGTTCGGACGTAATCCTGCCCATATCAAGCAAGACATCGGCAATATCATCTGTGTCCGTCTCACAGGTTTTTTCGTGACCATCCTGTTCATCTTCCTCCTGTGGAGAATACAGGTCACTTAACCCCATGATAGATTCATCCTCAGGGAACGGCTGACCGTCACCGGTGCCGACGCCCGGAAAATCTTCTTCAACTTCCTTTTCCGAAAGGGAATCCTGCTTTTTGTCAAATGTAAAGGGTAATTTCATTTTGATAACTTTAGTATTATTTGTGTCCCCAAACCTTCTTCGCCACCTTGACGACCCCACTGAAGTTTAACGTAATTATTGCCGATTTGGCGAACCCTAAAATTACTTATCGAATCACCTTCATAGAGGATTTTGTCGTTTATCATGCAGCAATTACCCTGTTCGGTTTGCATAATACTCAAAAGCTGCATCTTTTTTACCTGTTGCCTCAGCATCTCTGCGTTAATCAGGTCTTTTTCTTCGGCTCCGGATTCGTCCTTTAAATTGGCCAAAAACATCTCATACTCGAACGGGTTCTTCACCAGTTCGGTAACCTTGACCTGCTGAACGTCTGAAAATTCATAAAATTTCTTGACTATCTCATCCATCCGGCTGAACATTTCCGAACTAACGCCAGTAAGCCGCGCAATTGCTGTCTCAATCTGGGTTTGCTCAGAGTTGGCCGACCCCGCTGCTGCTGTTTCCGGAGTGCTCTTTTTTATCATGAACCACAGACACAACAAACCTATACCGAAAAAAACAGCAAGAAGTATTGTACTTTTGCGAACGCTTTTGCTTTTGGACGCTACGGTAAGATAGTCCTGCTTTTGTGTTTCTTCACCGCCGCCGCCAGAGGTTCTTTGCTCAGATGTATCTTCAGTACTCTGCTCTTTCAAAAAAGACAGCATAGTCACACTCCAAATGAAATTATCCGGTTTTATTCTGGAAAAATATGCTTACTATAAAATCAGTTCCTATTTGCCCTTCATGCTCGGCCTGTTTTTGTAGCTTAAGTTCACGGATTTTCATTATTCGAGGAAGCTTCTCAAGCTCCAGAAGGAACGAATAAAACGAATTAAAATTCCCCTCCAGCTCCATTTTTAACGGTTGCTCTATGTAGCCGCTGTTGTCTTTTTTCTTCAGTGTTCGAATCGTTTTCGGTTTGAGTCCCTGCTTTTGTGCGATTACCGTTACCTGCTCGAGTACTTTGTGAATCTCACTTTTAGGCGGTAGCTTACTTTCAAAAAAACCTATCGCATCCTGCAGTTCTTCAAGTTGCTTTGTAAGGTTTTCTGCTGTTGCTGTGGCCTTTTCAATCTCGGCCAATTTGGCCATTTTCGTCTGAACTCGAGAATTCTGCTCAGCCAATAACTTATTGGCAGGTTTAATCATATATTGGTAAGCCAGAAAAGGGACGCCTAACAGCAAAACGAAAAATACTATTTTTCTTAATCCGCTTGTCATAATATTATCCTTATATTAGTTCCTTGCCACTGACAGCTTCTGCCGAGCCACGCTCAAAAATTACGAACTGATTTACTATGTGTCGCCCTGACCTGGTTGATATCATTTTTAGTAAGATGGATACTTTCCTTAAGCATTGCTTTGAGCTTAAACTGCCTGAACGTTATATCCGAATCTTCGGATGTGCCTGCTCGCGTTTTACCGCCTGCCATTTTGTATTCTTTTGATTCCACCAGCGCCACATTGTCCAGCAGAATCGAACTGCCCAGCCTCTCAATATAAGTCGCAACCTGCAGGTCACTCGGCGCGACACCTTCAATATCGATGTGCGTCTCTAACAGTTTCTCCGGCGATATTTTGGGCTCAGATGCTGCTTTTTTATCCTGTGCTTGTTTATATTTGCTGGTTGTAGTAGCGCTCCTGTTTATTTTTGGAGCTTTTTGAATAAGATTCAGTCGCAGAAGTGATGTCCCTGCTGGGAGGTTATTTGTCAGCGATGCCAGAAGGATGCTCCTTGGTACCGGCTCAAGCAACTCGGCAGTGGTAAGAGCCGTCTTCATCATCGCCTTGCGCTTCATCTGAAGCTCTTCAAACTGCTTTATTGTTTCCTCTGCCTGAGCCATCTTTGCAGTTATAATTTCCTCCTTGGTGCTCAGAGCTCGCTGACGAACCATAATTATCATAAACGAACCGCCTAAGGTTACCATCACAACCAGAAACAACACGAGATACATCAAATTTGTTCGCTGAGACTCGTTGCTTTGGACGTAATCATCGGGCACAAAATTTATGTTGCTCATTTTCGGTATCTATCCTTTTTTTTAGCGTTTAGTTATTTCTATTCGCTCTTGTTTATGACAGACTAAGCCCAAAAACCGTTGCCCAGCTAAGCTCCTGCACCGATGACATTTGCACCGAAGGGCTCTTCCTTCTGTCAACGCCGCAGTCCTGCGAGTCTGTTATTTGCACTGCTGAAAGACAATTTCCTATCTGTGCCGGTATTTCCATCTTCTGGGCTATCGTTTTACATAACTCTTTATCTACCACTCCGCCCGAAAGAAAAATCAATCGTTCTATTTGGCCCTTTTTGTACATCAAGCTGAACTGACGCCTGCAAGACGTTAATTCCAGCAGCATTTTTGTTAATACTTCCTCTGTATCAAGCTGGGCCCCTCCTATTGGTATCGAACGGGCAAAAAGCAAATTCTTATGACGACAAATTACAATATTGGTTCGGCTGGCTCCTATATCAGCCAGCATTACAATGGATTCGACATCGGCTTTACGTCTGCCGAAAAACCTGGTGTAGCTGTTTGTCAAAGCCACAGGCCAGACATCAATAGCCTTAATCTGCAGATTGGCCTCTTCGTAAATCGCCAAATACCTGTCGATTTTGGACCGCTCAACCGCTATCACCAGAACATTTTCCTGCTCGGTTGGGATATACTTTATCATTGCATCATCAGCTTCAAAAGGCAGCTTATGTTTGATTTTTGAAAGAACAGGCTCGGTATTACCAACCGCTCCATCATCACTTATTTTCGGCATTTTTATATGATCAATGAAGAGCTCACTTGCCGGAAGGGCTGCTATTACCTCCCTGCCCTTGAATTTGCCCATTGCTTTCAACTCGCGTATCGAGTCAATGGCCCACTTTTGCCAACTGATACTGCCGGTTACAACGTCTTTCGGGCGGCTTTTACTACCCCCGGCAAGCAGCTTGATACCTTTTCCATTGTTGTTCTCGAGCTGCGCCAGCTTGAGAGTATCATCCCCCATGTCAATACCAATAGGATTGCGTTTACCAACAAATCGAAACACTGGAGCACCTGAACTTCTGCTATTTTTCAAAAAAACTGACATATGAACTTAACTCACAAAAGCTGAAAATATAGGCAATTAATACGGGTAAATCTTGCTGTCTTCATAATAAGTAAATAACCTT
>Ga0180431_10001456_pt1 | contig 33166 bp, 30 predicted proteins | sample SS_ome_11_FD_132459 | JGI IMG/M metagenome (GOLD analysis project Ga0180431, IMG submission 132459) | Hypersaline lake sediment archaeal communities from the Salton Sea, California, USA - SS_1_MS_1 metaG | ecosystem: Environmental > Aquatic > Non-marine Saline and Alkaline > Hypersaline >... | reverse complement strand
TGTGGTTTGTCTCCCGGCCAGGCCGACTGCGCCGGACCGGGGAGTTGCTGTGGAAAACGTCCGTTATAAATTCGGCTCGAATGGGTTGATTTTGTGCATTTTGCAGTAAAAGAAGTGTGATCACACCACGAAGTACACGAAGGGCACGAAGGTTATATGTTTTATTCTTCTTTTCTTCGTGATCTTCGTGGTAAAAATAAAACCCGTCATTTTTGGACTCGGCCCGTCCGCCTTACTTCGCTTGACAGAAAGGCGGGCGTTGCAGGGTCAGTTAGTAGTTATTAATATGAAAACAATTACAAAATTAATATATGAAAGGAAACTAAATGATGAAAGTGGCCATTAGTTCGTCCGGTAAGGATCTTAATTCACAGGTCGACCCTCGGTTTGGTCGATGTGCTTATTTTTTAATCGTCGATACAGACGATATGAGAATTGAAGTTTTTGACAATGAAAGCAACATGTTAGGAGGTGGCGCCGGGATTCAGTCGGCTCAATTTATTGCTTCCAAAGGGGTCAAAGCGGTAATAACCGGTAACTGCGGACCCAATGCTGTGAGTACCCTTTATGCGGCCGGAATCCAAATTTTTCTCGGAAACACGGGAACCGTTAAGGAAGTTCTGGAAAACTTCAAAAACAGAAATCTGACACCCGCGAAAAAAGCGAACGTTCCCGATCACAACGGCTTAGCCGAAGGCAATGGTGGCAATCGCGTCATGGGAATAGGCGGGGGAAGAGGTATGGGCGGCGGCGGTAGGGGCCGTGGTGGAAGAGGTATGGGCGGCGGTCGCGGCATGGGAATGGGCGGCGGCGGTAAGAGCCGTGGCGGCGGTGTGGGCCGTGGTAAGAACATATCATAAGGGATTAAAAAGGAGGACAAAATGAAAAAAGTTGCTATCGTTGGATGTGGTGCTTACATGGACAGTGGTTACGGTTGTGCCGGAGAATGGCGTTGTCTTAAAGCTGCAGCACTCGGAGAAGGTAAATTTGATGAGCCTTGCCAGGTCATCGGTTTTGTTAAATGTGAATGCCCGGGCCGGTCCCTGATCCCCAACACGGGAATGGCCATAAAGATGTCGGAAATGAAACCGGACAAAATATACCTGAGTTCTTGTTTTGCGAATGCAAAACCCGGATGCCCTTATAATGATCCCGAGGAAATAGCTAAAATGATAGAAAACAAGACCGGTGTCGAGGTAGTTATGGGCACACATGAATATAAATAACCCGATGGTTGCTACATTTATTCAACAATTTTAGTGTCCATCCATAAATGAGGACATTTCTGGATGGACACTACTTAAGAAAAATCCTGATAAGAATCGGTTTGAAGCCGCGGAGAAATAACCATGCCGAGTGATTTAAGTACAAGCGTCCGGAAAGTTGAGGAGGCTCTCAAGGCTCACGGACTTGCATGTCAGGTGCTGAATATGAAGGAAACCACCCGAAGTGCTCAAGACGCAGCGAACTCCTTGGGATGTCGGGTAGAACAGATTGTAAAATCTCTTGTATTCATGACCAAAAAGACTAAAAAACCGGTTCTAATTGTTGCCAGCGGCGCCAATCGGGTCAATACAAAAAAAATCCGAGCTATCCTTTCCGAACCCGTAAAGATGGCGGACCCTGATTTTGTCCTTGAAAAAACCGGTTTTGCCATTGGTGGTGTTCCCCCTCTGGGTCATTCCAACCCTCTTGAAACATTTATCGATGAAGACCTGCTTAAATACACGGAGATCTGGGCCGCTGCCGGAACCTCCAATACCATGTTCAAGCTTTCGCCGGATGATCTTCAAAAAATAACACAGGGACAGATCATCTCTGTCACGTGAAGCAGCGGCAACGCAGAAATTGGACTTTTTACGAAGCCGTCAAAATTCCTTGTATACTCTTGCCAAAGGATGACCCGGAGCTTTTATGGATAAATCCAAAAAATATCCGTACGGCGTCTGAACTACCGAGTACCCTGCGTTCTCCAGACGCATTTGCGCCCGGCCCAACAGGTCCTGCGCTTTGTCAGGATCGGCTTTTTTTTCTCCCAGGTGGGTAAAGGAATGGAGAACAATCCGGGTAATATTCCATTTTCTGGCCAGCCATTTGGCATTTTTGATCAGCTTGGTCTCTGCCGAACTTCCATCTTCAACGTCACCGGGCTCGATATGAACAAAGGCCACCACGGCATTTTGGTTTTCAGCCGGTTCGGCTTCCGGGGCATCATCCAGGGTTTTTATGGCAGGCACCCAATCAAAACCGTCACAGTACCAAAATAATACACGCATAACTTTTTATTTTCGCCACCAAGGCACAAAGGCACAAAGAAAATTTAGTAAATTTACGTTTAAATTATATGAGAAGTCGGGGAGTTATCCTTTTAAAGCCCCTAAATTAAGCGGAATGAATGATCCGCAACGACATCGTACACTGTTTGAATGCATTAGGGATCGTTGCGAAAAAATAGCGCTTTTATGAATTCGTAATCAAAAAATAAAAAATGTTATCTACCTCAATTTTTATTTAAATATTGATACACTGTTTTTTCGTTACGACCCCTTATGCATGAGTTTGTACAATGTCGTTGCGGATTATTCATGGAGCGGTTAAGTTTAATAAACTCCCCCACCCCTCAGCCCATAAACACGGAAAGTACGTTTTTTCTTGCATTGGCATGCTGTATGGTTATCTGAATCAGGTCCTCGGGCTTCAAATCTATACCACTGGATAAGGGCAGATCGCATTCTATCATGTATTCGGATATGAGTATCTGGTAGATGTTTCTTTTTTTGTAAAGCACTACAGCCTCTTCTTTTTGCCCGATTCTTTTTTCAAGATATTTCAACAACCAGTACCTGTGGCGGTTGAATTGAAGCTTTGATACATAGCTCATGGGCTGTTCAAGCATCTGTATGATATAATCTATTTCTTTTATGGTATAAGGTTCTTCCAAGCCCAGGACCGCCCGTATTTGCCGCTGCGTAGCCAGATCAAAGTATTTCCTGATGGGTGACGTTGCAGTGACATAGGCATCCAGACCCAATCCTGAATGATGTTCAGGTTCCGGATTAAGCACAAAACGGCTTAACAGCCTTCGTTGCATACAGTTCTGGAACAAAGAGCCTTCGGTTCCCTTATAGAGTCGCTCACGAGGTGCTGTTTGAGATCTGTATATTGCCGGAGCGTTATGCTCCGCAAGGAATTTGGCCATGAGCCAGTTTGCCATGATCATTATTTCCGAAACCAGCATCCTTCCGGGACTTTCCCTGTTTATCCGGTTCACGGTAACTTCATTATTCTCATCGATCCAAATGTTAATATCCGGCAAAGTGATCTGAACGGCTCCTGCAGCCATCCGGTTCTCACGGAAATTTTCCGCGATATCATGGAGTATATTAATCTCCTTGCTGTCTTGAGCAATGATATTGACATCGTAATACGTAAGCTGATGTTCTACCCGGATCAGGCTCGGAATTATTTCATAGCCCATGATTTCGCAAGATCTGCTTAAATTTACCATAATGCTGATGGCGGGGCGTAACTCTCCGGCTTTCAGGCTGCAAAGATTTTCTGCAAGACAGGCCGGAAGCATCGGTATTTTCTGATCGGGCATATAAATTGAGCTGCCGCGGGCCAGCGCCTCTTGATCAATAATATCTCCTTTTTTAACAAAATGTCCCACATCAATAATATGGATTCCCAGAGTATAATGATCACCATGGTCTTGGATACTGATGGCATCATCGAAATCTAACGTTGCTTGGCCGTCGATGGTCATCAATGAAAGCATGGTCAGGTCTTTGCGCATAATCTTATCCGAAAATTCCTGCGGTATACCGGCCAGCTCCGTTGCTCTTTCCCTGACATCGTCGGGAAAAGAAGTTGATATGTTATACCTGTAAAGATCCGTATTTTCGTTTTTATCAAAAACACCCAGCCTAACCAAAATCTGAAATACGCCTTCATCAGCATTGATGCCGGCTTTTTCAAGCATTGGTTTGGCAAGGTTATAATGTTTGCTTTCCTTTTGGAAAAGATAAAATGATTTCAGAATGTTTATAATTTGGCTTTTGTTTTTCGGAGGGGAGGTATGATGATCATTAAGGACGTTTTTAAGCCATTCTCCGCCCTCTTTGATAATGCAATTTCTGCGTTCGGTTTCTCTTTCCTGAAAAATCTTTTGTTCAACCTGATCTTCGGTATGGGGAAAAAAGCGATCATGATTAAATTTAAAATAAAGCCGGTTTGTAAAAAATGCCCTGACAACGGCGGACTCGTGATCGCAACCCGGACTTTTCGGAAAACAAAATCCGGTCATTGTGTCCAGGTCGATCCATTCTTGTTCCGTGTTTAGAACTTCCCATAATTCTTTGACATTTATGTGGCCTATTAATGCGTTACGCCGGCCTGCTATTTCCTTTAAGGTACTGACCAAGGTATTTCTTCCCATGGAGGGATCCAGGCGCAGGTCGCACTTATGTGACAGACGACTTGCCGAAATGTTGACTTCCCGGTTGCTTTCGGTTAGGAGTCTAAGTCTATGATTCTTTACTTCAAGAACGACTGCACAAATAATTTTTTTGCTGTCGATATATTCAACTACACTTCCTGATTTCATTGCCGGCTACCATACCAGTCACGGTGGTGAAAGTCAATGTAAGGCAACCCTTTAAAATCGGTTTACGGACGGACACTAACTAAAAAAAGAATTTGACTTTATTCTATGTTCTCGTTATCAAAAATGTTTTCCATAAATATTTTGTAACGGGGAACTATTTTTATGATTACACTCAATTTTAAAAAGATGGGGGGATTGATACCTGCCATTGTTCAGGATTACAAAACCGGTGAGGTCTTAATGCTTGCGTTTATGAATCAAGACGCATGGGAGGCAACCCTTGACACCGGCAAAGCCACTTATTACAGCAGAACCAGACAAGCCCTCTGGATAAAAGGAAAGACATCCGGAAATATGCAGCTCGTCAAAGAAATCAGGATCGATTGTGATGATGATACGGTGTTGCTGAAAGTTGAACAGGTCGGTGGCGCGGCCTGTCACATGGGCTACAGAAGCTGTTTTTTCAAAACGGTCGAAGATGGTAAAATCCGGATTATGGGAGAACCGGTATTTAATCCCGAGGAGGTATATAAAAAATGACAACGCCCTTAAAACTGGGGATTCCTAAGGGAAGCCTGCAAAACGCCACCATTGATCTGTTCAAGCGTTCCGGTTGGAAAATTAATATCAACGGTAGAAGCTATTTCCCTGATATTAATGATGATACCATCGAATGTACCCTGTGCAGGGCTCAGGAAATGTCCCTGCACGTTGAAAACGGCACCCTCGATGCCGGACTCACGGGCAAGGACTGGACCGCTGAAAACAAATCGGACGTCCATGTGATCACCGATCTGGTCTACTCCAAAACAAGTGCCAGGCCGGCGCGATGGGTACTGGCGGTTGCCCCGGATTCTCTCATAAAAAAACTTGAGGATCTTGAGGGGAAAAAAATATCGACCGAATTGGTTGAATATACAAAAAACTATTTTTCCGAGCGTAACATTAATGTCACTGTTGAATTTTCCTGGGGAGCCACAGAAGCAAAAGTTATTTCCGGTCTTGCCGATGCCATCGTGGAAGTCACTGAGACGGAAAGCACCATTAAGGCCCACGGACTGAAAATTATCCATGAATTTATGCAGACCTGTACTCAACTTATCGTCAACCACGATTCATGGAAGGACCCTGAAAAAAAAGAAAAACTTGAACAGATTGCTCTGTTACTCAAAGGTGCGCTCGTGGCTGAAAAGCTTGTGGGCCTTAAAATGAATGTTCCGGATACTCGCCTTGAAAAAATTGTCTCCTTGCTTCCCAGTCTCAATGCGCCCACGGTTGCACCGCTTTACAACTCAAACTGGTTTTCCGTGGAAACGGTGGTGGAAACCAGTATTGTCAGAGATCTTATCCCCATGCTTTTGAAAAACGGTGCCGAGGGCATTATAGAATACCCTCTGAATAAGGTTATTTAAAATGATATCCCATCGAACCAAAGAAATGACCCCTTTCATCGTTATGGACGTTCTGGAAAGGGCTAACGAAATGGAGCGTCAGGGGGTTCATGTGATCCACCTGGAAGTCGGCGAACCTGATTTTGATACCCCTCAATGTATCAAGGATGCTGCCTGCAAGGCACTGGACAACGGCCATACCCATTATACGCACAGCCTGGGTATGCCAGAGCTTAGACAAGCCATCAGTGAGCATTATTTAAAGACATACGGCGTGTCGGTGGATCCCGATCAGATCGTCATATCATCAGGCACATCTCCGGCCATGTTTGTCATGTTTTCCGCCCTTTTGGAAAAAGGAGACCAGGTCATTGTTTCCGATCCCCATTATGCCTGCTATCCGAATTTTATAAAATTCGTGCAAGGGGAGCCCGTATTCATACCGGTTTATGAGGAAGACGGTTTTCAATACCGGCCCGAAGCCATTGAAAAAAAGATCACCCGAAAAACAAAAGGAATTTTTATTAACTCTCCGTCCAACCCCACCGGAAATCTGCTATCCAAGGACCGGATGGAGGCAGTTGCCGCCCTGTCTTTAAAACCGGACTCACCGTATATTATTTCTGATGAAATCTATCATGGCCTGGTTTACGAGGGAAAAGAGCATTCTATTCTGGAATTTACGGAAAAGGCGTTTGTCTTTAACGGGTTTTCAAAACTTTATGCCATGACGGGGTTGCGACTCGGTTATATGATTGCACCCAAACATTTCATCCGCCCCATACAAAAGCTTCAGCAAAATTTCTTTATTTCCGCCAATGCCATGGTTCAGGTAGCGGGAATCGCCGCTTTTAAGCAGGCCGGCGAAGATATTTTGCGCATGAAGCGGATTTATAATGAACGAAGACAATATATGATCCGCCGCCTTAAGGATATGGGTCTCGGGATTACCGTGGAACCCACAGGGGCCTTTTATGTGTTTGCCAATGCAAAACATATTTCCCATGACTCGTATAAACTCGCCTTTGATATTCTAGAAAAGGCCCATGTGGGTGTGGCTCCGGGTATCGATTTCGGCAAAAACGGCGAAGGATACCTTCGATTTTCATATGCAACCTCTATGGAAAACATCGCCCAAGGAATGGACCGGTTGGAAAATTATTTTAAGATTTAAGATTGTTGATCCCAACTTCCTAATTCCGGATGTTGATCCGGCTCCATGTACCTTCTCAATAAGTTCCGGTGTATGAAATAATCATATTGACCCGACTCCATCATCGAACATTTTGATAAATCAACAAATTCTTGAAAATACATGTTCTTTTATGGTAACCTTTTTATACCATTCCAATGGAATTCTGGCCTACGGCTCGTAGTGCCTGCGGCTCTGAGAGAATATCGGGAGTACGGGCGAAAATGATTATAAAATCCGCCGAATTTGTTAAAAGTGCGGTCAAACCGGAACATTATCCTGCCGCGGTTTTGCCGGAGATCGCTTTTACCGGACGCTCCAACGTGGGGAAATCTTCTCTGATCAATACCCTGATAAACCGCAAACGCCTGGTTAAAACCAGCGCCACCCCCGGACGTACCCAGCTAATCAACTTTTTTCTCATAAACAAGACGTTTTCATTTGTGGATCTTCCGGGATTTGGATATGCAAAGGTTCCGGTTTCGGTGAGAAGAAAATGGGGCCCCATGATTGAGACATACCTTTCAACTCGAAAGACCCTGAAAGGAGTTGCTCTTATCATGGATATTCGGCGCATCCCCGGGATACAGGAACTTAATTTTATAGAATGGTTGTATTATTACAACATTCCCGGTATGTTGATACTGACCAAGGCGGACAAGCTTTCCAAGACAAAACAGTTGAAACAACATATTACCATAGCAAAAGCTTTGAGTGTGGATAAAGATGACCTGATCCTGTTTTCGGCCAAATCACGTCTGGGAAAAGATGCGGTATGGGATGCGATTGAAGCGTTAATCGATTATCAGCCATAATTCAGTGAAGGGTATAACGTGCCAAATATAGAGGATAAGTTTTCTGGTTTTAAATCCGGGTTTGTGGCCATTGTGGGGGCACCCAATGTGGGCAAATCCACGCTGTTAAACCAGATCCTGGGCGAAAAAATTTCCATTACATCCAAAAAACCGCAAACCACGAGGAACCGTATCCTCGGTGTGGTACACAGACCTCGTTCACAACTTGTTTTCATCGACACACCGGGGATTCATAAAGCAAAACGCCCCTTAAACATCAGAATTGTGGAAACAGCTCTTTCTGCACTTGGGAACGTGGATATTGTGCTTGTTATGATTGATGTGGCAAATCCGGACCCGGAATCAGAAGATTTTCTGGTTGAAAAACTCAGAAAAATAAAACAGCCCGTGGTTCTTGTTCTCAACAAGACAGATCTTGTTAAAAAACCTTTGCTCCTTACCCTCATAGATAAATGGTCAAAGGCCCACTCATTTGAAGCTATAATTCCGGTTTCCGCCATACTCGGCACCCAGATTGAAGAACTTATTGAATCCATGGAGGCGCTCCTGCCCCAGGGCCCGCCCTTTTTTCCCGAAGACACTCTGACCGATTTGCCGGAACGTTTTTTTGTCGCCGAAATGATACGTGAAAAGGTTTTCCGTTTAACCGGTCAGGAGATACCCTATTCCACTGCCGTTACCATAGATTCATTTTCTGAAGAGAAAAAAGGCGCCCTGGTAAAAATTCATGCAACCATTCATGTTGAGCGGACGTCACAAAAAGGCATGATCATCGGCAAAAACGGGAGCAAGCTGAAAATGATCGGTACGGAAGCAAGAAAAGAAATAGAACAGATGGTGGGGACCAAGGTCTTTCTTAAGATCTTTGTGCGGGTACATAAAAACTGGGGAAAAGATACCAAAGCACTCAGAAAATTCGGCTACTGATGATTTTGTCTTATCACCCCTGCTTTGAAGCAGATAAAAATATACTCTGTGCCGGGCGGGAGCCGTCTGCTGACGATCTTGCGGCAATTCAGGCCGCCCGCGCCGTAATCCTTCCTCAGGGATGCTATCGATCCCTGTACGAAATGGCTCATAACAACTGCAGACATGTGTTTCCTAATTTCGATTCAAGGTTCAAATATGCGGGTAAGATCGGCCAGGTTCGACTATTTCAGAGGGAAAATGTACCTCATCCAAGAACTGAAATACATCTAAATGTGAACGCATTTACCGAACACTATGGCGGTTTCCCTCCAAAGCCGGCCTTTGATTTTCCGTTTGTATTCAAATTCGACTGGGGAGGAGAGGGGTACCAAGTGTATCTGATACAATCCGCCTCGGAATTTCAGGATATTTTGCAAACCGCCGGAGACTATGAAGATAGCGGCCATACCGGATTTATTATACAGGAATATATCCCTTCGGACAACCGGTCGATGAGAGTTGTCGTAATCGGCCAAACGATTATTTCTTACTGGAGGGTTCAAAGCAACACCCGGAATTTTTGCTCAAATCTTGCCAGAGGAGCGGTTATCGACACCCGTTCTGATCCGGACTTGCAGGCGTTGGCGGCTGAACAGGTAAAGACTTTTTGCTCCCGGACCGGGATCAACCTGGCCGGCTTTGATCTGCTTTTTTCATCCCGGGGAAAAAGCAGACTACCGCTTTTTCTTGAAATAAATTATTATTTCGGAAGGAGGGGTCTGGGGGGGTCCGAAAGATTTTATGAAATATTAATTGCGGAAATCGAGAAATGGATTGACCGTATCAGTCTGAAATTGGTCCGAAATTCTTGAATATGGAACCTTTTGCAATAGATCTGGATGAAGAGGATATAAAGAGAGAAAGACGCAAGGCAAGGGAACTTCGGAGTTCCCAGTGGTGGAAACGTCGCTGTGCCAAAGGGGTCTGCCACTACTGCGGACGCCCCACACCGCCCAAAGAACTGACCATGGATCATATTGTTCCGATCTCCCGCGGCGGTCGAAGCACAAAAGGAAACGTGGTTGCCGCCTGCAAGGAATGCAACACCGCCAAAAAACAACTGCTTCCCATGGAATGGGAACAGTATTTAACAGACGTTCGTTCGAATCTCTCTTGATAAATCTATCCGGTTCAAAGAATCTCATCCTTGCCATTTACATTTTTTTGCGGTAATGACATTTTTTCGATAAATTTACGGTGTATGACTTCGCTGCTGATCATTCATTACGCTATTTATTAAGCTTTTTTAAAAAACCACCCGAATATGGAGCAGTTAAACAGGAGTTCATCATATGCGAATTGTCACTCGACCGGATTTTGACGGTGTGGTATGCGCCGTGTTGATATATGAAGCGGAAAATGTAAAAGAACCTGTGAAATGGGTAGAGCCCAATGACATGCAAAAAGGATATGTTGATATTCTTAAGGGCGATATCATTGCAAACCTGCCTTATGACGAACGGTGTGCGATGTGGTTTGATCATCATCATACGAACAAAATCGATAAACCGTTTAACGGCGCTTTTAAGATTGCCCCTTCGGCGGCAGGCATTGTTTTTGAATATTATAAAGACAAGTTTCATCGGGATTACAGTGAATTAATCAAAGAAACAGACAAAATCGATTCTGCGGATTTATCTTTGGATGAGGTGCTTCAGCCCGAAAAATACGATTATGTTCTGCTTTCCATGACGGTTTCGGGCCGCAATAAAGATGACGAACCCTATTGGAACCGACTGGTGGATCTGCTCAGAAAATTCGACATAACAAGGGTTCTTCAAGATCCGGAAGTAAAAGCACGATGTGTTGCGGTTGTTGAAATGAATAAGGGATATAAAGATATTTTACGAGAAAATACCCGACTCATGCAACACGTATCCATCACGGATTTTCGCTCATTTGATACCACTCCGGAGGGAAATCGGTTCCTGGTCTATTCCATGTTCCCCGAGGCGGTTGTCAGTGTCAATATACGATATGATAACGGCGATAAAGAAAAAGTCGCCGTCAGTGTCGGGCATAGTATTTTTAATCGAAATTGCAATGTCAATGTCGGACTGATGCTTTCAGACTTTGAAGGAGGGGGACACCGGGGGGCAGGTTCCTGTCGATTTCATGTCAGCAAAGCCGAAGAGTACATTCCCAAAATACTCGATATCTTGTTAAAGAATCAAGATAATGAAGACTGACGGATAGGGCAACCGCATTTGAATTCCAATATAGAGAGAACGCTCCACAACGGCATGAACCTCTTTCCAGCATTCCATTTTTCCCTGCCCATTATATAAACAGGTTGCCATTAAAAACTATTATTTTCAAAAAGTTGTAGAAATTACGGGATTTTTATTTTGCCGCCAATTTTTTAAGGCGGGAGATGGTTTTCCATGAAAAGGGTTCATTTTGGCACGGTAATATGGCGTTGTTTGTAAATATCGGGTCTGATTCAAGATGATAGCGCGAGGAATCCACAGCCAGGTTCCACAGCGATGTTTTGGGAATGGGAGAGTAGTAAGCCAAGATGGGGGTTGCGCCGGTTTGTTTGACGCTTTGGATGGAATTTTCAATAAGCTCGGTCTGTTGTCCCGGCAGACCTGCCAGCAGGTATACACCGATCATGTTTTTATCAAAGCCCGCCTCCTTCAGGCAGGTCACCGCCTGCGTAAATTCTGTAACCGTTACCTTTTTATCTAAATCATTCCGGATATCCAGAGATGTGGTTTCAAGTCCGAGACGCAGTGTTTTAAAACCCGCTTGAAACATCAACCGGGCGGTCTGTCTTGAAATTTCACGGATATGGACCGCATTGGGTGTGTGAAAACGGACCTTTAAACCTGCGTTTATAATTCCATCGAGCATGGGAATCGCATGTTTTTCTGCGTCCACGAGTAATGCATCATCGTAGAACACAAAATCTTTTACCTTATATTTTTCATGATGGTACCTTATCTCTTCTACAACGGATTCGGGATTTCGAACCATTCTTTTTGGGTTTAAATAATGTGAGGCACAGTATTTACAGGCAAAGGGACATCCTTTGGAAGTTTGCAGCGGAATATAGTTAATTTTTTTTTGAATCTCAAATGCCGGATAAGGGTAAGTGTCAAGGTCATCCGGATCGAACTTTGCGTTCACGGAAAACCCGGTACACTCACCGACCATTTCAAGAAGATGCTTTTCTCCGGGTCCTGTGACTATCCGGTGTGCCCCGGAATGTTTCAGTGCATGCTCATAACAGAGGCTGGCATATATACCTCCGAGAACAATGGTCACATCAGAGAATATTTCTTTGATCACATTTATGGTTTCTTGAACTCCCGTATACCAATACGTCATCATGGAGGTCATTAACACCAGGTCAGGCGTTTTAATGCAACGAAGATCTTCCCTGAACCATTTTTCCTTGATTCCGTATCTGGAAAAGTTCCGGGGGATGTCTTCCAATTCGCCGGGTTTTGGAATTTTGGTTTTTAAATAAGGCCCCCGGCCGTGCCTGGCATAAGGATCGGTTTGAGACGCTTTTGGATGGAAACGATCCAGGCAGTCTAAATAGGTAATGTTAAATCCATGAGACCGGAGTATGGATGCAAGGGTGAGAAGCCCCAGAGGCTTGGCCCAGAAATCATAGGCCGCAAAATCATGTATCCATGGGTTTACCAGAAGGATATGTGGTGTGTCACGTTTCACGGAGAGAGTTAGTCGTCATCATCAGTAGGAAAATACTTCATGGAAGTTTTTTTCAATTCCTTACGACTGAATAAAAGGGTGTAGTTGTTGATCGAGGTCTCTTCGGAAATTTGTCGGGCAATTCCCCGGCAAGATTCTTCATCTTTGGCATGAATCATTGTATAAAGATTATACGGCCAATCTTGAGTTGGATTCCGCCGGTAACAGTGTGAAACCGCCTGAAAAGAAGCCATCTTTTCTCCGGCTTCATCCACGCGATCTTCATCAACCTTCCACGCAACCATGGCATTTGCCTGAAACCCTGATTTTTGATGATATATGGTTGCGCCAAATCGCCGGATCACCCCTTTGTCACAAAGACCTTTCAGCTTTTCAAGAAGTGTTTCTTCGGAAATCTTGAGTTTTTGTGCGATTTCTAAATACGGGCGCTGAGTGATGGCGATATCGCCCTGAATTAAAGCGATAATCTCATTTTCAAGTTCTGTCAGCATATGGGGATATAAGAATCTGAACAAAAAAAAGTCAAGGCTTTTTCTTTAGCAAAAAACATGAGCTTGATATTCATAACCTCGGCCAAATAAAAGAAATGCGATTTCAACCGGCTGTCGAAATGCTCAATTTAGTTGTTGGCATGTTGTGATATTTCTGTTAACGGTTTAATATCTGAATCTTGAACGATTAAGATAATAAAAAATCTGCGGAGGCTATTTTGATGAAAAAAACAAGTCACGATGTGTTGCTGTTTTCACTGGTCATGATTATTGGGGCTTTGGTTCTTGCCTGTGCCACAAAATCTTACATCAATGTCAACTACCAGCTCCCGTTATCATCCTATGACCTCAAGGAGAAGAAAATATTCCTTGAAATAAAGGATATGCGACCCGATAAAACTATTTTTAGTGAAAAAGCCAAAACTAAATTTAAAAACTTTACCGGCCTTTTTTTATTTTCTTTATCTCAAGGGGAAAAAAGGAACTATGTGGTCGGCGCCTTCGATCTTCCGTCGCTCTTCAACGCCGCATTTTCGAGACGGCTTGAAAATCTGGGAATCGTAATGTTGAAAGAACCGGAAACAACAGAGCCGGTCATTGAAATCGATTTGCAGAAATTTTTTCTGGACCTGGTGGATCGAAAATGGGTGGCCCAAATCAGTTATGAAGCCCGACTGATAAAAGATAACAAGCTTCTCGCCAGAGAGACCATCAGCGGCGATGCCGAACGATACAAACTGATTTCTCAAGGTGATGTGGAAAAAGTTCTGGGAGAAATTTTTACATCCCTGGTCAATAAACTCGATTTTCAAAAACTCCTTCAACGGGCAGCGCTATAGTTGCAAAACTTTTTAATTTCGCCACAAAGTCACAAAGACACCAAGAGAGATCAATAAGTTTACGTCTCGGAAATTCTACAATCTAATGAAATTAAAGGTTTTTAATTTTATCCTGTATTTGGCATCATCATGGAATAATGGAAGACTCTCCGTCATCCCACAATTCCCCCCGGGGCGAAGCCCCTAAATTTATCCTTTGTGTCTTTGAGACTTTGTGGCAAATATTTTTTTTTAATTCTGGCTTATTCAGGTCAGGATAAACCCCTATTTTCCGGGATATTTTCCTATCAAAATAGTCCTTTCCCTCTATGGACAAAATTTTCTGAAGTTATATTAATGAATCTTTGAGGTAGGCTCACTTTTTACCTGTTTTCTTATAATCTTACTGATGGGTAATGGAGGTGATGATCATGGTGGCGGCCTCAAAAGAATCAAAATTTTTTGATGATCGGCGCAAATGGAAGCCTCTGTCCCACCATTTTTACAATAAAACCCATAACAAGACCAAGAATTACCAATTTTCTAATTTTGTCCGGGCGTATAGAAGCTGGTTTGTCCCCTACCTGAAAACCCGCATCCATTCCCATGAATTCAGGCCGCTGCTTTCCTTTCTTTACACGGATCTCAACTGTAATCTCAACTGCCACTACTGTTACTGCCGGGGGAAAAAAATACCGGGCATGACCATGCAGGTGGCAAAGGATGCCGTAAAATGGCTCCAATCCGTGGGATGCAGGGTATTGGCCTATATGGGCGGTGAACCTTTGGTGAGAAAGGACTTCATTATAGAATTAACGCGCTATGCCGTAAAAAACGGTTTTTTTGTGTATTTGCCCACCAACGGCATTTTAATGGACAAGGCCTTTATTGATGACCTCGGAAAAGCGGGCATATCCGTTATCAATCTTGCTGTTGATGCCATAGACGGGTATAAAGGCATACCCAAATATTTCAATCGTATAAAACCTCAGTTTCAATACCTGGTGCAACAGGAAAAAAAATATGGATACATTACCTTCTTTAACATCAATATCACAAAAAATAACGTGACAGACGCAAAGAAACTCACGGAGATCGCCCATCGCCATGGGATTGGAACCGATTATCATATCAATGAACCTCCGCAAATTGAATATCAGGACTTCGACCATGAACAGGATGGCTCATGGATTACGGAAGCCGAATATTATGAGGTTGATGACCTTCTGGATTGGATCATCCAAAAAAACCTGGAAGGCTATACCATGGTTAATTCGATTAAGCATCTTAGAGCCATGAAACTGTTCATTCGCCACCAATTGCCGGCCTGGCCCTGCATGGCCGGGATGTACTCCATGATCATCCGTATAGACGGCAGTTTTGCACCTTGTTTTGAGCTGTATGGGTCAAATGAAGACTGGGGGAATATTTATGACGGCCATAAATTTGATCCGGAAAAATTGTCCCGTCAAAAGCAAAAATGCAGCCCCCACTGCCTTTCCACCTGCAACTTCCAGGTCAGCCATTATTCCAGCTCCCTTGTTTATTCCATTCAGTGGCTCGCCAAACACGCCTATTCCAACTTTTTAGGAATTTCTTAACAGACACATTTGGGTAACCAGTTAAAGAACCAGCTTTTCTCAAGCGGTTTGACCCTTAGGTGTCAAATTTTAAGTATCTGTTAAAACGTCTAAATTTAATTACCTAAAATCTAAAACATGATGAATTCTTGCTTTTTCGAATTCATCAAATATAATGACCTTGAAAAAGTCCTTAAATAACCATATTATAGAAATAGGTGTCAGGTGTCAGGTGTCAGGTGTCAGGTGTCAGGTGTCAGGTGCCAGAGGTCAGAGGTTAAGAGGTTAAGAAATTTAGAAATTGTCGATTTACCTCACAAATCTGAACGAAGAGCCTTTGAACCTTTGAACCCGGGAACGATGAGGTTTAGAAAGAGGTTATCAAATGAAAAATGACATTTCGAATAAAAAATTTACGGGTGCTACCCGGTACGTCTTGGATGATGAGCTGGCCAGCATTGTTAACGTTTCCATGGCCCTTGAAATGCCGCTCCTCCTGAAAGGGGAGCCGGGTACCGGCAAAACTATGCTGGCCCATGCCATTGCCGAGAGTCTGGCCATGCCGTTGATTGTACTTAACGTGAAATCGAGCATGAAGCTTGTGGATGCCCTGTACCAATATGACACACTGACCCGCCTCAACGACAGCCGCTTCGGCGATTCTCACCGGGATGTCAGCAATATTGAAGATTATATAAAAATGGGCAAGATCGGCCAGTCCTTTACCTCCGAACAAAGGACCGTGCTGTTGATTGATGAGATCGACAAGGCCGATACCGATTTTCAGGATGATATGCTGGATGTGCTCGACCAAATGGAATTTGATATTATCGAAATCGATAAAACCATAACGGCGATGCACCGTCCGGTAATCGTTATTACGTCAAACGCCAAAAAAGACCTGTCCGACCCCTTTTTGGGAAGATGCAATTTTCATCACATCGCCTTTCCGGATCCTAAGATGATGCGCAAGATCATTCGGGTTCATTTTCCGGATATCGATTCCAACCTCATGGAAAATGCGTTGACAACGTTCTATAGAGTACGAAAAATTGATGCCGTTGAAAAGAAGCCGGCAACCCGGGAATTGATCAACTGGATACGCGCCTTGAAATCCGATCCGGATTTTAAGCCCAAGACCTTGATCACCGGAGACATTCCTTATTTGGGGGTTCTGTTTAAGAAAAGCCAGGATTACGAACGCGCCGTGGAAGAAACCAGCCCCGGCCATGTGATTTAACCCGACTATTTCACCTTACGGGTTCGGAATGAGCCAATGTTTATCGATTTTTTCTATAGCCTTAAAAATGCCGGAATTCAGGTCAGCCCCACGTCGTTTCTGACGCTTCAAAAGGCCCTCAATATGGGATTGATTAATTCCCTGGATGAGTTCTACACATCGGCTCGGGCCATTCTCGTGAAAAGCGAACGGTATTTTGATGTTTATGACCAGATTTTCGCCCACCGCTTTGAAGGGGCGGAACTGCCCGAATATCGAGGAGTTGAAATCGATGAGATTTCCAGGGCCACGCTGGACGAATGGCTCAAAGATCCCCAAACCCTTGCCCAGGCCCTGGATATGGATGAAGCGGAGTTGCTTCAACTGACCCCCGATGAATTGATCCAATACTTCAAAGCACGCCTTGAGGATCAGAAAGGACGTCATGTCGGTGGCGCAACCTGGATCGGTACGGGCGGATCATCGCCGGTGGGCCATTCCGGGCACCACCCCGGAGCCATGAGGGTGGGAGGGGTTTCCCGGAACCAGTCGGGGGTAAAACTTGCCCTGGAAAGACGATACAAAGATTATACCCGAAGAGGTCTTTTGACCCAGGAAATGGTTGGAGAAGCTTTAAAACGGCTTCGCAACATGATACCCGTAGGTCCCGAAGATCAGGTGGACATCGATAAAACCATTTACCAAACCATGAAAAACTGCGGAGAAATCGAAATTGTTTTTTCAAAAAGTTTAAAAGACCGCCTCAAGGTGATCCTTGCCATCGACAACGGCGGATGGTCCATGGATCCTTACATACCCGTTGTCCAAACCCTTTTTGATTACGCCCGCGACCAGTTCAAGGATCTTAAAATATGCTATTTCCACAACACGATATATGACGTGCTCTGGGAAGATCCGGCCAGAGCCACCAAACCCATTTCCATGGAACACCTTGCCGCCTTTGACCCCCAGACCCGTCTGATCCTGGTGGGCGATGCAAGCATGGCCCCCTATGAACTCATGGCTGCAGACGGATCCATACATGTAAAGGAGCGGAGCGGAAAACCCAGCATCGAGCAGCTTAAATTTCTGGCTCAAACCTTTCCCCATAGTGTATGGCTGAATCCGGCATCTTCGCAAATGTGGGACTATACCCCCACCATTAAGATCATCCGCCAGATTTTTCCCATGTTCGAGCTTTCCCTGGACGGTCTGGAGGAAGCGGTAAGGCATCTCATGGCCAAATAAACCCTATGCCACGGAGCGCGGTTATGATGAAACAGGAGTTGATCCGAATCTTATGTGAAAAATCTTTTAAATACAGCCGGGAGCCGAATTTTAAACTGGTATCCGGCAGAATGAGCCATTTTTATGTCAACTGCAAGCCCACCACGATGAGCCCCCGGGGTATGTTCCTGGTGGGCCATCTGGTGTTCGATGCCATCAAAGATCTGAAAGCCGACGGAATCGGAGGACTGACATTCGGTGCCGATCCCGTGGCGGTTGCCACCGCCTTTGTTTCGGAATTAAAAGCAAACCCCATGAATGCCTTTTCCATACGCAAGACCCAAAAAGACCATGGTATTGTGAAGTGGATCGAAGGAGACATGAACCCGGGACAGCGGGTGGTGATTATCGACGATGTGGTCACCACCGGAGGGTCCACCATCACAGCCGTAGAACGGGCCCGGTCCGAAGGACTGGAAGTGATAAAGGCGGTGATTCTGGTTGATCGACAGGAGGGCGGGCTTGAAAACATCCGTGAACAGGTCACGGATGTGACCGCGATCATTACCCGGGATGATCTCATGGCCCAATGGTCCGAGGTCACCGGTTCCCGGACCTCACGAAGTTTGCGGAATTCTCCAATCTAAGTACATGTATTCATAAGTACGATCGCGTATTATAATTGTTTTATTCATTTTATTTAAAAGTTTTAAGTGAAAAGTGATCTAAAGTGCCTAAATTTGATGAATTCAATCATTTTTAAGCTGGCCTCGCCCCAGGCGAGTTCCTTAACTTTAGTTCACTTTAGCTCACTTCAAATTTTAGTCACTTTGATGATCAATCGCTATATTGAATGCGGTGGCCTGTCACAGGAAGAACTGTGTGTTTCCAAGGGCAAAGGTATGCATAAAAGAATGGGAAAGTAGGTTACATCTATGATTATTAAGGAATTAAGCGACGTTCCCGTCACAGGTTTGCAGGGGGTTGATCATATAAAAAAACAAATCGTTATCGGTCCGGACGACGGATCCCGGGAAATCGTGTTGCGGTATTTCAGCATAGCGCCCGGTGGAGCGAGCCCGCATCACACTCATGATTATCCGCATCTGGTAAAAATTGAAGCCGGCAACGGAACGGTGACGGATGCAACGGGCAACGAACATCACCTGCAAGCGGGCAATTATGTTTATATCAATAACAACGAGGCCCACCACTTTAGAAATACAGGGTCGGCGTCCTTTGATTTCATCTGCATCATTCCGCAAAAGCCAGAGAGTTGATATCATGTTTTTTGTTTAACCGGGACGACGTTAAGGGGGGCTGAACCCTTAAGTGGAGGTAATTATGGAATTTCGTATGCTTGGCACTTCCGGAATTAAAATATCCTCGATCATTATGGGAACATGGCAGGCCGGCAAGGACATGTGGGTGGGCATCGATGATGCGGAGTCCATAAAGGCGATAAAAGCCGCCTACGATGCGGGTATCACCACATTCGATACGGCGGAGGTGTATGGTAACGGCCATTCGGAAAAAATCGTGGGAAATGCCCTTCAGGATGTGCGTGACAACGTCGTGATCGCCACCAAGGTGTTTTCCAATCACCTAAAATACCAACAGGTCATGGATGCATGTCATGGATCTTTAAAAAATCTGAACACCGACTACATAGATCTCTATCAGATCCATTGGCCTCCGGGCTCCTTCGGCGCCAAACCCGTCCCTTTGGAAGAAACCCTGCTTGCATTGACCGAATTGAAAGCACAGGATAAAATTCGTGCCATCGGAGTTTCCAATTTCTCCCGATCCCAGTTGGAAGAAGCTTCAACATACGGAAGAATCGACAGTCTCCAGCCGCCGTATTCGTTGTTTTGGCGCAAAGTTGAAACCGATGCATTATCCTATTGTCTCAAGAACAATATCACCTTGCTGGCGTATTCTTCCATGGCCCAGGGGTTGCTGACCGGAAAATTCGGTCCGGACCATAAATTTGCCAAAGGTGACCACCGTTTTAGAAACAAACTGTTTGAGCCGGAAAATTATGAACGGGTTCAGAAGGCGTTGGAAAAACTCCGTCCCATAGCCGAGGCCAATAATGTCACTTTGGGACAGCTGGCCCTGGCCTGGATCACCTCCCAACCCGGAATATGCGCCATCGCCGGCGCCCGAAACGCCGAACAAGCCGCTCAAAATGCCGCAGCCGGAAATGTTCACCTGTCAAAAGAAGATCTGGCGGCCATCGATAAAATCGGAAAAACGGTCACCGATCCATTGGATGATGATCCGGTGATGTGGAGCTGGTAAACCCGGGTCCCTTGATTTTCAGATATAGACACCGTGTGATATTTACCCATTCAAAATGTGGAGGGTGTTAAATTTGCGGGCCTAAAGTTAAGTCAAACACTTCTACTTCATGAGCGTTACTGACATCCGTAAATACGAAAATAAAGTTTTAGACCGAACCGCCATGGCAATTTTGGTGGTACTTTGTGTAAGCTGGGGACTTAATCAGGTCGCCATCAAGGTTGCCAATCGCGGTATCTCTCCCCTTCTGCAATGCGGTATCCGGTCGGTGGGTGCCACCGTCCTGATTTGGATCTGGATGGCGGTGCGCCGGGAACCTTTTCTAAAAAGAGATCGAACCCTGTGGTGGGGAATGGCGGCGGGTCTTCTTTTTTCCGCAGAATTCATTCTCATCTACTTGGGCCTGGAATTAACTTATGCATCGCGAGCCGTGATCTTTCTCTATATGTCGCCGTTCGTTGTGGCACTGGGGGCGCAGCTCTTTATTCCGGACGAACACCTCGGAATAATTCAAGTCCTGGGTCTGTGCTGTGCCTTTGGCGGTATCATTGTCGCGTTCGGAGAGTCTCTGAGTTACCCCACGTACGAAATAATGATCGGTGACGCTATGCTGGCGGGCGCCGCGGTATTATGGGGAGCCACCACGGTTCTGATCAAAGCCAGCCCCCTTGCCGGAATTAACCCCGGCAAAACCCTGTTGTACCAGCTTGCCGTGTCTGCAGTGGTCCTTCCCCTGGGCTCCCTGGCAAAGAATGAACCCGGTATTTTTCTCATGACCCCCCTGATTGCTGCCAGCCTTTTCTACCAGACGATTTGGGTGTCGTTCATCACCTACCTGGCCTGGTTTTGGCTCATCCGTCACTATCCCCCTTCGCGCCTGGCATCCTTTACCTTTCTCACACCGCTTTTCGGTGTCCTTGCCGGAGGTCTGCTGCTGAATGAGCCCATGACGAGTGGTCTACTGCTGGCCTTAATTCTTGTGGGAGTGGGCATTTACCTGGTGAACCGAACCAATGCCCAATGAAAAGTATTTTCGAGCGGGATCGCTACAATGTTCAGGATCGAGAAACAATTTAAACTCAACACGGAGTTTGCATTAGCTTCCTGACACCTGACCCCCAGCAGCGTTAAGTTATATTGTAAACATTCACCGGTTACATTTATGCGGTACCGGGTTGTTTTGAAAGATGAACGTCCAACATCGAACATTGAACGTCGAACGTCGAATAATGATGTCGCTTCCGCTCCTCAAATTATTCTAAAATCGATGGTATTTTCTAAATAAGCTTTAAACATCTTTGGGTTTCCCTAAGTTCTTTTAGTGAAATTCTTGACCTTGCTTTTGTCTTTCATTCACCATTCGATGTTGGACGTTCGATGTTCGATGTTCATATTTTTCAGTAAAGATTCCAAAGTCTTCACGGCACAAAAAACAACTTAGCACTTATACCCCAGACACCCGAACCCTTTATTTATACGAATTGTTTTTATAATATTCTTTCGTCTTAGTTCTTTGCTCATATATATCGAAATACAGCTGATACGCGACGAAGTATTTGTTTATGTTGGCCACATAATCCACGGTTTCCCTTCCGATGATCTCACCGGCTATTTTTTCTACATTAAAAAACCATTTGTCCGGGTTAAATCCTCGCTTAACCGCCGCTTTGCGAATCTTATATATTTTGGCAGGACCGGCATTGTACGCGGCCCAGGAGAAATAAACACGATCCGCCGGTTTAATTTCAGGACGGCTAAAATATCTTTTTCTCAGAAAATTCAAATATTTGGTCCCGGCATGAATGTTATTTTCGAGAAGATGAATATTCTTAATGTTTATGTGTTTGTCCGAAGCGGTCCGGGGCAGCACCTGCATGATGCCGATGGCGCCTGAAGGGCTTCGTTTTGAATTGTCGAGGCCGGATTCCTGATAGGCCTGGGCGGAAAGTTTTAAAAAATTAAAATCATAACGGTCGCCGTATTTTTTAAAAAGGCCGATCAAATGATTTAACTTTTTACGTTCGGTTTCGGCCATCGGGTTTTTAATCCATTTTGAATTCTGATAATACCGTTTAAAGAGTATGTTACCCAACAGGGTCCCTCTTTTATTCTTTTGGATAAAGTCATTTAAGCTTGACAGAAGCGCTTGGTTTTTTTTTCGGACCGCCCACGCAATATTACCTCTGGAATTTATCTTGAGCTCTTTGCGAATCACGATATTCGGCAACACTTGAGACCATGCTTCGGCTTCATGTTGATCGGCTACCGTAATATCTATAACCCCTGCATTGACCAGTTCCAGAATGTCTTCGGTGACAAGGTAATCATGTGATTCTTTGATGTTGATCGGCGGCCGTTTGAGTTTTTTCAATCTTCTGTTCAAAGACTTAAGGCCTGTCACATAAGAGCTTCTTTGAAGCACATAAACCATTTTATCGGATAAATCCTCAACAGTCTGAACATCTTTGACCTTCTTGTTCAACACCACAATTTCATGGACATTTGGAATATAAGGTGTGGTGAAGCTCACGATTTTCTGCCGTTCAGGCGTAATGGTAAGGTTTGCTGCGGCAATGTCCCCCCGCCCGGCGTTCAACGCCTGAAGAATTTGCTTGAACGGCACGGGAACGAAGATCATTTTGGTTTTGGCATATCTGCTTGTTTCTTTTTTATTTAAAAATTTTTCATAGGCTTTCATCAACTCGTACTCAAATCCCTGAGGTTTCCCGCGATCAAAAAAATAATTGGTTTTGCAATAGCAGACCAGGACCCGGAGGATTCTTCTTGACCGGATTCCGTCAAGGTCTCCTTTAAACGGTTCATTGATGCGATTGAGTATGGCCTGTTCGTCTGTGATGGCGGACAATGATGTTTGAGAGGCAAACCCGTCCCTTGAAATGAAAAGAAATGACAGGACAATAGCCATAAAAATTTTGGTTCGGGCGTACGTATGGATCTTTTTCACCGAAACCACCTCCTGCCTGTAATCCACCCCCGGCATGCCGAAACCGTGATGACGTAGAAATTCTTCCCGCAGTCCCTTCATATCCCCGATGTCTTCAATATTATACAAATTTTCGGTTTTATGATCATGGGTTACGCCCTATTTTTTATAAAAGACTCCGGGGGGATGGCAATGATTATATAAGTAAAACTTGGTCTTGATTGTTCAGGACGAATATTGTATGCATATATCTGAATTTACATGAATATTTTTAATTCATTCAGCAATCAGGGTTTTTCTACCATAACGCTTTGTCAATAGCGTAATGAATGATCAGCAGCGAAATCATACACTGTTTGAATATATTAGAAGTGGTTTCAAAACCTTCCCGGAAATTTTTATGAAATGTCAGGGATAAGAGCTTTTTTAAGTATGTTATATCATGAAAGAAGAACAAATTGAAAAGCTTTTGGAAAAATGGGGAGCAAAAAAAGAACTGAATCACAAGGAGCAACCTCTCCTTGTTTTAGTATCACTGGGTTTCAAGATCGGGCAACAGTGGGTAAGCAATCAAAAAAGGGATGATCTGCTTTTTCGATTTGAAGAATTTTATAAAGACTGGGCGGATGATCGATTGACCCACCAACGATACAAAATGCTGTACCAGGAATTAGACGTTGGTTCGATCATCGCTGAAATGTCCGATACGTTAAACCGGGCACTGGTTGACCCCCAGGTTGCCGAAGCCATGCTGGAAAACTTTTACCTGTTTGAAAAAGGAATGGTTTGGGGGATCATGTCGGCAATGAGGAACATAATTTAGTGCCCATCCAGAAATTGGTCTTGATTTTTCACGTCGAACAGTGTATGCATGTCTTTGAATTTAATAGAATATTTTATTATCCGATTGATATTGATGAATAGATTTTAAAAAATGGATATGCTTTCCCGATTTAAGAATGAATGGCAGCGCATTGAATTTGAAAACACCCCCATATACATTCGCCCGGCCAGACCGGATTGGTTTGTGCCCAACACCGCTGCAGATCAGTTATTGACAAATGGGTTTGACAATAAAAAAATCTCACATGAAATCAAATCGCTGCTAAAAAGAGTCGATAGCCAAGTCCCTTCGACGTATCCATCGCGTTCAGAAAAAATGCGCCTGAGCCGTCTAAAGGAGTGCTGGATTCATATCACCAATACCTGCGACATGCAGTGCGGGCATTGTATGTTTAAATCTTCTCCCCGGTCCGGGGAAGAACTGTCATCGGAGAATTGTGACGCAATCATTGGTGACAGTTATGCATTGGGATGCAGGATTTTCTATTTCACCGGCGGGGAACCGCTTATTTCCGGGGCGTTTATGAAAAGCGTGCACAATGTCCTTGAATTACCCGATACCCATGTGGTGATTTTGACAAACCTGTCACTCTTATCGCGGGTTAAAGACAGGCTTCGTGCCCTGCCCAAAGATCGTCTTCATTTTCAAGTGAGTATGGATGGTTTAAAATCCAACCATGATGCTTTGAGGGGATCCAGGGCTTTCGATCATTTGCTTGAAAATTTACATACACTTCGAAATCTCGGTTTTCCCGTCACGCTTTCCATGACCGTAACGCGGCAAAATATCAACGATATGGAAGCGGTCATCGGTGTTGCCCGACGGCATGGGATTACAAACGTTCATTTTCTCTGGCTTTTTAAAAAGGGACATGCCGATGATGCGCTGTATGTTGAACCCGGGCATATTTTCCCCAAGCTCATCGCCGCCCAGAAAAAAGCTGAAACCGTAGATGTCAAAATTGACAATATCGAGATCCTCAGATCGCAGGTATTTTCCTGCCCGGGTACGTGTTATGATTTGAGCAATGCGGGATGGCAGTCCCTCGCCGTAGGGCCGGACGGGCATATCTATCCGTCACCGGCACTCATATATTCGGAAGGCATGCAGTGTGGTCATATTCACGACGGGCTGGAAAACGTCTGGAGAAATAGTCCGGTCCTGAAACACATTCGCAACGCCTCTCTGAACCAAAGTCAACACTATCGAAAAAATCCGTTTCGATATCTCATCGGCGGGGGGGATATCGATCACAGTTACATTCATTCCAAACACATCATCGGCCACGACCCTTATGTGGATCTCTACAATCTTATTGTCCAGTGGCTCATCGTACACGAAGCCCAAATGTTCAGCACCGGGGGTTATCCGGCATTTCAGTTGAAAATGGGCGAAAAACTGGGGGACTGTCCCGTAGAAGGCGATTCCGTTTTTTTTACGCATTCGAATTGTGTGCTCACGCTTCCCGGGCATGAAACCCATAATCAGGTGAATCGCTTTTATTCTGAAGCGGCCCTGGAAACCAAAGAAGATATTATCAATCCCATATGTTATGATGAAGCATTTATAGAGCATATTCCGGAAGACATGCGATTTCGAAGCTATGGTTGCGGTTCACCGGTTTTGGATGCCGAAATTCAAAAAAACCATACCGTGGTGGACCTGGGAAGCGGTACCGGTATCGAGTGTTTTATTGCCGGCAAGTTGACCGGACCGGATGGCAGGGTTGTTGGAATTGATATGGGAGACGCCATGCTGGGTGTTGCCAACCAAACCAAAGCATCCGTTATCCGAAACCTTGAATACGACAATATAGAATTCAAAAAAGCCTTTTTAGAATCCCTTCCGCTGGAGGAATCCAGTGTTGATGTGGTGATCTCCAATTGCGTGCTGAACCTTTCGCCGGACAAACGCCGGGTGTTTCAAGAAATATTCAGGGTGTTAAAACCCAACGGCCGCATGGTTATTTCAGACATCACCTATGATGGCGAGATTCCGCTCGAAATCAAATATAATGAGAAACTGCGTGGCGAGTGCATCGGGGGTGCCCTGAACTATTATGAATTATTCGGCTTGTTGAACGATATCGGGTTTTCCCATAGCCGGATATCAAAAGGGTATCGGTATCGGTCGGTGAAAGGGTATGACTTTTATTCCATTACGTATCAAGCGGTCAAGCCTGTGGAGAATAACCTGCCGGTTCTGTATGCGTTCCCGGATTTTAAAGCGTTGATGGCCGAGGTGGACGTCGAGCCGACCTGTGCGTGTTTTGTGACCCCTGAAGAACAAACCGCACCACATCCGCCGGCCCTGAAGGCGTACAGACAAGGTTGCATGGTTTGCGGTGCGGAACTCATCTATGCTGAAACCATCCAAAGCAAATCCTGCCATTATTGCCAACAAGTCAAGCCGTCCGATGCCCAATGCGCAAACGGTCACTTCGTATGTGACGCCTGCCACAGCCAGGACGCCGTGGAAATCATCAAACAGGTCTGTCTAAACACCCGGGAGCGCGATGTGTTGCGCCTCATGCAGACCATTCGGTCACATCCCCACTTTGGTCTGCACGGACCCGAGCATCATTCCCTGGTTCCCGCCGTAATTCTCACGGCCTTGAGAAACTCCGGTGATGACATATGGGATGACCGAATTTTAACCGCCATTCAGCGCGGGCAAACCATTGCCGGTGGCGCCTGTGCATTTCTGGGCGTCTGCGGTGCCGCCATCGGAGTGGGGATTGCTTTTTCGATCCTTTTACAGGCGGACCCCTATAAAAAAGATGAACGGCAAACCGTTCAACAGGTGACCCACCGGGTATTGGGGAAGATCTCTTCGTACACCGCAGCCCGCTGCTGTCAGAGAGAAGTCTGGTTGGGCCTTCAGGAGGCGTCACGTCTACTGAAAGAAATTATGGGCAAAACACTCATTGTCGATCAACAGATCGTTTGTAAACAATTTCGTAAAAATAAAGAATGCATCCGTGATCAATGTCCGCTGTGGCCCCCGTAGATGCTATATAAATCCAATGACTGATTTTCGGATCAGAAACTAACTAATGATGAAGCGCTCTCGTTTTATTGTTATGTTGATTAGGGTTTGTATTTTAAGCGTCGGAAAAATGTTCTGACGGTCAAAAACCCGCCTATGAAAAATTGGGGTATAATCATAGAAATTTAGGGACCAACGGGATTACTTAGGAGAGGAAAATTGAAAGTCGGAATCGGATATGACAACCAAAAAAACTCTGTTTTATTAGGTAAAAAAGTGGCTGAAAATGCAATAAAAAATGGTAAAATCGACAGGCCTGTTCTCGTGATAGCATTTTGCGGCAGCCAGGTCTATCATGAAGAATATTTTAAAGGTCTGCAAGTTGTTGTTGGAAATCAAGTGCCAATAATAGGTGGTTCAGCAATTGGCGTAATAACGAATAAAAACCTTTCATATGAAGGCCACACAGCAGGTGCTGCTATAATAGAGTCAAAAACGATTCAGTATAGAGTCGCTTCAGCAGATGGTCTGGATAAAAATGAAAAACTGGCCGGTCAAAAATTAGCCAAAAAATTATCAGACAGCATAGATGGTAGGATCTTGCTCATATTCTATGATTCAATAAAACATTCACCAACAGAAACGACGCCACCGGTTATCAACGCATCCTCACCGCTAATCCAAGGCATTGAAAAAACACTAAAATCAAATGTGCCGATTATAGGTGGGGGAGTCATAGGAGATTATGAATTTAGCCAAACAAAACAATTCTGCGGTTCGTATGTTGATAATCAAAGTGTTGTTGGAGCTCTATTAGGTGGAGATTTTAACCCGTATTTTCGAATTATGCATGGTTGTACACCGAAAGATGGAATCTATCATACCATAACCAAAATTGAAGGACCGGTCCTTTATGAAGTGGATGGAAAATCTGTTGTTGATATGATCGATGATCAATATGGAAATAAGGACTGGCGAAGTCAGGTTCCTGTTGAACGGTTGACAATCGGTGTAAACTACGGGGAGAAATTTGGGAACCTTAAAGAAAAAAATTTTGTTAATAGACTGATTACAGGCGTTCTCCCAAATGGAGAGGGTATTGTTCTTTTTGAACCGGATTTAAAAGAAGGTTCAAAAATCATGTTCATGTTGAGGAATAATAAAATGATGATAGAGTCTGCAAAGAAAAATTCATCAGAATTGTTGGAGAAAATAATTGCAAACGGAGAAAAGCCTGTTTTTGGATTATATATTGATTGTGCGGGTAGAGCAGCAAAAGTTTCAAACGCGTTAACTGAGGAAGCATCTGAAGTTCAGAATGTATTTAATCAATATAACACGCCGTTGCTTGGATTTTATTCTGGGGTAGAGGTTGCCCCCTTGCTTGGGAAGAGCAGAGGATTAGACTGGACAGGAGTTTTACTGGTTTTTGCTAAAGGGAAAATGTAAACATGACCGAATTTTCGAAAATTGAATTCGAACGGAAGCTTGAAGAAGCAAAAAAAGAAATTGAGTATTATAAAAGAATCGCAAAGCAAGCCGGAGACCTTTATCTAAGAGAGACGGAAGCACTATCAAAACTTCTTCGCTGGCAAAAGCAGGCCGAGGAGGAACTTCGGGAAAGCAAGGAAAGATTTAAGTTCCTCGCGGAAAAGATGGCCGATATCGTCTGGACTGTAAATCTGGATTTTCAAACCACCTATGTGAGTCCCTCCATAGAGAAGATACTTGGTTTTACACCCGAGGAACGAAAACGGCAAACCTTGGAGGAGATGATCACGCCGGAATCCCTGAAAAGAGTCCAGATGATGTTTCTGGAAGAGCTTCGGCGCGATGAGACGGGTAACGCAGACCCAGACCGGTCCGTCACCATTGAGGTCGAATACTACCGCAAGGATGGATCCACCGTCTGGATGGAGAACAGCGTGAAAGCAATGCGTGACAATTCGGGCGCAATCGATGGGATGTATGGCGTCTCGCGTGATATTACCGAACGCAAAATAGCAGAGGAAGAGAAGACCAAACTCCAGTCTCAACTTCAACAAGTCCAAAAAATGGAATCCATCGGCACACTGGCAGGCGGCATTGCCCATGACTTCAACAATATACTGGGGATAATTGTTGGTAATACGGAACTGGCAATGGATGATGTGCCGGAGTGGCATCCGGCAAGGCAAAATTTGAAAGAGATTCGTACGGCCAGCATACGCGCCAGAGATGTGGTCAAGCAAATCATGGCCTTCAGCCGCCAAAGTCCACAGCAAATGAAACCAGTTAGAATTATCCCGATTATCAAAGAATCTCTCAAGTTATTGCGATCTTCAATTCCAACGACAATCGAAATTCACCAGAATATTTCAAGCGAGTCAGATACCGTTCGTGCAGATCCGACACAAATAAACCAGGTCCTCATAAATCTTTGTACCAATGCCGTCCATGCTATGGGAGAAAAGGGGGGTGTTTTAGAGGTTAGGCTTGAAGATATTGAAGTAAATTCGAGTTCTGCAGTTCATTATCATGACTTATCTTCCGGGAAATATGTAAGACTGACAGTAAATGACACAGGTCATGGTATTGAGCCCAATATCTTGGAACGGATCTTCGACCCGTATTTTACAACAAAAGAAGTAGGTAGGGGTTCAGGGATGGGGCTTTCTGTGGTCCACGGTATCGTCAAAAGCCATGGCGGTACTATCTCGGTAATTAGTGAGCCAGGAGAAGGAACTATCTTTCATGTACTTTTTCCCGGCATTGAAGATGAGCCGGAACCGGAAGTTGATGTTGCGGTTGAGATTCCCAGGGGCAAGGAAAGAATACTTTTTGTTGACGATGAAAAGGCTATGGTCGATACCATTCAGCCGATGATCGAACGCCTGGGTTACACAGTGATTGCAAGGACGAGCAGCATTGAAGCCCTGGAGGCCTTCCGTGCTAATCCTGGCAGATTCGATCTGGTCATTACCGATTTCACCATGCCCAATATGACGGGTATGGAACTGGCTAAAGCGCTTTTAAAATTACGGTCCGATATACCGATAGTTCTTTGTACCGGGTATAGTGAACATATAAATGAAGATAAAGCCAAAGCAAGCGGAATCCGTGCTTTTCTTTTGAAGCCGGTTGTTTTGGATGAAATCGCAAATACGATCCGAAAGGTGCTGGATAAGAGAATGACCTGAAATGCTTTGAAAAATGTCAATTTTTGTTAAAGTTCAAGGCAATTCTGCAGGATAGCAGAATTGAACAGCTGTCAAGCTGCCCGCAAGGGCGAGGGACATGGACGCCCCGAGTCAACGCGATAATTTTAACCACCCCGGAGAAATAGGCTTCGCCCCAGTCGAATCGGCTGCGCATTCAACGGGGTAAACAACCTTAATTAATGATTTTTAACACCTCTTCTCTAAAACAGGAGTCAAAATTTTGACATCTGTGTCATTTAACGTAAAAACTTAGTCGTTCTATCCGGTTCATCACTTCACGGTATAATATTTAACTGCTTGTAATAAAAAACAAATTGTTTGTTTGACATATTATGGTACGGTTCCTGCTATAATAAATCTGATAGGGTGTTTCCAATTCTTGAAAGGTAGGTTGTGGTCTGCGGAATCAATTCAGTGAACTACAGGAAATCATTATGAATAATAAGCCAACGGTTGAGGAATTAAAACATAAGATCAAGAAATTGGAGGAAAGTGAAAAAAAGTATCGTCAGCTTTTCGAAACCGCCATGGTTGGAATCTATCGAACCCGTATCGATGACGGAAAATTTCTTGCGGCGAACCAAACTTTAGCAGAGCTGATGGGTTATGATTCAGTGGATCAGTTTGTTAAAGAATATGTGACGTCCAAACATTATACCGACCCCAAACGTCGTGAAGAGTTGCTTTATCAGATCCGATCACGAGGCAGGGTTGACGGTTTTGAAATTGAAATGACCCGAACCGATGGATCTCTTGTTACTATTGAAATTAGTGCAGCGGCTTATCCCGAACTCGGATACCTCGAAGGAGTTGTCATCGACATCACCAAGCGCAAGCGGGCTGAGGATGCGCTGAGGGAGAGTGAGCGCAAATATTCCGTTCTGGTTCAAGAATCTCCGGATGCTATTATTTCACTGGACAAGAAAGGCCATTTACTATCTTTCAATCCGGCGGCTGAACGTAAAAGCGGATTTTTAGCAAAGGAGGTTATGGGGAAACACTTTGCCAAGATTGGCATCTTGGCAAAGCAATCCATCCCCAAAGCCTTAAAGGAGTTTGCGCTGGTTATTACAGGCATAGAACGTCCACCATTTGAATTGACCATTATGCGCAAGGATAAAAGCTATTTATTCATGGAAGCCAATCCTCGCTTGATAAAACACAAAGGGGAGAAAGCATGGATACAGGTAATGCTTCGAGATATTACAGATCGAAAGCTGGTCGAAGCAGAAAAAAAGCGGCTCGAAACCCAACTTCAGCAATCTCAAAAGATGGAGTCCATCGGCACACTGGCCGGCGGCATTGCCCATGATTTCAACAACATCCTTTATTCCATCATTGGATATGCCGAATTGGCATTAGATGATGCTGAAACAGGAACCCCGTTATATGAAAATTTGCAGGAAATACTGATCGCTGCCCATCGTGCCGGAGACCTGGTCAAACAGATCCTCACATTCAGCAGGCAGGTGGATCAAAAACTGAAACCAATAAAAATTCAAATGGTAATCAGGGAGGCGTTGAAACTCATCAGATCTTCCTTGCCGAGTACCATTGAAATCAACCAGAATATCAGCAATACCTGCGGGTTGGTTATGGCCGATGCCACACAGATTCATCAGGTTGCCATGAATCTTTTGACCAATGCCTATCATGCCATGGAAGATCAAGGGGGCAAACTGGATGTCACCGTAGAAGAGATTCATCTGGATATGAATGACTTAAAAGATCCGGCCATGCTTCCCGGTCCATATGTTTGTTTAACCGTGGCGGATACCGGCGCAGGCATTGATAAATCTATCATTGATCGTATATTCGAACCTTATTTTTCGACCAAGAAAAAGAATAAAGGCACCGGGCTGGGTCTTTCCATGGTGCACGGCATTGTCAAAAGCTATGGAGGCAAACTAAAAGTTTACAGTGAACCGGGCAAAGGAAGCACATTTCATGTTTACCTGCCGGTCATCCAAACCCAGGCCGAAACAAAGAGAACTCAGGTCGTATCACCGGTGGAAGCGGGTAAAGAACGAATCCTTTTGGTTGATGATGAAGAGCAGATTGTTCGAATGTCACAACAGATGCTGGAACGACTCGGTTACCAAGTCACTGCCCGAACCAGCAGCATTGAAACACTGGAAGCGTTTCGGGCAGCTCCGGACAAGTTCGATCTGGTCATTACCGATACAACCATGCCCAATATGACGGGTATTGAGCTCGCCAGAAAACTCATGGAAATAAGATCTGATATTCCGATTATCATTTGTACCGGATTTTCCGAAAAAATAAGCCGGCTCAAAGCAAATAGCATGGGCATTCGGGGATATGTCATGAAGCCGGTGGTTAAAAGTGAACTTGCGAAAAAAATCAGAGAAGTGCTGGATCAGAACTGAAAACATCTCATTTTCACCCTGATTACAGGTAAAATCTGGTCTTTATTCTCCTGGCCGTTTCGTTTATTTATTTATTTGAATTTATATAAAGATCAAGTCACCTTCTCCATCAAATTCCCTAAAGATCGGTGCGTTACGGAGGCAAGGAAAGGCGTTATCAATGAAAGAAAAACGTCAATATGAAAGGTTACCTATTCCACTTCCTGTAAAACTGGAACCCCTAACCTTAGACGGAAAAAAAGCGTTCGATCTTGAAACCAGAGATATATCTGCTTCCGGAATATTCGTTACCACACTCAGGTCTTTTCCGGAAGGAACACGGTTTATTCTGGATTTCACCATACCGGATGACAACATTAAAAAATTTAAGGGCGTGAAGAGTTTGAATGGCTGCACGGGAAGCATGGTGCGTTCCACCCCTCACGGTATGGCGATTCAATTTGACAGAGAATGTCAGATTGAAACTTTAAAAGCCTCGTAAACATGCAGAAGCGAAAATCACCG